>Ga0070684_100000483_pt1 | contig 27336 bp, 29 predicted proteins | sample KBSC723LmetaG_FD_65653 | JGI IMG/M metagenome (GOLD analysis project Ga0070684, IMG submission 65653) | Corn rhizosphere microbial communities from Kellogg Biological Station, Michigan, USA - KBS C7.2-3L metaG | ecosystem: Host-associated > Plants > Roots > Rhizosphere ...
CCCGCCCCGGCCTCACCCGGCGTCCACTCGGCTGCCAGGCCGCCCGCCCAGTCGACGGCCGGCTCCAGGCGGAGGTCGGCGATCGCCGAGGTGTCCGGCCAGCGCCCCGGTGCCCGGAGCGTGGGCGCCGGCTCCGGCAACGGGGGATCGAGCTGCGCCAGGCAGGCCCGCCAGAAGGGCGTGAATACGCGGTAGGGCTCGCTGGCGGCGGTGCTCACCTCCCACGGCTCGGCCAGCAACGCCGCTTTGTGGCTGGACGCCCGGAGGCCGGCCGCCCGCAGCTCGCGTTTGACCCGCCGGTCGCGTTGCTCGGCGGCCGGTTCGTACAGCCGGTTCCAGTGGACGGCGACGGCATCCATCTCGGCCGCCAGTTCGCGGAGCACCTCGAGCGCCGGCCCCTGGCGCACCACCAGCCGAAGCCGGCGACTGCGGAGATCACGCTCCAGGGCCTCCAACGATCGGTGGAGCCACCAACGAGATGCCGCGCCCGGGGCCCATGGCTGCTCCTCCTGCGGGCACCATACGAACACCGGCACCACCGGCCCGGCCGCCGCGGCGGCCACGAGCGCCGGGTTGTCGGCCAGCCGCAGGTCGCGGCGAAACCAGACGATCTGCGGCCGCGCGGCTATCGCTTGATGCCGTGCACCGGCCGCCCGAGTGCCCGCCACTGCCAGAGCGTGATGGTCGGCAGCCCGTCCTCGTAGCGGACGATCTTCGGGTTCCGGCCGACCTGGGCGCAGCGTACGGCATGGTCGATCAGGTCGTCACGGTTGTCGGTCACCACCACGTGGTGGCAGGCGGTCACCCAGTCGAACACCTCGCCGCAGGCCGGGCAGGGCCAGGGATCGGTCCGGATCGCATACCACTCGCCCTCGTTGGTATCGACTCCCTCGCCGGAGAGCAGCTCGGAGAGCTCGTCGACTTCGTAGACGGTGGGTGCAGCCGGGACGCTCATTCGCGCAGGGTAGCAAGCCGCCACCGGCACGAAACGACAACGCCGAACGGCTACATCCGCTCGGGTGCCTCCACCCCGATCAGCCCCAGAGCGGTGGCGAACACCCGCCGCGTTGCCAGGCAGAGGGCCAACCGGCTGTCCCGCAGGTGGGGCTCGGCCTGCAGCACCGGCGACTCCGTGTAGAACCGGTGGAAGGTGCGCGACGTCTCCTGGAGGTACGCAACCACCCGGTGCGGCCCGCGTCGATCGGCGGCCTCGGCGACCAGGTCGGGGAACTCGGCCAGCTGCTTGATCAGGGCCACCTCCTCGATGGAGGGCTGCCACTCGGCTGCCGGCCGGGCCTGCTCGGTACCGGCCTTGCGGATGATGCCGGCGATCCTGGCGTAGGCGTACTGGCTGTAGAACACCGGGCTCTCGGCGTTTCGCTGGGCCAGGTCGTCGAGATCGAGCTCGATCGTCTGATCGTGTGAGCGCTGCACCAGTGCCAGACGGGCGGCGTCGACGCCGACCGCGTCCATCAGATCGTCCAGGGTGACCACACGGCCGGCCCGCTTGCTCATCTTGCCGCCCACCAGATGGACGAGCTGGTAGAGCTGGACGTCGATCCGGTCGGCGTCGTATCCCAGCGCCCGGGCGGCCGCCTTCAGCCTGCCGGCATAGCCGTGGTGATCGGCCCCCAGCACGTAGACGGCGGTTTGGAAGCCCCGCTCCAGCTTCGAGACGATGTAGGCGATGTCGCCGGCGAAGTAGGTGGGCGCGCCGTTGCCGCGCACGACCACCCGGTCCTTGTCGTCGCCCAGCTCGGACGTGCGCACCCACAGTGCGCCGTCCTGCTCGTACACGTGGCCGCTCTGCTTGAGCCGCTCGATCGCCCGCTCCACAGAGCCGTCCTCGTACAGCGACCGCTCGAGGAACCAGGAGTCGAACTCCACCCGGAAGCGCCCCAGCGTCTCGCGGATCTCGCCCATCATCGCCTCGGTACCGGCCCGCGCCCACTCCTCGGCAGGGGCGTCGGCGGTGAGGTCGAGCCGGCCGGCCAGCTCGCCCACGTAGCCGCCCATGTATCCGTCCTCGGGCGGTTCCTCGCCCCGTGCCCGGGCCCGCAGGCTGGCGCCGAACAGGTCGATCTGGCGTCCGGCGTCGTTGAAGTAGTACTCCCGCGACACCTGGTGACCGGCGAACGCGAACAACCGGGCCAGCGAGTCGCCGTAGGCGGCGTTGCGGGCGGTGGCCACCGTGACCGGCCCGGTCGGGTTGCCGCTGACGAACTCGACCTGGATCCGCTGCGGCGAGTGCACCGCCCCCGCGCCGTACTCGGCGCCCTCGTCGAGCACTCGATCGACCACGTGGCGGTACCAGGCCGCCGCCACCCGCAGGTTGACGAAGCCAGGCCCGGCGATCTCGGCCGAATCGATCCAGGGCGATTCCAGCCGCTCCACGATCTGGCCGGCGATGTCCCGGGGGGCCGAGCGAAGCGGCTTGGCCAGTGCCATGGCGACGCCGGTCGCGTAATCGCCGTGGGACGCATCGGCGGGCCGCTCGAGCCGCACCGCCGCACCATCGCCGCCGACGCCGGAGACAGCCTCGGCAAGCGGCGCTTCGAGCTCTGCGAGGACCGACCCGCTCACCCGCTCATCGTACTGCCCGCCGGCACGCACCCGCGCAGCCGGCCGCGGGGGGCGGGCCGGCGCGCGAGCGCGTTTTGGCGGGGGCACCTCGCTAGCTCAGAGCGACGACCGCGGCTCCTGTGCAGTTGACCTCGGGATCGACCAGCACCTTGTAGGCCGTTGCCGTCCCGGTTGCGGGCAGATCGAACAGCGTGCTGTCGCCCGGCATGAAGTACTGCGACGGCGACATCGGCTGGGTTCCCGTGCCCGAGACGGTCACCACCGAGATCCAGGCCGGGCATGCCGAGCTGGCGTCATAGGTGATGGTGGTGCCCGCCCGAGCGGTGGTGTTGCTGAACGTGAGGGAGGCCAGCTGCCCGGGCACCGTGGTGGTGGCCGTGGCGTTGCCGCCGCCGACCGTGATCGCCGCCGTGGCGTCGGCCGGCACGGTGTAGCCGTTGATTGTCAGGCTGCCGGTGTCCAGGCCCTGCGGATCGATGACGATCTTGTACGTGCCGGCTGCGGCGATCGTGTACGGGCCCTTGAACAGGTCGAAGCCGCCGCCGGGCAGGTAGAAGGAGTTGATCACCGTGGCATTGGTGCTCGCGTTCACGATCTTCGCGGTGGCGCCGAACACGGGGTCGGCACCGATGGTCACGTTCGAGAACCAGAAGCTGACCTTCTGGCCGGCCGTCGTGGTCGTGAAGGTGATGGCGCCGTTCTGGCCGGGAGCGCTGTACGTCTGGGTCAGCGCGGAGCCGCCCAGGGTCAGCGTGTTGGACAGGTCGTTCGGCACCAGGTAGACGGTCACCCGCACCGCGCCGACGTTGGCGCCGGTGGGATCGAGCTTGATCTTGTAGGTGCCGGCCGTGGCCAGGGTGAACGGCGAGATGAACTTGCCGGCCGTCCCGAAGCCGCCCGTGCCGCCGGTGATGGCGACGCCGGCCGAGTTGCTGATGGTGTAGTTGACGCCCGACAGCCCCAGCGGGGAGGCGGTGACGTTGTCGAACACGACGCTGAACCGCTGGCCCGCGGTGGCCGTGAAGGTGGCCACGTTGGCCGATCCGGGCACCGTGGTGGTGAGCGTCGTGGGCGTGCCCAGCGTCAGCGCCGTGGTGGCGTCGGCGGGCACGATGTAGGCACCGACGTCGACCGAGCCGGTGTTCAGGCTGACCGGGTCGATCTTGATCGTGTACGTGCCGCTGACCGGCAGCGCGATCGGCTCGAAGAACTTGCCGGTGGTCGACACGGTCGTCCACACCGTCGTGTACAGGCTGCCCGTGTTCGAGGGCTTGGTGACGGACACCTTGAGGCTGGCGATGCTGTCGTTGGACACGTTCAGGGCGAACCGCTGTCCGGCGACGCCGGTGAACGTGAGCGCGGCGTTCTGGCCGGCGCTGCCGATGGTCACCGTCTGGGGGGTGCCCAGCGTCACCGTGCCGCTGACGTCAGCCGGCGACAGGAAGGCCGCCAGCGTGATCGATCCGGTGGCGTCGCTGGCCGGGTTGACGGTCACCGTGTAGGTGCCGGTGGCCGGCAGCAGGGTGGGTTCGACCAGGCCGCCGGGCTGCTTGATGGTGACCGACGTCAGCACCGTGGTATCCGGCTTCTTGATCGTGATCACGGCGTCGCGGGCGAGCGGGCCGCCGGTCTGCTGCAGCGTGTCCGCCGAGGCGGTCAGCGTGACCTTGGTGCCGGCCGTGCCGGAGAAGGTGTAGCTCGCGTTCTGCCCGGGCGTGTCGATCGAGACGAGCGCCGAGGCGCCGCCCAGCGTCAGCGTGCCCGTGGCGTCGGCGGGCACCGACCACAGGTCGACGGTGACGGCGCCGGTGGAGTATCCGGTCGGGTTGACGGCAATCGTGTAGGTGCCGGCGACGGGCAGGGTGACCGGCTCCTGGAACGCCGTTCCGCGCAGCGAGACGGCCGGGGAAAGCGCCGTGCCGTCGGGCTTCTTGAGCGTGATGTTGTACTGGCTGCCGGCGCTCAGGTTGGTCTCCCGCATGGAGATCCTCTGACCGGCACTGCCGGTGAAGGTGAGGGCGCCATTCTGCCCCGGCGTGCCCAGCGACACCGTGTTGCTGGCGCCGGTGGTGATCACGTCGGTGGTATCGGCGGGAACGTCCCAGGCGGCCAGGTTCATGCTGCCGTGGTAGGTCAGCGGCGGGTCGAGCACGATCGAATACGTGCCGTTGACCGGCAGCGTCACCGGCTCCACGAACACGCCGTTGATACCCACCGTCTTCGGGCCGTAGATCACAATGCCGCCCGGCTTCTTGATCGAAAGCGTGGGGCTGTGCATGGAGCTGCCCCATGCCCGCAGGCTGATGCGCTGACCGGCCGTGCCGGTGAAGGTGGCGGTCGCCTTCTCACCGGACGCCGTCGTCGAGACGGTGATCGGCGTGCCGTCGAGGGTGATCGTCGTGGTGGACGCCGCCGCGGAGGAGACGGTGACCATCAGGCCAAGCACGGCCAGCCCGATGATGCGGGCGGCTGAGAGGCGATTGAGGAAGGTGCGAAAGACCATGTGGGGCAGCTCCGGGGATGAGGAAGATGACAGAGGGGTGATCTCCAGATCGGGCATACGGCGTCTCTGGTCATCACCCTTGTGCATCAGCGGGTGTTGAGATGGCTCAACGCCCGGGAGCGTCAGCGTCCTGCAGCAGACGGACCGCGGACGCCCTGTCGGGCACCCGCAGCTTGCGCAGGATGGCGGCCACATGGCTTCGCACGGTGGCCTGCGAGAGCACGAGCTCGGCGGCGATCTGACCGGTCGTCCGGTCGAGCCGGAGCAGATCGAGCACCTGCCACTCGCGGCTGGTCAGCGGCTCGTCGACGGGAGCCGGCGCCAGCACCGAGCGCCGGCGGGCGCTGCGGTCGCGGAACTCCGACACCAGCCGTGCGACCAGTTCCTTCGAGATCGCCGGCTCGCCCAGCAGCACGCCGTCGAGCGCCTCCAGCAGGCGGTCGATGTCCACATCCTTCAGCAGATAGCCGCTGGCACCGGCCCGCAGGGCGGCGAACAGGTCGTTGTCGTTTCGGGATACGGTTAGCATCACCACCCGAGCCGACGGCAGCCGGGACGTGATCTCCCAGGCGGCGGCCAGCCCGTTGCCGGGCATCCGGATGTCGAGCAGACAGAGGTCGGGCCGGGTGGCGACCGCCTCGCGCACGGCGGCGGCGCCGTCGCCGACCTCGGCGCAGACCTCGAACCGGCCGGAGAGCTCGAGCGTCTCCCGGATGTCGACCCGGATCGGCAGGTGGTCATCGGCCAGAAGCACGCGGGCGCTCATGGCACTCTCACCTCGACCACGGTGCCCTGGCCGGGGCGGGAGACCACGGCGAACTCGCCGCCGATCGCCTCCGCCCGCTCGCGCATGCTGACCAGCCCGAACCCGGGCACACGGCGGCCGGCGGCCTCGTCGGGATCGAACCCCGAGCCGTTGTCGGCGATCCGCAGCTGCAGCCCGCCGGCGGCGTCGAGCTTGACCGACACCTCGTCGGCGCCTCCGTGGCGGGTGGCGTTCTGCACGGCCTCGGCGACAATCCGGATCAGGGCCTCCGCGTGCTCATGCTCGACCTCAGCTGCGTCGAGATCGAGGGCGACGTGCGCCCCGGCTCGCGCGGCGGTCTCCTCGGCGATCCGGCCGAGGACGATGTCGAACCGCTCGTCGATGGGCAGGCTGAGCGCGGCAATGGCACGCCGGGAATCGAGCAGCGCCCTGTCGGCGGCGGCTGCGATCTGCGCCAGGCCGGGATCGCCCTCACCGCGGCGCGCGCGGCGGACGATGAAGGCGAGCTCCTGGGCGACGCCGTCGTGCAGGTCGCGTGCCATCCGCCGCCGCTCCTCGAGCACCGCCGCCGCGGACTGGCTTCGCCAGTAGCCGCTGATCTCCATCCCGGCACCGATCAGCAGCACGACGAAGCGAGACGTGCGGAGCACGTCACCGATCGACACCCACTGGGTGAACAGCGACGGGTAGAGGAACAGGTCGAGCCGGGCGACCGCCCCCAGGATGCAGGACAGCGCCAGCCAGTGGGGCAGCGTCTCGTCGGTCTGGACGGCGCGGCGGGAGAAGCCGAGTGCGGCCACCGCCAGGATCACGGCCATGGTCGCCTCAGTCGCCAGGAAGGCGGGCGGGCCCTCCAACAGCGGCGGCACGCCGGCCGGCGGCTCGCCCTCCGGCACCAGCGACGGCAGCACGGGAAGCATCACCGAGAGCGCGGCCAGAAGCAGCGCGAAGCCGGCCGCGAACGCGGCGGACGTCCACAGGATCCCGGCCCTGGCGTGCCGCAGCACGCGCGGCGGGCAGAGGGCGGCCGCGCAGACGCACAGCGAGCCGAGCACGCCGCCGCTGACCGGCGCCCAGGCCGAGAGCACCACGCCGTTCAGATTCGCCACCGCCACCGCCGTCGCCACCAGGCTGGCTGCCGCGGTGATCGCAAGGCCGGCGGTCAGCAGCAGGTCGTCGAGCCTGCCGGTGCGAAGGAAGCGGCCGCAGAACAGGAAGCTGACAACGATCGCGATCACCAGCGTGGCGGAGTCCAGCGCGGCGTGCAGGGCCGGCAGGTCGAGCGCCACGTCGGCCGGAGGAACGGCCCCCACGACCGCCGTCGAGGCGAGCGCCGCCATCGCGACGATCAGCCGCCAGTTGTAGGGCGTCAGCCGGGAAAACCGGGACATCCCTCCCCCATCGGCCGTGAAGCCGCCGGCCTCAAGTAGTGTCAGGGCTGATCCGACCCCGAGCATGAAAGGCGTGAGGCCACGTGACCGACGCCGACTGGAACGAGGAAGCTCCCCAGGAGCGCCACCTGAACATCCACTTCACGCCAGAGATCATGGCCGGCGTGTACGCCAACTTCGCGAACGTCAGCCACTCCGAGTACGAGTTCACCATCACCTTCGCCCGGGTCGACCATGAGGTCGAGGACGACGAGGTACCTGGAGTCGTCGTCTCCCGTGTGAACCTGTCGCCCAAGTTCATCAAGGAGTTGCTGGACGCGATCGCCGACAACTACTCGAAGTGGCAGACCAAGGAGGGCATCAAGAATCTGCCCGAGTTCAACGGCGAGGGCGATCAGCCGGAGGAGTAGGCGCGGGCGACCGCGATCCGCTCCATCACCGGCGGGTGGTCGAACAGCAGCCAGACGACCCAGCGCGGCGGATCGGGGTTCGACAGGTTGGCGATCGCCAACCGCCGCTCGAGCTGCTCGGCGCCGCGGCCGTCGCCGGTGGCCCGGATGCCGCCCCAGTCCGCCTCCGCCTCGTAACGGCGGGAGATGGCGTTCTGCAACGGCAGCGTGACGGTGAATGCCAGAAGGCAGAGCGCGAGCACGGCGGCCACCGCGGGCGGCGCGGCGAGCGATCCCCGCCGCCGCTCGACCAGGGTGGCGATGCCGAGCAGCAGGGGAACGCCCAACACCGCGAACCACAGCGTGCCCTTGAAGGTGTGCAGGCGGGCGACGTGGGTCAGCTCGTGGGCGAGCAGCGCGCTCAGCTGCGGGCGCGGCGCCCGGATGATGGTGTCGTCGACCGTCACCCTGACGGTCGGCCCCAGGCCATCGACCTGGGCATTCTCGGCGGTTGTGCGGCTGCCGGCGTCGGTCACCGTGACGGATGCCGGGTGGGCGTCCAGCGTCCGCTCGAGACGGGCCACCTCGGCCCGCAGCCAGGGATCGGCGATCGGCCGGGTCGAGAACAGCAGCGGATCGACGACCAGCGGCTGAAGGCAGACGAACGCCGCCACCAGCGCCGCCACCGCGAGCGCCGCGCCGAGCTTCCCCAGCCGCCGCAGAAGCAGCAGCCCGGCGGCGTAGGCGGCGCCCACCGTGACCGCCTGCAGGCCGACCGCAACCGCCTCGTCGGCAGCCCATTGCGCCGTTCCCCGCAGGTCGAGCCCGGCGTCGTGGGCGCGGACGTGGGCAATCCAGTCCAGGGGCACCACGGCCAGCGCCAGCAGTGACGCGATGGCCGCGGCGACCAGCCAACCTCGCCGCATGCGGGCCAGCGGGCCGGGCAGCCGGAGAGCCAGCCCGGCGGCCAGCAGCAGCGGCACCAGCAGGCTGGCCAGCGCCAGCAGGTAGCCGGGCTCGCGGTAGTCGCGCGCTCGCCCGATCTGGGCCGCCGTGAACACCTCTGACGCCTTCACGGGCGGCGGATCGGGCGGCAGCTGGGCCTGCCACAGCCACGCCGCGAGCGCCGCGAGGAGGAGTGCGAGCGGGACGAGGCGACGCACGGCGACAGTAGAGTACTCGCCTCGTGAAGGTCGCCGTCATCTCCGACGTCCACAGCAACCTGCCAGCGCTGGAGACGGTGCTGGAGGCGATCGAGGGAGAGCAGGTCGAGGAGCTGTGGTGCCTCGGCGACCTGGTCGGCTACAACGCCCACCCCGAGGAGTGCGCGCGGATGGTGCTCGACGTGGCCGACGTCTGCCTGGCCGGGAACCACGACCTGGTGGTCAACGGGGCGATCTCGAGCCGGGTGTTCACCCATGACGCCGCCGACGCCGCAGCCTACGCCCGCCAGGTGATGTCGGAGGAGACGCTCGAGCGGCTGCGCGCGCTGCAGCCGACCGCCGAGCACGCCGGTGTCTCGCTGTACCACGCAAGTCCGCGCGACCCGGTTTGGGAGTACGTGATCGACAACCGGACGGCCGCGGCCTGCATCGAGCAGCAGGGCCGACCGGTCTCGCTGGTCGGCCACAGCCATGTCCCGCTGATGTACGGCCTGGACGGCAGCGACGACCGGGCGTCGGGTGGCTATGCCCAGGAGGGTACCCGGCCGTTGGGCAACGGCCGGCGCCTGATCAATCCGGGCTCGGTCGGACAGCCCCGGGACGGCGATCCGCGGGCGGCCTACCTGGTGCTCGACCTGGACGCCCGCACCGTCACCTGGCGGCGGCTCGACTACGACATCGAGCGCACCCAGCGGGCGGTGATCGAGGCCGGCCTTCCCCGCTCCCTGGCGCTGCGCCTGCGCGACGGCCGTTAGCCGGCGGTCGCCAGCAGGGTGGTGCCGACCAGCGTCAGGGCGATCCCCGCCAGCTGGATGCGGGCGGGCCGCTCGCGGAGCAGGACGATGCCGAGGGCCACGGTCAGGGTCGAGAACTGCGCGGCGCAGACGGACGCCACGCTGACCGGGCCGTTCGACGCCGCCGCTACGAATGCGCAGAAGCCGACCGCGTCGAGGGCGCCGATCGCGACCAGCTGCAGCAACTCGCGGCGGCCGATCGGCACGTGCGTGCGCAGCAGCACGATTGGGCCCAGGATGAGCACGGCCGCGATCCGGGCGGCGGTGACGGCCGAGAATGACTGCAGCGGCTCGGCGGCGGCGTACATCGTGAACATGACGCCAAACAGCCCGCCGGAGGCGATCGCCCAGCCCACGCCCTGCACTCGCCGCTCGCCGCGCTGGGCGCAGGCCAGCGTCGTGCCGCAGACGGCCAGCACCAGCCCGGCTGCCACCACGCCGGTGATCTGCTCGCCGGTGACGATCGCGATCAGCGCCGCCACGCCGCCCGACAGCCCCAGCAGCGGGGCGATCACCGCCAGCGACCCGTTCCTGACCGCCACCAGGTAACAGGCGAAGGCGGCCATCTCGAGCAGCCCGGCCAGCGCCACGACCGGAAGCCGGCTCCGGGCGTCCGGGCCCGGGAAGCCCTCGAAGGCGAGCGCCAGCGGCGCGGTGGCCAACGTGCTCGCCGCCAGCAGCGCCAGCATCGTCAGCAGCGGCGGCAGGCGGCGGCTGAGCGGCACCAGCCAGAGGTTGACCAGCGACCATGCCGCGGCGGCGAGGAGGCCGAGGAGGATCGTCATGACCGCGGAGTCATACAGGCCCGGCCGGCGACGCGTACGGGGAGCCTACGCCGTGCGCGGGGGTGCGGCCCGGCGGGGCGCCCGGCCCAGCCCCTCGCGGGCGAGCTCGATGGCGACCATCTCGCGCGCCTTGTAGATCCGCCACTTCACGGTGGCCAGCGTGGTCTCCAGGGAGTCCGCGATCTCGGCATACGACAGGCCCACCACGTCGCGCAGCAGCAGCGCCATCTTCAGGTCCAGCGTGAGCGTGCCGATCGCCCGCCAGACCGCATCCATCTCCTCCAGCGACTCGGTGGGCGGCGCGGCCAGCTGCAGCTGAGGCACCGAGTCGAGATCGACCGCCGGCCGGCCTCGGCGCTCGCGGGCGCGCAGTTCGTCGACCACCCGGTGCTTGGCCACCTGGAACAGCCAGGTCGTGAACTGGCAGCGGGAGTCGAACCCGGGCAGCGCCTGGTAGACGCGGAAGAAGACTTCCTGGCACAGATCCTCGGCCAGCGCCCGGTCACCGCCGAGCACCCGGACGACGTAGTTGAAGAGCGGCGTCTGGTACTGCCTGACGATCAGGGCGAACGCGCGCTCGTCGCCACGACGGGCGAGCCGCAGGACGGCGGGATCAGGTTGGGGTAGCGCCAAGGATGGTCGGGATGGTTACAAGAACCACGTCGAACGATACACGACAGAGGGGCGGTTCCTGTCGGAGATCACACCTCACGCCAGCAGAGAGCGGCCCTCCATCGTGTCCGGCCGGGGGATATCCAGCAGGTCGAGCACGGTCGGCGCGACGTCGGCCAGCCGGCCGCCGTCGGCGAGCCCGACCCGGCGGCCGGTGAGGATCAGCGGCACCGGATTGGTGGTGTGCGCCGTGTGCGGGCTGCCGTCAGCCTGCAGCATCTGCTCCGCGTTGCCGTGGTCGGCGGTGACCAGGCAGACGCCGCCCACGCCCTCCACGGTCGACACGACGTCGGCGAGGCAGCTGTCGACCGTCTCCACCGCCTCCACCACCGCCGGGATCACGCCGGTGTGGCCGACCATGTCGGGGTTCGCGAAGTTGACCAGCCCGAACCCGTAGCCGCCGCCGGCGATCCCCCCGCAGAACATCCGCGACACGCCCCGCGCGCTCATCTCCGGCTTGCGGTCGTAGGTGGGCACGTCGCGCGGGGAGTCGACCAGGCTCCACTGCTCGCCCGGCGAGCGGTGCTCGCTGCCACCGTCGAAGAAGTAGGTGACGTGGGGGTACTTCTCGGTCTCGGCCACGTGCAGCTGGGGCACCGCCAGAGCGGCCAGCACCTGTGCGAGCACCCCGGTCAGGGCCTCCGAGGGGTAGGCCACCGGCGCGTCGAAGTCCTCGCTGTAGTCGGTCATCTGGACGAGATGGGGACGCGGCGGATCGGGCCCGCGGTCGAATTCCCGGAAGTCGGGCTCGATCAGGGCGCGGGTCAGCTGCCGTGCGCGGTCGGGCCGGAAGTTGAAGAAGATCACGCTGTCGCCCGCCCCGACGCGCCCCTCGGCAGGGTCGCCGACCACCATCGGCTCGATGAACTCGTCGGTCACGTTTCGCTCGTAGCTCTCCCGCACGGCGGCGACCGGGTCATCCACCTCCGTGCCCTCACCGTGCACAATCGCGTCGTATGCCCGCCTGGTGCGGTCCCAGCGGCGATCTCGATCCATGGCGTAGTAGCGGCCGACCACCGTTGCCAGGTTGGGCACCTGCTCGAGGAATCCCGCGCCGCTGGTGGGCGACACGTCGCGGCCGTCGGTGAAGGCGTGGACGTGCACCTGCCCCACCTGCTGCCGCCGCGCCAGTTCGAGCAGGGCCAGCAGGTGGTCGATGTGGCTGTGCACCCCGCCGTCCGACACCAGGCCCATCATGTGAAGCGCGGAGCCGGCAGCCCGCCGGCAGGCCTCGACCAGCACCGGGTTCTCGAACAGTCCGCCCGAGGCGATGTCGTCGCCGATCCGCACCAGGTCCTGGCGGACGACCCGGCCGGCGCCCAGGTTCAGGTGGCCGACCTCGGAGTTGCCCATCTGGCCGTCGGGCAGGCCGACCGCCCTGCCCGAGGCGGCCAGCGTCGTATGCGGACACGTCGCCCACAGCCGGTCGAACGTCGGCGTGTCGGCGAGGTCGACGGCGTTTCCCGGGCCGGGCGGCGCCAGCCCCCACCCGTCGAGGACGACCAGGCAGACCGGCCGGCTCATGCCGGCGCTGCGCCGACGATGGCCGCGAACGCGGTGGCATCGAGGCTGGCGCCCCCGATCAAGCCGCCGTCGATGTCGGGTTGGGCCAGCAGTTCGGCCGCGTTCTCGGGCTTCATGCTGCCGCCGTACTGGATCCGCACGCCGTTCCGCGCGCTCTCCGGCAGCAACGAGCGGATGAAGGCATGGGCCTGCTGGGCCATCTCTGGCGTGGCGGTGCGACCGGTACCGATCGCCCACACCGGCTCGTAGGCGATGGTGGTGCGGGCGACACGCTCCACCGACAGCCCCCTGTACGCGACCTCGATCTGCCGCCGAAGCACCGGCTCGGTCTGCCCGCCCTCGCGCTCGTCGCCGGTCTCGCCGATCGCGAAGATCACCTCCAGGCCGGCGTCGTGCGCGCTCTCGATCTTCAGCCTCAGCACCTCGTCGGTCTCCCCGAAGTACTGCCGTCGCTCGCTGTGGCCGAGCAGCACCCCGTCGGCGCCGGCGTCGACCAGCATCGGCGCGGAGATCTCGCCGGTGAACGCGCCTTCGGCCAGCTCGTGCATGGTCTGCGCATACACCCGCAGCCGGCTGCCGGCCGCCGACGAGGCCGCCGCGGCGATCGACGTGAAAGGCACACACACCGCAACATCGGGGCCCTCGGGCAGCGCATCGATCAGCCGCTCCATGAACGGCGCCGTCTCCGACGGCGTCCTGTGCATCTTCCAGTTGCCGGCGACGAATGGCCGGCGGCTCATACCGGCGCCCCCTCGAGAGCCGCCACGCCGGGCAGCACCTTGCCCTCCAGCAGCTCGAGCGCGGCGCCGCCCCCGGTGGACACGTGGCTGATGCGGTCGGCCACGCCGGCCACGTTGACGGCGGCCACGGAGTCGCCCCCGCCGACAACGGAGGTGGCTTCCGAGCCGGCCACCGCCTCGGCGACGGCGATCGTGCCCCGGGCGAACGGCTCCAGCTCGAACACCCCCATCGGCCCGTTCCAGAAGATCGTGTTCGCGGGGCCGATCCGGGCGCCGTAGAGCTCGACCGTCCGGGGACCGATGTCGAGGCCCATCCAGCCGGCGGGGATGGCGTCTGCGGCCACCGTCCGGGTCTCCGCCGCGGCATCGAAGCGGTCGGCGGCGACCACGTCGACCGGCAGCAGCAGCTCGCACCCACGCGCGCTGGCGTCCTCGAACGCCTTGCGGGCTGTCGCCTGGCCGTCGTCGTCCTCCTTGCGCGAGGCGCCGACGTCGAGCCCCTGAGCGGCGAGGAACGTGAACGCCATCGCGCCGCCGATCAGGATCGTCTCGGCCAGCTCGGTGAACCGGTCGATGACGCCGATCTTGTCGGCCACCTTGACCCCGCCGATGACCACCACGAACGGGTGGCGGGGGTGGTCCAGCAGCCGGTCGAAGGCCTCCAGCTCGCCGGCCAGCAGCAGCCCGGCGACCGCCGGCAGCAGCTCGGCCACGCCCACCGTCGAGGCGTGGGCTCGGTGCGCGGCGCCGAAGGCGTCGTCCACGTAGATGTCGGCCAGCGCGGCCAGCTCCCGGGCCAGCGACGGGTCGTTCGCCTCCTCCCGCGGGTCGAACCGCAGGTTTTCCAGCAGCCGCAGGTCGCCCTGCTGATCGCCGAAGGCGACCGGGCGGCCGAGCAGCTCGGATACCCGCCCGGCGACCGGCTTCAAGGACAGGGCGGGATCCGGTTTTCCCTTCGGCCGCCCCAGGTGCGAGCACATGACGACCGCCGCCGCCCCGGCCCCCAGCAGGTGCTCGATCGTCGGCATGGCCGCCCGAATACGGGTGTCGTCGGCCACCTGCCCGTCCTTCAGCGGCACGTTCAGGTCGCAGCGAACCAGCACCCGCCTGCCCGCCACGTCGACGTCGCGGACGGTGCGCATCAGGCGATCTTGTCGATCAGGTCGACGACCCGGTTCGAATAGCCCCACTCGTTGTCATACCAGGAAACGACCTTGACCATGCTGCCGTTGGCCATGGTCAGCTTGGAGTCGAAGATCGAGCTGTACGAGGAGCCGACGATGTCGCAGGACACGATCGGATCCTCCGTGTACTGGAGGATGCCCTGCATGGCCGGGGTGCCGGCAGCCTCGCGGAAGGCCGCGTTGACCTCGTCCTTCGTCACCTCGCGCTCGAGGATCGCCACCAGGTCGGTGACCGATCCGTCGGGCACCGGCACCCGCATCGAGATCCCGTCCATCTTCCCCAGCAACTCGGGGATGACGAGGCCGATGGCCTTGGCGGCGCCGGTCGAGGTGGGAATGATGTTGACCGCCGCAGCCCGCGCCCGCCGCAGGTCCTTATGCGGCAGGTCGAGGATCGCCTGGTCATTGGTGTAGGCGTGGGTCGTGGTCATGAAGCCCTGGCGGATGCCGAAGGTGTCCAGCAGCACCTTGGCCAGCGGGGCCAGGCAGTTGGTGGTGCACGACGCGTTGGAGATCACGTGATGCTGCCCGGTGTCGTAGAGGTCGTCGTTCACGCCCATGCAGATCGTGATGTCGGGCTCGGTGGCGGGGGCGCTGATGATCACCTTGCGGGCACCGGCCTCGAGGTGCTTGGCAGCCCCGTCGCGCTTGGTGAAGAAGCCGGTCGACTCGACCACCACCTCGACACCCATGTCCTTCCAGGGCAGGGCGGCGGGATCGCGCTCCGACAACACTCGAACCTGCTTGCCGTCCACGCGCAGGCCGTCGTCCTCGGCTGCCACATCGCCGGGGAAGATGCCGTGGATGCTGTCGTACTTCAGGAGGTGGGCGAGCGTCGGCGCATCGGTGAGGTCGTTGACCGCCACGATCTCGAAGTTCGCGCCCCGCTGGCCGGCCGCTCGAAAGACGTTGCGGCCGATGCGGCCGAACCCGTTGATCGCCACACGGACGCTCATTCGCAGATCCCCTCGTCGCTCGACTGAACGCCGCCAGTCTATCCAAGCGGTGGAGCGCGGAGATCCGGTGAGAAACCGGGTTCTGCGGGCGGCCGGCAAGATCGGGCAGCGTCAGATGGGGTCTAGGTCTGTCGCGCGTGGGATGCTCAGACCGCCCGCAGAACTCGTATCCAATGATCGGGCGAGCAAGGGCGAGATGCTACCCCCCGGTTAGGGGATTCTTATGGATTTGTAAGGAGATGGAGCGTACGATGGAGAGGTGCCAAGCCGGAACGCCTATGCAATCGTCCGTATCGACCGCCTCCAGATGAGCGAGGAGGCGCGCGTGACGGTGAAGCGGGTGGTCTGGGATCTGGACACCGCGGAGGCGGAGGCCCAGCGCCTGAACGCCGCCAACAACGACAAGGGCTGCTTCTACTTCGCCCAGTCGACGCGGGTCGAGGAGCCGGCCGAGATCCCCGGCTGACGCTCAGCCGCCCAGGCCGGCCTGAAGGGCGAGCAGCGCCCGCATGCGGCGGGCGACGGTCGACTTGGTCAGCGGCGGGCGGGCGCGCTCCGCCAGCTCGCTGAGCGAGGCCGACGGGTACCGCAGCCGCAGCTCGGCCACCTGACGCAGGGCGGCCGACAGCTGCGTCAGTTCGAGCTCGGCGATCGCCTCGCGCTGGCGATGGGCGGCGGCCGAGGCGCGCTCCAGGTTCGCCCGGTCGCAGTTGGTCAGCCGGTTCGCCCGCTCCAGGGTGCGCGAAACCACCTCCGCCTCGTCGAAGGACAGCACCGCATCCTGCACGCCCATCGAGACCAGCAGGTCGTGCACGGTCTCCCGCCGCTTCGCGTAGGCGATCGCGTGGCCGCGGCGGGGCACCGCCCGAAGCTCCAGGCCCTCCCGCGCCGCGATCTCGCACAGCGCGGCGGCGTGCTCGATGTCGGGCACTCGGATCTCCAGGTGCGCCGGCCGGCCGGGAGCCGAGACCGAGCCTGCAGCGACGAACGCCCCACGCAGGTAGGCGCCGCGGCAGCAGGCCCGGGAAAGCACCCGCTGGGGTATGTCCTGGGTGGGCACGAGCGCCGAGGTCAGGAGGCCGATCTCGTGCAGCAGCTGGAGGCTGCGATCGCCATGGATCCGGAGCTGGACGAGATTACGGCGGTCGAACCGGCGCTCACGGTAGGTGACGATGTCGCAGTCAGCGCCCCGCTCGCGCAGCAGCTGGAAGGCCATCCGGGCCGCCGCCGGCGAGGCGATTTCGGCCACCACCGCAATCTCGCCGGCGCCGCGCACCTGCAGTGCTCCCGCCCCGCGGATCAGCCCGGACAGAAAGGCGGAGCGGCAGCAGGCCTTGCCCGGTGCCCGTTCGACCAGCTCGTGGCGGACGACCTCGGCGAACGACACGTCACGCCTCGCGCCCGGCTCGGGCGATCCGCATCAGCGAACGGGCCAGCCGGTCGGAGTCGTGCTGCCATTCGGTGGCCAGGCGGGCGCCCCACACCCGCACCCCCAGCCTCCGCAGCCCGCCCCGGTCGACCGCCACCGGCACGCCATGCTCGGCACGGTTGCGGCTGACCAGCACGCCGTCCACGAGATCGCTGCCCACATGGTCGTAGATCCGCTGGACGTGATCCGACGCGCGGTAGCCGATCGTCTCGCCCGGCTGCTGGAGCAGGTTGCAGACATACACCCGGGGCACGCGCGCCATCCGCACGGCCTCCCGGATGCCGGGCACCAGCAGCGGCGGCAGCGTGCTGGTGAACAGGCTGCCCGGCCCCATCACGATCAGGTCGGCGCGCTCGATCGCCTGCAGCGCGCGCGGATGCGCTCGGGGATCGGGCGGGTCCAGGCGCACGGTACGCACCGGCCGGCCGAGGGCGGCAATGGCGGTCTCGCCGCGCACCGTGCTGCCGTCGTCGAACTCCGCCACCAGCTCGACCATGTCGGTGGTGCTGGGCACCACCCGGCCGGCCACAGCCAGAACCCGCGCCGACTCCGACACCGCCTGATCGAAGCTCCCCAACAGGTCGGTGAGGCCGGCCAGGAACAGGTTGCCGAAGCTGTGGCCGGCCAGCTCGCCGGTGGCGAAGCGGTGCTCGAAGAGCTGCCCGACCAGCGACTCGTCCTCGGCCAGCGCCGACAGGCAGTGACGGACGTCGCCGGGCGCCGGCATCCCGAAATCGCGGCGCAGCCGGCCCGAGCTGCCGCCGTCGTCGGTGGTCGTCACCACCGCGGTCACGCTGGCGGTCCGCTTCAGGCCGCGCAGGATCATCGACAGCCCGGTGCCACCGCCCAGGCACACCACCCGCAGCCGGTTGCGGGCGCGCCGGACGCCGGGCGGCTCGATCGTGCGAGGTTCCTGCGGCACCAGGGGCATCCCGCCAGGGTAGAGGAATCGGGGGCTCAGCCCGCGGTCGGACGCCCGTCCTGGCCGGGCCGCTCGGGGGCCGGCGGCGCATCGTCGAGCTGGGAACGTGTGAAGTCGGCGTGGCCGGTCTCGCGGCGGTGACCGGCGGCCTCCACCATGGCCGCCGCCTCGTCCTGCTCCACCGCGTTCCAGCCGCATTCGCGGCACGTCATGGCGATCATCGGCGCAGCCTAGCCTCAGCCCGCCCGGTGCAGGGAGTCATGGATCGCCCGGCCAACCTTGGGAGGCAGCCCGGGCACGGCCTCCAGTTCCTCGCGGGTCGCGTTGACCAGCTTGTCGGCGGTGCTGAAGTGGTCGACCAGCACCCGCTTGCGCGCCGGCCCGACACCGGGCAGGGTGTCGAAGATCGAGCCAACGGCGGCCTTTGAGCGCTTCGACCGGTGGTACCCGAGCGCGAACCGGTGCGCCTCGTCACGCACCCGCTGCAGGAGCTGCAGCCCCGGAGAGTTGCGGTCGAGCCGCACCGGGTCGCGGCGGCCGGGGATGTGCACCTCCTCCTCGCGCTTGGCCAGTGCCACCACGGCCACGCGCGGGATCTCCAGCCGGTTCATCGCCCCGATCGCCGCCCCCAGCTGCCCCTTGCCGCCGTCGATGATGACCAGGTTGGGGCAGGCGGCGAAGCTGGCGTCGTACTCGTCGACGTCGACCGCGTTGCCCAGCCGGGCGAAGCGGCGGCCGACCGCCTCGGCCATCATGGCGAAGTCGTCCTGACCGCCCTCGTGGCGGATGGCGAACTTGCGGTAGTCCGCCTTCTTGGCCACGGCGTCCTCGAACACCACCATCGACGCCACCGGCTGCGACTCGCCCAGGTTGGAGATGTCGAAGCATTCGATCCGCACCGGCAGCGACTCCAGGTTCAGCTGCTCTCGCAGCTCCTCCAGGGCCTCGATCCTGCGCGCCCGGGTACGCTCGGCCACCAGCCGGTCGTGCTCCAGCGCCAGGTGCGCGTTCTTCTGCGCCAGCTCGGCCAGCCGCCGCTTCTCGCCGCGCCGGGCTGACCGCACGTCGACCACCGTGCCCCGCCGCTCCTCCAGGAAGCTGCCCAGCAGCTCCGGGTCATCAAACGAGGACGGCACGATGACCTCGGTGGGGATCGCCACCTGCCCTGCGTAGTACTCGAGCACGAAGCTCCACAGCACGTCGGACTCGCTGCCGCCGCCGGCGTTCTCCAGGTACAGCCCGCGGCGATCGGACAGCCGCCCGTCGCGCATGTGGAAGACCTGCACGTTGGCCGTGTCGCCGTCCACCGCGACGGCCAGGATGTCCGCGCTTCCGCCGGACACGTGATCGGCGACCTGGCGCTCGCTGAGGTGGCGCACCGCGTTCAGCCGGTTGCGGAAGCGGGCCGCGTCCTCGAACCGCTGGTTCTCGGCCGCCTCCTTCATCTGCTGCTCCAGCCGCCGCTCCAGCGGCCGCACCCGGCCGGACAGGAACTCCACGATCGAGTCGATCACCTCCCGGTAGTCCTCGCGGGAGATGTAGCCCACGCAGGGCGCCGCGCAGCGGCCGATGTGGTAGTCGAGGCAGGGCACGCCCGACCGCCGGCCCGGGGTCGGCCCCTCGCAGGGCCGGTAGGGGAACACCCGGTTCAGCACGTCGAGCGTCTCCCGCACCTTCTTGGCGCTCGAGTACGGGCCGAAGTACAGCACCCCCTTGCGGTGCCGCTCGCGCGTGAACATCACCCGCGGATACTCGTCCCCCGCCGTGACCGCGATGTAGGGATACGACTTGTCGTCGCGCAGCCGGATGTTGAACGGCGGCCGGTGCCGCTTGATCATGTTCTGCTCCAGCAGCAGCGCCTCGTTCTCGGTGCCGGCGGCGAACAGCTCGACGTCGTCGATCCGCTCGACCAGCTCGGCGGTCATCCGCGTGTGGTACGCCTCGCGCCGGAAATACGACTGCACCCGCTTGCGCAGCGACTTCGCCTTACCGACGTAGAGCACGTCGCCGGACCGGTCGCGGAAGATGTACACGCCGGGCGCGTCGGGCAGTGACGACAGTCGCGCCTGGAGGCGCTCGCTGCGGTTGTGGCTGGAGGATGCGGCCATGCTCCTGATCGTAGCGACGCCGGAAAGCCGCACCCGTCCGCCCCCGCTGGCTAGCCTGTGGCCCCATGGGTCAGGAACACCGGATTCTCGACGCCAACCGACGGTTCGCTGTCGGCTTCGAGCACGGCGCGCTGCCGGTGAGGCCCGCGCGGCAGCTGGTGATCGTCACCTGCATGGACTCGCGGATCGACACGTTCCGCGCGCTGGGGCTCGAGCTGGGCGACGCCCATGTGATCCGCAACGCGGGCGGGCGGGCGTCCGACGACGTGATCCGCTCGCTGATCATTTCGACGACGCTGCTCGGAACGCGCGAGGTGCTGGTCGTGCATCACACCGACTGCGGGCTGATGGGCACGTCGGAGGAGGAGCTACGGGGGCTGGTCGCCCGCGAACGCGGCACCGATACGTCGGACCTCGAATTCCTGTCCTTTGCCGACCACCAGACGGCATTGCGCGCAGATGTCAAGACGATCCGGTCGTCCCCCCACCTCGGCTCCGACCTGCTGGTCTCCGGCTACCTGTACGACGTCCACACCGGCCGTTTGTCGGAGCTGGTACCGGGCGGCAGCTCCTCCTAGCCCCAGGGGGTGGGCAGGGCTTCGACGATCGCCGAGACGCCGTCGGCGAGCTTGCCGGCGCCGCTCTTCACGGCCGGCCAGCCCGCGCGGGCCGCCGACGCGGCCAGCCGCACCGGCGCGGTCTGCACTCGCCAGGCAAGGTCGAGCACTCGGCCGCCCAGTCGCAGGCCGGAGCGGCACCACTGCGGATGCAGCACCAGGTAGCCGCCCACGCAGACGACGGCGCCGGTCGCCAGCAGGGCCAGCCCGACCGGCGGCACGACCACGGAGCCGGCGGCGATCATCGGCACCAGGCCGCCGCCGGCGGTCAACAGCCCGGCGGCCGACAATGCACTGCCCGCGGCCAGCAGGCCGTTGCCCAGCCGTTCGCGGCCCGTCCGAGCGGTGATCGCCGCCCAGCCGAACACCCCCGCCGACAGCCCGGCGGCCAGCACGTTCAGCCGCGCGCCGAGCAGCGCCCAGCCGTCGAGCGCAAGCCCGGCGGAGCCCCAGGCGGCAGCCGCCTCGGCGGTCGCGAAGCCCGCATCCCAGGCCGAGCCGGCGGCCGCCGCCACGTCCTGCCATCGCTCGGGGCCGGCCAGCGAGACGGCGGTCAGCCCCAGCCGCGTTCCATTCCGCAGGCCGGCCAGCGCCTGCATCGAGACCTGCGTGCCCCGCCGCGCCATGGTGCGGGCGACGGCCTCGCCGGCGTGCAGCGCCGCCCCCGCCGCTGCGCTGCGAGAAGGCCCGGCCGCCGCCGGCGCGCCACGCACGGGCACCAGGGCGTCACCGGCCAGGTGGCGGGCGCCGCTTGGCCCGGACCGCGGCTGGGGTCGCGGCAGCAGGCTGACCGCTGCGCGGAAACCATCGCCCAGCGCCGGGCCGGAGGCGTCGCGGAGCACCAGCGCGGCCGCCGAGCGACCTCCCAGCTGGTCGGCCAGCGCATCGCTCAGGTCACCGGTCCGCCGCAGCGCCGCCACCAGCTCGAGCGCCGCCCGCCGGGGGTCGGCGCGCAGGCCCAGGCGCAGCTCGGCCGCCACGACATGTGCCGGCGCACCGGCCGACCGCGCTGCCTCGAGCACCGGGTCGGCGGGCGCGGGCGGCCCGGGTCCGGCGCCGGCCAGGCGCGCGTACCCGTCCCAGCCTCCCGCGGACAGCGGCTCCACCCGCACCCGGGCGCCGGTGTGCGGGGCGACGACCACCGCGCCCTGGCCGGCGTACAACCCGACGTGATGGGGTGCCCCGGAGGTCGCGCCCAGGAACACCAGGTCGCCGGGCTCCAGCTCGGCGGCCGCCACCCGGTGACCGATCGCCCACAGCGAGGCCGCGGTCGGACGGCCGACCAGCGGATGCCCCGCGGCCGCGTAGGCGAAGCCGACCAGCCCCGAGCAGTCGAAGCCACCCTCGGCCCGGCTCTCGCCGCCCCAAACGTAGGGCCACCCGACCTGGGCCAGGGCGGCGGCGACGATCGCCATCCGGTCCCGCGCGCCGTGCAGGTCGACCGGCCGGAAGGCCGCCGGGTCGAGCGACGCGCTGTAGGTCACGCCTGCGCGGGAGGTGGCCGGCACGTCGTCGCGCCGGACGCCGGCGCCGGGCACCGAGCCGCCGGCGGTGACGCGGGCCACCACCTCAACTCCCGATGGCAGCCCCTGCCGGTGCAGGATGCGGAAGCCGGTGACGGCGCCGCCGTTGGCACCGGCGGCTCGTTCGGCGGCGGCCCGCAGCGCCCCGGGTGGCGCACCCGGATCCTCCGCCAGCAACTGCGCCGCCGCCAGGGCGGCCATGTCGGCCGCACGCTGGGCGGTGGCGCCCGCCTCGTTGACCCGGGTCAGGTACGCCAGCAGCGCGCCCGCCAGCACCAGCAGCAGCAGCACGCCGACCGCAGGGATCGACAGCTGCCCGCGCTCGCTCATGGCACCACCGCCTGCTCGCGCACCTCGAACACCGGCAGCGCCGGCAGGCCGGCGGCGCGCACGGTCACCCGGATCAGATCGCCCCGGCGCTCGATCCGAGCCTCCCGGCGCAGGCCGCCGGGCACCGGCCGGCCCTCAGCCTCGAGCACGGCGACGCGGTCGGCCACGTCCAGCGCCCGCTGACGCGCGCGGGCGATCAACAGCAGCTGAACAACCGCCAGCACTGCCAGTGCCAGCCCGAGCGCGCCGACCACCAGCTCGATGCTGGCCTGGCCGCGCTCCCGTTTCACTCGTCCGCCTCCGCCGCCGAGGCGGCCACCGACAGCCGAAAGCCGGGTACCACCGAGGGCACGGTCACGTGCAGGATCAGGCGCCCGCCGGTCCGCTCGAGGCACAGGCCATCGCGCATCGCCGCCGGCAGCGATGCCAGCGCGACAGCCCGGGGAGGCTCGCCGCCCAGGGCCGCCCGGGCGGCCGCCCGCGCCGCCTGCTGCGCCTCGAGCGCGGTCCAGCCGACCAGCAGGCCCTGCCATCCGGCGACCGCCAGGCCGAGCAGGACCGGCAACACGGCCAGCGTCTCGATCGTCGCCTGTCCGCGGTCGCTCTCCATGTGTCCCACGCTAGGGCCGGCCGGCGTGCCGGAACCAGACGCATCCCGTGCCGGAGCAGTGCCGGACCTGCTGCTACGATCGAAACCGATGAGCGACCAGAACGGGCAGCAGAACGGGGCGGCGGCGAACAACTCGGCCGGCGAGGATCGCCAGTTCGTCCACTTCTCGTTCCACAAGCTGGGCCGCGAGTTCCGGCTGCTGCCCGCGCAGAAGCGCCAGGCCGCCTGCGACGAACTGGCCGAGCTGATCGACGACCTCTCGGAGGCGTTCCCGATCCGCGCGTACAGCACCTTCGGCGTCCGCGCCGACGCCGACTTCATGCTGTGGAAAGTGTCTGAGCGGCTCGAGGACTTCCAGGAGGCGGCCACCGCGGTCGCCCGCACCGCGATCGGTCCGCACCTCGAGACGACCTACGCCTACCTGTCGATGACCCGCCGGTCGCAGTACGTGAAGGGCGAGGGCCGCTCGATGCACAAGCGCGGCCGGATCATGTGGAACCCGGAGTCGAAGTACCTGCTGATCTACCCGATGGTCAAGATTCGCGACTGGTACCAGCTGTCGAAGCCGGCTCGCCAGGGGATCATGAACGAGCACATCGCCACCGGCCACAAGTTCCCAACGGTCAAGATCAACACCACCTACTCGTTCGGCATCGACGACCAGGAGTTCGTGGTCGCATTCGAGACCGACTTCGTGGGCGACTTCCTTGATCTGATGATGACGCTGCGCGAAACCGAGGCCAGCAAGTTCACCGAGCGCGACACGCCGATCTTCACCTGCACGTCGGGCAGCATCCGCGAGGTGCTCGACACACTGGGCGTCACCCCCGCGCGCGTCGCCGCAGACACCTAGTTTCGTGCGGCAGATCGTCGCGATGGGCGGTGGCGGCTTCACGATGGAGCCGGAGAACACCCTGCTCGACGACTATGTCCTCTCGCTGTCCGGGCAGGAGCGGCCGCGAGTCTGCTTCGTGCCGACGGCGAGCGGCGACTCCGACGCCACGGTGGTCAGGTTCTACGAGGCGTTCCCGGTCACCCGCGCGCTGCCATCGCACCTGCCGCTGATGCGCCGGCAGCGGGCACCCGAGGTCCGCGCGCACCTGCTGGCCCAGGACGTGATCTACGTCGGCGGCGGCAGCACCGTGAACATGCTGGCGATGTGGCGCGCGCACGGCGTCGATTCGGCGCTGCGCGAGGCCTGGGAGAACGGCGTCGTCCTCTGCGGTGTATCGGCCGGGTCGCTGTGCTGGTACGAGGCCGGGGTCACCGACTCCTACGGCCGGCTGGCGCCGCTCCGCGACGGGCTCGGGCTGCTGGCCGGGAGCCACTGCCCGCACTACGACGGCGAGCCGGATCGGCGCCCGGCCTACCAAGGCCTGGTGGCCGGCGGGCTGCCGGCCGGCATCGCCGCCGATGACGGCGTCGGCCTGCATTACGTCGGCTCGTCGCTCGAGCGGATCGTCTCCTCACGGGAGGGCGCCGCGGCGTATCGGGTGTCGGCCGTCGGCGGCGAGGCCGTCGAGGAGCGGCTGGAAGCGGGATTCCTGGGCGCAGGATCTCCAGACCCCGCAGCCTGATGCTGTTGACCGGCTGCTCCCGCTCTGGCTCAGGGAACTCCGCCTAGCCGAGGGCCGGTGCGCCCGTCACAGCGTGTAGCGCTTGGACTCCTGCCAGGCCCAGAACATGCCGAACAGCCCGGCGAAGAAGGCGACCAGCACGAGCAGCGAGAACGCGCCCAGCGAGACCAGGCCGAACTGCGAAAGCGAATAGAGCGCGGCCGAGATGGTGACGGCGCCCATGCCGGCATACAGCACGTTGCGCTGGCGGTCGGGCATCAGCGAGATCGCCATCCGATTCTCCCGGTACCAGCGGTAGCCGAAGTACCACATCAGGCAGATGAAGATCAGGCCGATGGCGCCGAACACGGCGTCGGCCACAGCACGGGAGGTGGTCGAGAACACGGTGGCGACGATCGCCAGGCCGAGCACGATCAGAAGCCCGCGGATGGTGTCCCTGCTCATCAGGAGGGCCCGGTCATGTAGGCGCGCACGCCGAGCGCGGCGACCAGCGCGGAGCCGATCGAGAAATACAGGATGTTGCGGCGACCGTCCTCACCACGAAGAGCATAGGGGTACGCCACGGCCAGCAGCGGTATCAGCCCGTACGCGAAGTGCAGCTTGTCGGCCGGGCGCAGGCCGTCGGACACCAGCACCAGGCCCAACGTGGCCTGCGCCACAACCACCGTCTGGGCGAGCGCCAGCACCTGCTTGAATGCGTCGCCGGGCGGCGCGTTGCGCCGGTAGGCGACATAGCCCCAGACGGCCACCGAAGCGTTCGTGACGATCAGCAAAATGCCGACGATCATGTGGATTTCCGGCACGCGCCTCAGGCTACCAGGAGGGGTCGGCGGCCCGGCTACACTGCCCTCCCCCAACCACGCGGACCGAGGAGCATCGCCATGAGCACACCGACAATCGGCGGCCCTGCGCCCGCCTTCTCCTGTGAGTCGGACACCCGCGAGCAGGTCAGCCTCGAGTCACTTCGGGGACGTCCGGCGGTGCTCTACTTCTATCCCAAGGACGACACACCCGGCTGCACCCGCCAGGCCAGCAGCATCCGCGACAACTGGGGCGAGTTCGAGCGGTCGGGCATCGCGCTCTATGGGGTCAGTCCCGACACGGTCGAGTCGCACATTCGGTTCAAGCAGAAGTACGAGCTGCCCTTCCCCCTGCTGGCCGATCCCGACCATTCGATGGCGGATGCCTACGGCACCTGGGTGGAGAAGAAGAACTATGGCAAGACGTACATGGGCATCGAGCGCTCGGCGTTCCTGATCGACGCCGATGGCAACCTGGCGGCCGCCAAGCGGCGGATCAAGCCCGAGGACACGGTCTCCTGGGCGCTCGCCGAGGTCGCCAAGCTGGGCGACGCCGCCAAGGCCTAGGGCCGCCCGGCGCCGATAGGATCGATCCACCTGTGAGCGATCCCCTCCCCCTCGCCGGACTCCGCGTGCTCGACCTGACGCAGGTGCTCGCCGGCCCGTTCGCGACCATGATGCTGGGCGACCTGGGCGCCGACGTGATCAAGGTCGAGCGCCCCGGCGAGGGCGACGGCAGCCGCCGGTGGGGGCCGCCGTTCGAGGGCGGCGAGAGCGCCTACTTCATGCAGGTCAACCGCAACAAGCGCTCGATCGCGATCGACCTGGGCGACCCGGCCGGCCAGCAGGTGGCCCGCCGCCTCGCGAAGAGGGCCGACGTCGTGATCGAGAACTTCCTGCCCGGGGCCACCGCCCGCTTCGGCCTCGACTGGGAGACGATCCGCGCCCTCAACCCCCGCACGGTGTACTGCACCATCTCGGGCTACCCGACCGACGGGCCGGACGCCGGCCGGCCGGGGTACGACTTCCTGATGCAGGGCGTGGGCGGGATCATGAGCATCACCGGCGAGCCGGAGGGCGCGCCAATGAAGGTCGCCGTCGCCATCTCAGACATCGTGGCCGGTCTGTTCGCCAGCTCGGCCGTGCTGGCGGCGCTCGTGGAACGCGATCGGACCGGCGCTGGCCGCCGCTGCGAGGTGTCCCTGCTCGACGCCCAGGTGGCCTGGCTGGCCAACCGGGCCGGAGACTGGCTGATCTCGGGCATCGAGCCGACCCGGCTGGGAAACGCCCATCCGTCGATCGTCCCTTACGAGACGTTCCACGCCAGTGACGGCTTCGTCAACCTGGCCGTGGGCACGGACGACCACTTCCGGCGGTTCTGCCGGGCGGCGCGCCGCGACGACCTGGCCGACGACCCCCGCTACCGCTCAAACGCCGGGCGGGTGGAGCATCGCGCCGAGCTGGTGCCCGAGCTGCAGATGCTGTTCGCCGCCCGCACCGTGAAGGACTGGGTCGAGCTGCTCGACGAGGCGCACGTGCCGGGCGGCCCCGTGCTCTCGATCCCCGAGACGTTCGCCGGCCCTGCCCGGCACATGGTGGAGCGAGTCGAGCATCCGGCGGCCGGCGACATCGGCCTCGTACGCTCCCCCATCCACCTCGACCAGGGCCGCCCCGGCACCCGCATCCCGCCGCCCAGACTGGGAGAACATGGGCGCCAGGTGCTCGAGGAGCTGGGCTACGAGGGCGACGAGCTGGCGGGTCTGCTGGCCGGTGCGTGCGCACCCCTACCCGGCTAGAATGGCTGCTCCCCGCGCGGATGTGGCGGAATTGGTAGACGCGCACGGTTCAGGTCCGTGTGCCCTTTGGGGCGTGGAGGTTCAAGTCCTCTCATCCGCACTCTGACCGGAGGGAAACTCATCGTCGTAGTGGCGGCGGCCGCCGCCGCCGCGTCGCTCTCGGGCTCCGGTCAC
>Ga0070684_100000487_pt1 | contig 27257 bp, 21 predicted proteins | sample KBSC723LmetaG_FD_65653 | JGI IMG/M metagenome (GOLD analysis project Ga0070684, IMG submission 65653) | Corn rhizosphere microbial communities from Kellogg Biological Station, Michigan, USA - KBS C7.2-3L metaG | ecosystem: Host-associated > Plants > Roots > Rhizosphere ...
GGTCGTTAGCCCCGCGTTTCAACGTGGGGAAAAGGGACCGCGCAAAGCTCATGAGGGTATCTCACCCCGCATTCATGCCATCGCCCTGGGCCCCGCCCCCCTCGGCAAACCCCGCGCCTGCCCCCAATCCCGAATGCCTGCCTCTGGCTCTGCGGCATAGCGCGTACGCGACTGCCCATGTGATCACCGGCAGCACGAATACCAGCACCCGCAGCACGGCGCGAATCTCCACCACCGACAAGTCACCGGCCACGGCGACCACATCGTCGCCACCCGCAAACTCGAGCACCACCAGCAGCGCAATGAGGCCGCAGCCGAATGCGGTGTTGAACGGCTGCTCGCTCGGCAGGCGCAGCACGTGATGTTCGCGCGCGTCGAAGGTGAAGAGCTCGTCAAGGAACGGATAAAGATAAAGCAGCCCGAACAGCCCCGCAGGGAACAGCACCGCGGGAAAGAACACCTCCGGCACCCAGAGCTTTCCCGACGACGCGATATGCACCCCCGGGAACAGCCGCATCGCGCCTTCGACCCAGCCAAGGTACCAGTCCGGCTGCGCGCCGGGAAGAATGGCGACGGGATTATAGGGCCCATAGACCCACACCGGGTCGATCTGCACCAGTCCCCCAAGCGCGGCCACGACCGCAAAAATCAGCAGAAACAGCCCGAGCGACTTGAGCGTGTAAGAAGGCCAGAGGCGCGACCCCACGATGGTCTTATGACTGCGGTGCGGGCCGGGATAATTGGTGTGCATCTGCCGCCAGATGATGCCCAGGTGCACGGCAATGAGCACGGTGATCAATGCGGGAACCAGAAAGATGTGCAGCGCGAGCATGCGCGGGATCGTAGCATCCACAGGCACCGTTCCACCCATGAGCAGAAACGTGATCCACGGGCCGATCACCGGGACAGACAGCAGGATGGAATAGCCAATGCGCATGCCCGCTCCCGAGAGCAGGTCGCCGCAAATGGAGTAGCCGAGGTATCCGTTAACCATTGCCAGAATCAGCAGCGTCATGCCGACAACCCAGTTCAGTTCGCGCGGCTTGCGAAACGCCGCCGTGAAAAAAATCCGCGCCTGGTGAACGAGGATGGCGCCGATGAAAATGTTCGCCGCCCAATGGTGAATCTGGCGAATAAGCAGCCCGGCGGGCACGTCGAAGCTGATGTGGATCACCGACTCGAGCGCCTTGTCCATCTCAACGCCCCGCAGCGGACCGTAGGAGCCGTGATAGATCACCTTGGCGGAACTGCCGTCGAAAAACATGGCGAGGAACACGCCGGTCGCCACAAGAATGACGAAGCAATACAGCGCAATTTCGCCCAGCATGAATGACCAGTGGTCGGGGAACACATGATTGATGGCGCTGCGCAAAAATTTCGATGCGCGCAGGCGATTGTCGACCGTGCGCGCGAGCAAGCCGATCATGGCATCCCCCAATAGCCGGGGCCGGGAATGTCGCTGAAGCCACCGCCGGCTCGCAAGATTCCGTCCTCGTCAGCGTAGAGCGGCAACTGCGGCAGCGCGCGATCGGCGGGGCCGGAAGAAGGCTCGGCCGCGCGCAGCACGGCGAAGGTGGATTGATGGCATGGGCATACCAACTGGTGCGTGGTGGTTTCGTACATGCCCACCGCGCATCCGGCATGCGTACACACGCGCGAATACGCGAGGTTGCCATTGGGCGCCCAGTCCATGCGGTCGCTGGGGAGTTGCAGCAGCGATTCGTCAACACGAACGAGCACGGTTTGCGACTTCTCCGAACCGATGCTGTCTTCGGGGAACACGATAACGGTGCTGCCAGGCACCAGCATGTCCACCGAGACCGGCTTTCCTTCAGAGGTCACGAGCCGCTGCCCGCGTTTCCAGACCGTGGAATAAATCGTCGAGTCGGGAGATTGCCCGAGCGAGCGAAACATGGTGAGAAATATGGCTCCGAACGTTCCTGAGGCCCCCGCGATCATCCACTTCAATAGACCGCGGCGATGAATCTGATTCGCTCCGGCCTGAAAGTCTTCGACCGCGGTTTGCCGTTCCTCTGGCGGCGATTGCATCGGCTCGCGCGGCTCTGCGACTTCTATATTCAGCGTGAGCAAATGCGACCAGAGAATCAGGGTCATTCCAAGACCGAAGAAACAGAGTGCGAGCGTGGCGCCGAGAACCAGATTGCTTCCCCCGGTCCAATAGGTGATGAGGAAACCGATGCCGCCGGCGAGCGCCACAAGAAACGCGCAGACCACCAGGAAGGTTCCGATCTGCTCGTGCGAAACGGGCTCGACCTTGAGGGCCTCGCTGGGCTTCGCGCCGCGCTTTGCCTTCTCGGCACACTCGGCGCAGCCCGGGGGCGGGCTGGCAAACTCCGCGCGTCGCGGATGACGCCGCTCGCTGCGCGCAGTTTTCGTGGCCCATTCCCACAGCAATACGCCGAGCGCCAGCAACGAACCCGGCAGGCTCGCGGCCTTTTTACTTTGTTTATCGGAGACGTGTGCCTGCGTACGGCCAGGCTCGGACACGCGGTCGCGATCCCGCTCGCTCATCCTTTGCCTCCTTTTTCAATCCAGATAGTGAACCCGACCAGGCCCAGTACGGCGAACCAGGCCACGCATCCCTCGACAACGGGCCCGTACCAGTTCAGCGCAATGCCGCCGGGCTTTGCGGGATTCTGCACGGCCCGGATGTATGTCACCAGCGAGGAAAGCTGCTTGTCGTCGATCACCGACGCAGGAAACGGCGGCATGGGCCCCGGTCCCCAGCGCACCGCGCCCGCGATCAGCTCCGGCGATTTTCCGGCGAGCGAGGGAGCGTTGCTGCCGTCGTAGGCGAGGGCTCCTCCGCGGACTGAAGTGTGGTGGCAGCTTGCGCAGTACATGCGGAACAGGTCGCCTCCCTTCCCGATGTCCCCTTCCCCGAGCGGAATGCTGGCGATCTTGTCGGTGACGAAATGCGATACCACGCGCATGTCATCAACAGAGAGCACGTAGGCAAAGCTGGGCATGTGGGAGGGGCCCACTTCGACGGCCGTCATGACCCTTCCGAAATTGTGTTCCGCCTTCAGCGAAGGCCCGGCGATGCTGATGACCCCGCTGATTCCCTCGCCATGCTCGCCGTGGCATTTTGCGCACCGCCGCGCAAAAATCTGCTCGCCTCGTTGCAACGAATCGTTTGGATTCTGCTGCGCGGGGCAGAACAACGCGCTTAAAAGCAGGAAGGCGAAAGGGAGCGAGAGAGCACCACAACAGCGCAAGCCGCCGTGACCAGCTATTCTCCGTCGCACGTGACCTTCGATGCGGATTGGCCAATGAGCGATGTGTAGCTTCGGGCGTGTTGCTGCAAGTCCTTTCGGGAATTCACAAGGGAGAGGTTTCCCGTTGAAGGCAAAATGCTTCCAAGTGATCAGCGGCAGTGCCGACGCAAATGCAGGAATCCGTTTTCATGTCCATATTCCGATACCCTCCATTGCAAGCTCAATGGGCACGTTCTCAGCCGATGAGCCGGCTCGTCTCCGGCCGCGGAGTACAGCTTTGCCGGCTTGCGGCGGTGGCCATGCTGCCGTTGGCGATCGTGCTTTCAGGATGCCTCGCGGGCAACCGCCCCAAAGCGATGGGCGAGGCCGCGGCGCGCGGCGAGCAGGTGATCGTTCACTACCAGTGCGGGGAATGCCATTCCATTCCCGGCATTCACAATGCGCATGGCGTGTTTGGGCCGCCGCTTATTTCCATGGGGTCACGCACGGTGATCGCCGGCAACTTCCCCAACGTTCCTGAGAACCTGACCCGCTGGGTTCAGGCGCCTACCTCCATGAAGCCGGATACCGCCATGCCGGACCTGGGTCTTACCGAGCAGCAGGCGCGGGATGTCGCAGCATACCTAGAGACGCTGCGCTAAACGGCTGAGGGCAGGCGGCGGGTGCCATTTATGATGGACCTTCCTGAAGGAGGGCTCCCGCCGCAATGCGCTATCGCATTTCCGTTCTGCTCGTCATGTTCGTTTTCACTGCCGGCTTTCTCACTGCCCAGCCGCCCGCACATCAATCTGCTTCAACAAACTGGGTGGGCACGTGGGCAACATCCGCGTTTGGCGGCGATGCGTGGCACACCGTGCCCACGCTGGTCGACTCCACGTTGCGCGAGGTGGTTCATACCTCGATTGCGGGAACGCAGGTTCGCGTCCGGCTTACCAATGAATTTGGCATTGAGCCTTTGCGCGTGGGGGCCGCTTCCATTGCCACCAGCGCCGGCGAAGGCAGCATCGACGCGGCAACTGCGCATGATCTCACGTTTGCGGGCTCGCCTTCCATCGTGATTCCGCCGGGCGCGGAGGTGCTTTCCGATCCGGTGCCGATGGCGACCCCTGCATTCGCCGACCTGGCCATCAGCCTGTACCTGCCGCTGCAGCAGGTGAGCGACGTCTCCGTGCACTCGGGCGCGCAGCAGGACAACTACATCGTGACAGGAAATCATGTGCGCGAGGCCTCGCTGACCGCGCCGGTAATCGTGCCGTCGTGGTTCTTCGTGAAGGGAGTGGACGTGGAGCCGGCCGCATCGCATGCGGGCGCGGTGGTGGCATTTGGCGATTCGATCACCGATGGCGCTTATGTCACCGTAAATTCGAATCACCGCTGGCCTGACTACCTGGCCACGCGGCTGCATGACAATCCCGCCACGGCAAATCTGTCCGTTCTCAATGAGGGAATCGGCGGCAACTGCGTGCTGATCCATTGCACGGGCGAGAACGCGCTCGCGCGCTTCAACCACGATGTGCTGTCGCTGGCCGGGGTGAAATACGTCATTGTGCTCGAAAGCATTAACGACATCGGCACGCTGCACAATCCCAATCGGCCCGACTACAAGCTCACAGCCGACGATCTGGAGCAGGGGCTTTCGCAGATTGTGGCGCGCGCCCACGAGCACGGGATCAAGGTGTTCGGGGCGACGCTCACCCCTTACAAGGGAGCGGGCTACTTTACAGAGAAGGGCGAGCAGATCAGGGAAGCCGTGAATCAGTGGATCCTGACCAGCGGCGTATTTGACGGAGCCATCGATTTCGACAAGGCGACGCGCGACCCGGCAAATCCACTGATGTTCGCGCCACAGTACGACAGCGGCGACCACCTGCATCCCAAGGACGCCGGCTACGGCGTAATGGCCGGATCGATCGACTTGAGCCTGTTCCGGTAGGGCGAGGAGTTGATCGCCGATGAACGTTACAATGTCATGACCTGGAATCCATCGTTATGAACCGCGCGCTGTTCCGCACGCAAGCTGTGTTACTGTGCTGCGCGTTCGTGGCCGGCATTGTTAGTATGCCGCACGCGATGGGAGCAGAGAAGCCGAAGACGATTCCGGGAAAGGACGTTGATCGAGCGGTTATTGCAGCGTTGTCGCACCAGGGCGTCACAAAACCTGAAGTCCTCTCTCATATTGACCTCACGGAACCCTTCGCAACTGTCACTCAGTGGACCTTCGTTGTCATTGAGGATGGCGGTCATCCTCCAACCGACTTGGAGGATCATGGACCGATCTTCCTTTGTCTTGTGAAGGCATCAAGCCCGGATTGCGCTCTGCGGTTGTATCAACAAGTCAGAAAGGACATGCCCTGGGCTGACACGCCCTACAACCTCTTCGCCAGCCGCATTGTGTACGGTGGCGAGAACAAGACGCGCCCGTTTCTGTTCGTACAGGTATGCGGGGCGGGAGCGATGGCCGGCGATGGAGACTGCGCGATTGCCACTGCCTTGTATCGATATGACAAGGGGACCGATCGCTTCGTCCGTGCGTTCCTGAACCGGACAGCACGAAATAACAATCAGGCCACGCGTTTTGTCGAAAGCGGTCCGCTGCGGGGAGATGTCATCGTCAACAATCCTACGTTGAACGCGCCTTACACCTACTGGATTGAGGTCTACCGGGCGTGGAATTCAGGGCAATATAGCCGAATTCTCCGCTACCGCGGTCATACGGGCTACGCAGATGGAAATCCGCTGGCGGTAGCTGATTCCGAAATGCCTGAAATACTGCGCCGCCTGGGATTGTGGCAGCCCGGCGATCCACTGCCAGTTCCGGCCCGCCTGCCTCAAGGATGCCGTGATTTGGTCATGCGGCATGGGGAAGAGTGGTGCAAGTAAGATCGGCTGCACTGGGGAGAATTGAAGCCTTCGCAGCCTGAATGTCTTCCTTCTGTGCTAAAAAAGGTGCGGTTAGAAGCCCTTAGTTTACGCGCGTGACGAACAGTTGAATGCCGGCCGGGTGGCCCCGGTCCCCGGTGCGTTCGACGCAGAGTTGGGTGCCCCACATCTCGAATGAGCGGCAAGTTCAGTAGCCTGAACGCGTTGCAATGGCGCTCCGGTATTTGTGCTAGTTTTGTGCTTCATAGCCTGCGGCGATGATGCGGCTCAAGCCAAAAATCCAAAGGTCACGTTAAACTTTTGCTGATGTTCAGACGGCTCAAAACGGTTTTCTTCGCAATTGCGTCGATCGCGCTGTCGGCGAGTGTCACGACCACTGGAGCGCAACCGATCCCGGCCAAACTCTGTGACGTCATGTCGCATTCATCCGAGTGGAATAACAAGCTCATTTCCGTCTCAGCGGCATACTTCGATGGCGGCTGGCCAGCCGGACCAGTCATCGCCGATGATCGTTGTAAGGCGGGAGTCGTTGACGTGGCTTTCGCCCATGCGGAAGCTGAGAAGCGTTTGAATTCCGCCATTCCTGACGACTCGCTCGGCACCTTTGATCATTCTGTCCAAGCGATTTGGATAGGCAAATTCCGCGCAAATCACGGCAAGTTTCATGAGACGTTCCTTGATATCCAAGACATCACGAACCTTACCGTAACGCCTGTGGACTTCTCAAAAAGCGATGCATCACCAATCTCGACGACCATCGAGGAGGTCGTCACGCATCCTCGTGTCTACAACCACAAAGCGATAGCATTCCACTCTCGATTCGAGAGCGATGGAATGCACGGCTCCATGGTGTTTGAATGCAGTACTGGAAATATTGGGCGCGGCATTCCGATCAGGAGCACCGCTGGAGCAACTGGTGAAGAGGCGCTGGACGATGCACTCCGTCAAGGAGGTCCGGGAACAGTGGATAAAACAATTGAGGCGGACTGGATCGGAAGAGTGAGCTGGTTTCCGAGGGCAGCACCATTCCGGCCCGTCTACAAAATACAAATAACCGCCATACGAAACCTCACTATCTCAATGCATGCGAACCAAACATCATCCTGTGGGTCGGAAAGCGAGCCGCGGCCTCCTCAGCATTGAGGGCCTGTTTCGCCCAGGTGGGGGATAGTTCTGATCAGACGGCCCAAGCCAGACTTTGTGCTAATTTGTGCTACAAGCTCGAACTTTTACGCTATTTGCGACATTCTGGACATTTTAGAATCTGTAACTTACCCATTTCCAATATGTCCAATTGTCGGTGCCCCGGGTCCGGATTTTCGGACACGGGAGCCTGCGACTCTCAATCCCTATTCTCCCGATATCGATCTCCTTCTCCGCTGACCTAACACCCGTGACCGCTGTCACATCCACGCCACCATCGGAATGCTACTGTACCTAAGCTCCCAGCGAGATCTGGGAGCTTGGCAGCAAAACGGAAAAAGAAACTCCTCCGTTTTTTTTATTTTTTTTATTTTTTTTGCGTTTTCCACAGATTTTACGAAAACGCGTAAGCGGTACTGAAATCAGCAGGTTAGAGCAATCGAACTCTAACGATACTCTTAGCGATCCCGGCAAATTGCCGCCTTCCTAGCCCCCGCCAGGATCTCAGGAAAACTTCATCAATTCACCACCACGCCATGACGGGCCAACGCAGGCGCCCGCATGCTTGTCTGTCGGCGGATAGCCGGATCCCAAAAGGCATTGGAATCAGGGCGAAAGAATCGTGAATCCGAGGGCCGTTGACGAGACGGCCTTGTGTGCGCGATGATTGGCGAATAAAAGGCGAAGTGAACCTTAGTGGTTACCTGCCTGCATAGTATGCCTTCCGCCGCCACAGTTCGCCGCGAGATTGAGCTTTCGCTCGAAGCACGCTTCCCTTCTGCCCTGTCGCCGGCAGCGCGCACAGTGCGCGAAGTAGCATCGACCGGCGTGGACGCGGCGGACAGAATTCTCGACGGCGGGCTGCCGGTGGGGGCGATCAGCGAGATCGTGGGGCCAGCCAGCTCGGGGCGGACAAGCCTGGCGCTTTCGTTCCTCGCCCATCGCACGGCCGAGGGCCGCGTGTGCGCGTGGGTGGACGTGGAAGACGCGCTCGATCCCGAGTCGGCTGCCGCGAATGGAGTCAACCTCAAACAGTTACTGTGGGTGCGATGCCGGGCCGAGGGGCCGGGGCTGGAGCGGAGTGCACCGCGTTTCCGGCGCGATACAAAAGCACGACCCGTCTGGACGCGGCTGGACCAGGCGCTGCGCGCAACAGACCTGCTGCTGCAAGCGGGCGGATTCGCGGCGATTGTGCTGGACCTGGCCGATACTGCGCCGGAGCATGGATGCCGCATACCGCTCGCGACGTGGTTCCGCTTCCGGCAGGCAGCGGACCGCACGCGCTGCTCGCTGGTGCTGCTGGGCAGGACGGCGTTTGCGCAGTCGAGCGCCGCGGTGGCCCTGGAGTGCGGACCGCTGCGCGCGCACACGCCCGGCGGGACGGTGCTGCGGGGATTCTCGACGCAATTAAGCCGGCAAAAGCAGCGGTTTGCGCCGGGATTCGGCGCAGCGAAGAAGGGTCCGGCGAGCACGTGGCAAGCCGGCGTGGCGTGGAACACCGAGACGGAGAAGCGGGCATGAGCGAGCTCTATGCGTGCGTCCACGTGGCGGAGTTCCCCGCGCAGGCATTGCTGCGCCTGCGCACCGATCTGGCCGCGGAGCCAGTGGTGGTGATGGACGGCACAGAGCCGCACACGTTTGTCTGCGCCCTGAATGCTCATGCGGTGCGGATCGGCGCCATGAGAGGCATGGGCCGCCTGGATGCCGAGGCGATTTCGAGGCTTCGTCTGTTGTCGCGATCCGAGGAGAGCGAGGCGGCGGCGAGGGCTGTGGTGCTTGAGCGCGTGGCCAAGTTCTCGCCGCGGATCGAGGAGGTGAGCGAGGGGACGGCGTGTGCGTTTGTGCTGGATATTGCGGGTACGGAAAGGCTCTTCGGGCCACCTGAGAAACTTGCGGAGCGGCTGCGCGATGATCTGGGCGCTGCCGGGTTCCGGGCATCGACTGCGGTGAGCGGAAATTTTCATGCGGCGCGGATCAAGGCGGCGTGGTCGCGGGGGATCCACGTGATTGCGGACGGCGCCGAGGCGGTGGCGCTGGCGAAGCTGCCGCTGACTGCGCTGGAGTTGGAGGACGACCCGCGGGAGACGTTCGCGATATGGGGGAGTCGCACCCTGGGCGAGCTGGCGGCATTGCCGGAAGTCGAACTGATTACGCGGCTGGGCCAGCAGGCCAAGGCGTGGCGCGCACTCGCCTGGGGCATGCTGCCGCATACGTTCCAGCCTATGGACGAGGAGTTTGCGCTGCGCGAGTTCCTGGCGTTCGAAGATCCTGTCGAGGAGATGGATTCGCTGCTGTTCGTCGGCGCGCGGATGATCGATGCGCTGGTGGCAAGGGCGGCGGACCGGGCGCTGGCGCTGTCACGGCTGACCGTGCGAATGAAGTTGCACGGCGGCCTGGTCCACGAGCTGCAACTCCGGCCGGCGGTTCCTTCATCCGATCGCAAGTTCCTGTTGAAGCTGCTGCAACTGCAGGTGGCGGCGCATCCGCCGCAAGCCGTGGTGCTGAATTTCGAACTGACGGCCGAGGCGGCACAATCGAGCGTGGTGCAACTGGGGCTGTTTGCGCCGCAGACTCCGGAGCCCTCGCGGCTCGATGTCACGATCGCGCGGCTGAAAGCAATTGTCGGCGAGGATCGTGTGGGGTCGCCGGCTCTCGTCGATGGGCACAGGCCGGGTGCGTTTGAAATGACGGAATTCTCGGCGGACGCGAAGGCAGGGGCAGTGGCAGCGCAGCGCGCGACGATGGGGCTACGGCGGCTGCGGCCTCGTCTGCCAGTGAGGATGAATTTCCGTGAATCTGAATTCACCAATTTTCAGACCCGCGAAGGCCATTTCCGCGTGACAACGGCTTACGGACCATGGCGGAGCAGCGGATACTGGTGGGCCATCGATCCATGGGCCGTGGACGAGTGGGACATGCTTGTGGAGCGCGACGACGGATCGCAGGTAGCCTGCCTGCTCGTGCGCGACCAGAAATGTAATACCTGGTGGCTCGAGGCTGTGTATGACTGAGCGCAGGGTGCAGAATTCAGGGTGCAGGCGTGAGCGCGGTTGAGGAGTACGTGGAGCTGCATGCGGCGAGCGCATTCAGTTTTCTTGCCGGGGCGTCGCAGCCGGAAGAGCTGATTGAGCGCGCGGGCGAGATGGGCATGCCATCGATGGCGCTGGCCGATCGCAATGGCGTATACGGCGTGGCGCGGTTCCACACGGCGGCAACGCGCTGCGGTGTCAAGGCGCACATTGGGGCAGAGATCGCTGTGTCGTCATTTGGCGAGGCGCTCAGGCCCGCGCCGTGGTTGCCCAATCAGGTTCCCGTCGAGCCGCCGCGGCTGACGCTGCTGTGCGCGTCGCAGACGGGATACCAGAACCTGTGCCAGTTGATTACGCGGTTCAAGATGCGGGAGCCGACGAAGACTGAAGGCGCGGCAACGCTCGATGACCTTGCAGAATTCTCTGATGGGCTGATCTGCCTGACCGGCGGCGATGAAGGGCCACTGGCGGCTGGGCTGGCTGCAGGTGGATGGGCAGAAGTTCGAAACAGAATTGACAGGCTCGCAGGCATCTATGGACGCGGCAACGTGTACGTCGAATTGCAGCGGCACCATCTGCGCGAGGAAGAGAGCCGCAACCAGGCGCTGCTGGGGCTGGCTGAGGCTGCCGGGCTTCCGGTGATTGCGACCAATGGCGTGCGCTATGCGCAGGAGTGCGACCGCGAGCTGCTGGATGTTTTTACGGCAATCAGGAACGGAGTCACGCTCGATAACGCGGGCCGGCTGCTGACGGCAAATGCGGCGCGGGCTCTGCGCACGCCGCGCGAGATGGCTGCCCTGTTCGCGGACATTCCCGAAGCGATTGCCAACACGCGCATTGTGAGCGAACGGCTGGAATTCACGCTCAACGATCTGGGATACGAATTTCCGCGTTTTCCGCTGCCCAGCGGCGACACGATGGACAGCTTTCTGGCCAGGCGCGTGGACGAGGGCGTGCGCAAGCGGTATGGCGTGCCGTCGAAGCGGCATCTGCTCGAGAAGGCGCAGAAGCAGGTGCAGCACGAACTGGCGCTGATTGCGAAGCTGGGGTTCGCGGGATACTTCCTCATCGTGTGGGACATGATTCGCTACTGCCAGGCGAATGGATTTCTCGTGCAGGGGCGCGGCTCGGCGGCCAACTCGGCGGTGTGCTACGCGTTGGAAATTACGGCGGTCGATCCGGTTGGGATGGAACTACTGTTCGAGCGCTTCCTCAGCGAGAGCCGGGGGGAGTGGCCGGACATCGATCTCGATCTCCCATCGGGCGATCAGCGCGAGCAGGTGATCCAGTACATCTACGAGCGGTACGGGGCACAGGGCGCGGCGATGACCGCCAACGTGATCAGCTATCGCAGCCGGTCGACTGCGCGCGAAGTAGGCAAGGCCATGGGCTTCGACGAGGGGCAGATCGCGCGCCTCTCGGGACTCGTGGGGCACTGGGAGTGGCGCGGTGAGAACGACACGATGGCCAGCCACTTTGCGCAGGCCGGGTTCGATGTGCGGCATCCGCGGATTGCGCATTATCTCGACGTCTGCATGCGGATGCAGGATCTGCCTCGCCACCTCGGCCAGCACTCGGGAGGCATGGTGATCTGTGCGGGGATGCTGAATCGAGTTGTGCCGATCGAGCGGGCTAGCATGCCGGGGCGCACGGTGGTCCAGTGGGACAAGGAGGACTGCGCGGACCTCGGCCTGATCAAGGTGGACCTGCTGGGGCTGGGGATGATGGCGGCGCTGAAGGACACGATCGAGCTCATTCCGAGTCACTATGGCAAGCAGGTGGAGCTTGCCGCGCTGCCCGAGGATCCGGTGGTGTACGAGACACTGCGCAAGGCCGATACGGTGGGCATGTTTCAGGTGGAGAGCCGGGCGCAGATGGCGTCGATTCCGCACAATGCGCCGACGCGTTTTTATGACCTGGTGGTGCAGGTAGCGATTATCCGGCCGGGCCCGATTGTGGGCAAGATGATGCATCCCTACATGCGGCGGAGGCAGGGGCGGGAGGCGGTCACGTACGCGCATCCGTCGCTGGAGCCGGTGTTGAAACGCACGCTGGGAGTGCCGCTGTTTCAAGAGCAGCTTTTGCGCATGGCGATGGTGGTGGCAGACTTTTCCGGCGCGGAGGCGGAGGAACTGCGGCGCGCGGTGGGCATGCGGCGTTCGATGCAGCGCATGAAGGACCTCGAAGGACGGCTGCGCGCAGGGATGACGAAGAACGGCATCGGCAAGGACGCGCAGGACTCGATTGTGCAGGGCATCAGCTCGTTTGCGATGTATGGGTTCCCCGAGAGCCATGCGGCGAGTTTTGCGCTCATCGCGTATGCGTCGGCGTATTTGAAGGTGCATTTCCTGGCGGCGTTCACGTGCGGGCTGTTGAATAACCAGCCGATGGGATTTTATGCGCCGGCAGTGCTGATCAAGGATGCGCAGCGGCACGGGCTGCGCGTGCGGCCAATCGATGTGCAGCAGTCCCAGTTTTTGTGCACGCTCGAGCACGAGTCAGATGGCGCGGTGTCATTGCGGGTGGGACTGAACTACGCGAAGGGGTTGCGGAAGACAGTTGCCGAGAAACTGGTCGCGGCGCGGATCAGCGATGGCGAGTTTGCATCCGTCGAGGATGTGGCGCGGCGGATCCCGGAGTTGAATCGCAAGGAATTGGTGTTGCTGGCGCGGATCGGCGCGCTAAATTCTGTTGGGGATGTAGAGCATCGGCGCGATGCGCTGTGGCAGGTGGAGCAGGCGGGGAGACCGGTGGGACCGTTGCCGAGGCAGGCGGAGGGTCGTGGTTTCCCCGGTCTCAAAATCGAGACCGGGGGCACCCAGGATGTTCGAGAATCCCGCGCGAAGGCGCAACGGCCGCTGCGGAGAATGACTACCGATGAGCGGCTGGCGGCTGATTTCGCCGGGACGGGCCTGACGACCGGGCCGCATCCGATGGCCTATGTGCGGGCCGAGTTGCGGGCGCAGGGGCTGGTGACAGCGGACGATCTGACGCGGTCCGCGAACGAGCAATGGGTACGCGTGGCTGGTTGCGTAATCGCGCGGCAGCGGCCGGGAACGGCGAAAGGATTTGTGTTTTTATCGCTGGAGGATGAGACGGGGATTGCCAACGTGATCGTAACCCCAGACGTATTCGAAGCGAACCGGGTGACAGTGACGCGCAGCCGGTTTCTGCGCGTGGAAGGAAGCGTGCAGCAACAGGACGGTGTGATTCACGTAAAGGCGCAGAAGCTGGAACCGATCGTCGTCACGACGGCGGAGACGCGGTCGCACGATTTCCACTGAGGTAGAGGGAACGAGGGTCTCAGAATCGAGACCCTCCGCCGATTGCCTGACTTATTTACCGTGGGTAAGCCAGAGGGCTTCCATCTGCTCGAGCGTGCGGCCCTTGGTTTCGGGCACCATCTTCGCCATGAAAATCGCGGCGAGAATGCTCATGAAGCCGTAGATCCAGTAAGCGAAGCCGTGCTTGAAATGCTCGACCAGGTACGGGTTTTTATCGAGAATGGGAAACGACCAACTGACCAGATAGTTGGCGATCCACTGTGCGGCGACGGCCAGGGCCATCGCCTTCCCGCGAATCTGGTTGGGGAAGATTTCGCTGAGAAGCACCCAGGTAACCGGACCCCATGAAACAGCAAAACCGGCGGTGTAGACGAGCATGGCTACGAGAGCGACGGAGCCCTTGCCGCCGAGCCAGAAGGTGGTGCCCAGCGCGAACATGCTGACGGCCATCACGATGGCTCCGACAATCTGCAGAGGGCGGCGGCCGAATCGATCGACGGTGAAGATGGCGACAATCGTGAACGTGAGATTGACGGCGCCGACGATGATGGTCTGGAAGAGCGAGGCGTTCGTGCTGAAGCCCATGCCTTTGAAGATGTCGGTGGCGTAGTAGAGAACCACGTTGATGCCGACGAACTGCTGAAAGACCGAGAGCATGAGCCCGAGGAAGATGACCAGCATGCCGAACGACAAGAGCTTGCCGGAATGGTGCTCACTCAGCGAGCCGCGGATTTCGGAAAGTTCCTTTTCGGCTTCCTCCTTGCTAATCAGCTTGTCCAGGACAGCGCGTGCGCCGGCTTCATCGCCACGCAGCATGAGAAAGCGCGGAGTTTCGGGAACGATGAAGAGCAGGATCAGGAAGAGTCCCGCGGGAATGGCGCCGGAGAGGAACATGTAGCGCCAGCCGATGGCGTTGAGCCAGGCGTCACCCGAGCCAGACTTTGAGATGCCGAAGTTGACGAAGTAAATGACCAGCATGCCGAAGATAATGGCGAACTGGTTCCATGCGACGAGGCCGCCGCGCACCTTCGGCGGCGCGATCTCGGCGATGTACATGGGCGAGAGCATTGAAGCGAGGCCGACGCCGATGCCGCCAATGATGCGGTAAACGACAAAGGCGCTCATGTAGCCCGAGCCGCCGTGGCCGATCGGGGCGAAGGGAAATTCCGGCGCCGAAGCGCCGAGGGCGGAGATGAGGAACAGTACGGCGGCCAGAATCAAACCGCGCTTGCGGCCAATGTGGCTGCTGACCCATCCGCCAATGAGCCCGCCGACGATGCAGCCGATAAGCGCGCTCGAAACGAGAAAGCCGAGCAGCGAATTCGCGGCATTGGCCTGTGCGGGGTTGGTCAGATCGGAGAACCGCGGATCGATGAAGTAGACCCTCAGGCTGTCGACGGCGCCGTTGATGACGGCAGTGTCGTATCCGAAGAGCAGGCCGCCCAAAGTGGCAATGAGCGTAAGCAGAAGAACGTAGGGATTCAGTTTCGACATGGCTGCCTTGCAATGAAATGAGTACCGGCCAGTGTATCAGCGGGTGTGGGGTGCGCGCTGGTGGTAATTCGGTTTATTTGCGCTCGATCCGCGCAGGGGAGAAACCGGGCGCCGTCAGGATCGCGCGGGAGACGGAAGGGGCTGACGCGAGGTAGAGGAGATACGGTAGAATGCCGGGGAAACGTTTTCTCGGTTTGCCGGCCACTTGCGCACTCGCCGGTCTCGCTGCACATGTGAAATCGGCCTTTTGGCGCTTGACAGATGTTTGAGTAAAACCATTTACTTAGGGGCAAACGCTCCCCGCCGGGCGCGCACCTCCCACTCAGGTGATTCATGGTCGGATTGCTTCCAGGCACAGTTCTCAACGGTCTTCCCCACGCTGCACCGGCGTTGCTGGGATTGAGCGCTCCTTCGCTTGCCCATTTGAGCGGCCTCGATATCGCGGTCATTGCGATCTATTTCGTGATGGTGATCTGGATCGGCTTTTATTTGAAGGGCCAGGCCAACACCAGCGAAGAGTTCTTCATGGCCGGCCGCGAAATGACGGCATGGATCGCCGGCCTGAGCTTCGTCTCTGCCAACCTTGGGTCGCTCGAGCTGATGGGCTGGGCGGGATCGGCGTATCAATACGGCATCCTGGCTGCGCACTGGTACTGGATCGGCGCGATTCCCGCCATGCTTTTCCTGGGCATCGTCATGATGCCGTTCTACTACGTGTGCAAGACGCACTCGGTGCCGGGATATCTGAAGCTGCGCTACGGCCAAGGTGCGAGCATCGTCTCCGCGTTTTCGTTCGCGTTCATGACCGTGCTCATGAGCGGCGTGAACATGTTTGCCATGGCCGTGGTCATGAAGGTGGTGCTGGGCTGGAACCTGCACTTCTCGATCATCGTGTCATCGCTCGCAGTGGCAGCGTATGTCGCGCTGGGCGGGCTGCGGTCCGCGATCTTCAACGAGGTTCTGCAGTTTGTGCTGATCTGGGGCGGAGCGCTGCTTGTGCCTATCCTGGGCCTGATAGAGGCCGGCGGCTGGACGGGCTTCAAAGCTCAACTCGAGAAGAATATGGCCGCGGGCGTTATCGCGCCCGGCGATTACACCCACATGTGGCATAGCCTGGGCCACTTTTCTGATAACCCGATGGGCATCCATTGGACCGGGATTGTGTTCGGCCTGGGATTCGCCATCAGCTTCGGGTACTGGACGACGGACTTCCTCGTGGTGCAGCGGGTGCTGGCGGCGAATAGCCTGCGCTCGGCGCGCATGGCCCCGGTGATTGGATCGTTCTTCAAGATGGCGGTGCCGTTCATCGTGATCCTGCCGGGACTGCTAGGGCTCGTGGTGCTGCATGATCCCAATGGCAGCCTCATGCACCTGGTTCCTCAGAATCTCGCTGTCCCCGGTTCGGGATTACACAGCTACAACGAGGTGCTGCCGCTGATGATGGTCCGCTACCTGGCGCCTGGTTTGCTTGGCCTGGGAATCACGGCGCTTATCGCCGGATTCATGAGCGGCATGGCAGGCAACGTGAGCGCGTTTTCTGCCGTATGGACTTATGACATTTATCAGCCGCTGATCAACAAGAACGCCAAGGACGAGCACTACGTCGTCGTGGGCCGTTGGGCGACGATCCTGGGTGTGATTGTTTCCATCGGCACTGCCTACATGGTGATGAGCGCCGCGGGCATTATGGATTACGTGCAGGCGCTGTTCAGCTTCTTCATTTCGCCCCTGCTCGGGGTAGTACTGCTCGGTATGTTCTGGATGCGGGCTACCAGGGCCGGCGGCTTCTGGGGCCTGCTGATCGGGACGCTGTCTTCCATTGGGCTGTGGGCCTGGGTCAAAGCCGATCCGCATGCTCTGCGTTACGTGGCTCTCTCCCCCGACGCGAAAGACATGGCGGAGAATATGTACCGCGCCCTCTGGTCGGTCATCGTGGCAATCCTCGTGAACGTGATTGTGAGCCTGTTTACCACCCCGAAGACAGCGGCGGAACTGGACGGCGTGGCATACGGCGCCACCAAGTTGCCCGAGGAAGAGCCGGTTCCGATCTACAAGAACGAGTACTTCTGGATGGTGATTGCTGCCGTCCTGTTTGTCGCACTCAACATTCTCTTCTTCTAAGGAGCGGATCGGATGCATTCGGGACATATCTCCATTTGGTTTTTTAACGGCGTCCTGCTTACGATCTACGGCGCATTGATCGCCGCCTACGGCATCTTCGAGTTGATCACGCACCAGCACGCGAACGTGGTCCTGTGGAACCTGCATGCGCCGGTTTGGTGGGGCGGGATCATGCTTGCCGCCGGGCTGTTCTACTGTTTCAAGTTCTGGCCGGGACGTAACAGTTAGGAGTTCACAGTTCGTAGTTCGTTGTTCGCAGTTTCTAATTGCAATCATGAAGGAGTGACGAGCATGTCAGCGCAACAGAGAACGATGACCTTCGGGATCGTGGTGGGCAATCGCGGCTTCTTTCCCGATCATCTGGCCAAGACGGGCCGGGACGAGATACTTGCGGTATTGGAAGGCGTCGGCGCAAAGGCGATTGTGCTTTCGCCTGAAGAGTCGAAGTACGGCGCGGTGGAAACCTACGACGAGTCCGTGCGTTGCGCGGAGCTGTTCAAGAAGCACGCGGACGAAATTGACGGCATCATCGTCACGCTGCCGAATTTCGGCGAAGAGCGCGGCATCGTGGACGCGATCCGTCTCTCCGGGTTGAAGGTCCCGGTGCTGGTGCAGGCAACGCCCGACAAGTCCGACAACATGACGATTGCGGTGCGCCGTGACTCGTTCTGCGGCAAAATGAGCGCGTGTAACAACATGATGCAGTACGGCATCAAGTACTCGCTCACCACGCTGCACACTGAGACGGTACAGTCGCCGGAGTTCAAGGCCGACCTGGAATGGTTCTCGGCGGTTTGCCGCATTGTGAAGGGCCTGAAGAACCTGAAGATCGGTGCGATTGGCGCGCGCCCGGCTGCGTTCAACACGGTTCGCTACTCGGAGCGGCTTCTCGAGACCTCGGGGATTTCAGTGGATACTCTCGATCTTTCTGAGATCTTCGGGCGCATCCAGAACATGAAGGACAAGGACGACCTGGCGCAGGCGAAGCTGAAGGAGATCAAAGGCTACGTTGCGACGCATGGCATCCCGGAAGACGCTTTGCTGAAGATGGCCAAGCTGGGCGCGGTGATCGAGACATGGATGCGGCAGACGCATTGCACCATCTCCGCCGTGCAGTGCTGGACCTCGATGGAAGAGTACTTCGGCGTGGTGCCGTGCACGGTCATGAGCATGATGTCGAACAACCTTCTCCCGTCGGCCTGCGAGGTGGACGTGCCCGGCGTGCTGAGCATGTACATGCTGGCGCTGGCCAGCGGGACGCCGTCGGCACTGCTGGATTGGAACAATAACTACGGGACCGATCCAAACAAGTGCGTGTGCTTCCACTGTTCGAATCTGCCCAAGCACTTCTTCCAGGATGTGCGCATGGACTACCAGGAAATCATCGCCGGTACGGTGGGCAAGCTGAACACGTTCGGTACCTGCGTGGGCCGAGTAAAACCGGGCGTGATGAGCTACGCGCGATTCTCGACGGACGATCGCCGCGGCGTGATTCGCGGCTACACCGGCCCGGGCCGCTTCACCGACGATCCACTCGAGACCTTCGGCGGGGCCGGCGTTGCGGAAATTCCGCAACTGCAGAAATTGCTCAAGTACATTTGCCGCGAGGCATTTGAACATCACGTGGCGGCGAACTTCAGCGACGTTTCGAAGGCCGTCCACGAAGCGGCGGTCCGCTACCTTGGATGGGAAAGCTACTACCACCCGGGACTCGAGGACTGATCCAATAGGAAAACAGAAGGGCGTTGACTCCAGGTCAACGCCCTTCGCACGTAGGCGAGAAGTGTTCAGAAGGGATGCGCTTTCATGAGTAAGAGAATCGGCAAGGACCTGGTGGTGAACGGAACCACGCTCGTGGCCCACGGGGCATGGAACGACGAATTGGAGCAGAAGCACCAGCGGCTCGTGGAATGGATGAAGGCTCAGAAGGTTTCCGGAGTCCTGATTCGTCGCAATGAAAACGTGGCGTGGGTGACGGGCGGCGCGGTCGAGGTACGCGTGCTGACGCCGGGCGAGACGGGAGTCGCTTCGATCCTTGTCACGGCGGAGGGCAAGCGCTATTACTTCACCACGGAAAATGAGGCGCCCCGGCTCCGCGACGAAGAGTTTGGCGCCCTTGATTTCGAGCCAGTGATCTTTCCGTGGTTCGCGGACGAAATGCTGGATGCCGCGAAGAAGCTGGCCGGCGGACCGCTTGCATCCGACACGCCGCTGCCGGGAACCACGCCGGCAAATCTGTATCCGCTGCGCCGGGCCTTGAGTGAGACGGAAATCACGCGATACAAGTGGCTCGGTGCACAGACGGCGGCGGCGACGGTGGAATCGCTGAATGCCGTGAAGCCCGGCATGAGTGAATATGACCTGGAGGCACTGACGGCGGCGAACCTGCTGAAGCGCGGCATTCTGCCTTCGGTGTATCTCTACGCAGTGGACGATCGCATTTTCAAATACAAGCATGCGGTGGCGCGTGGCGCTCGCCTGAAGCACTACGGAATGCTGAACCTGTGCACGCGCAAGTGGGGCCTGGCGATTTCGATCACACGGTTTGTGCATTTTGGCAAACTTCCAGACGAACTCGCGGCGCGGTTCAGCTCGGCAGCGCGGGTGAACGCGGCACTGCTCGATGCCACGCGCCCGGGCGCAACCTCGGCGCAGTTATTCAAGGTGGCGCAGGACTCGTATACCGCGGAGGGCTATCCCGGAGAAGAGCGCTTCCATCACCAGGGCGGCTCCACGGGCTATGGCGAGCGCGAATGGGTGGCCACTCCGAACGGCACAGAGACTGTGGTCAACAACCAGGCGTTCGCGTGGAATCCAAGCATCCGCGGCGGCAAGGCGGAAGACACAGTCGTGCTGCGCGATGGCAACATCGAGTGGCTGACGTCGACACCGGAGCTGCCCGTGATTGATGCCAGCGCGAACGGTACGGACTATCCAGCGGCCGGGGTGCTGGTGAAGTGAGACAGGGCGTAAGGGATTAGGCATTCGGGATGAGCGCGAAACCCGCGCGCTCTAATGCCTGATCCCTGATGCCTCTTCGCCGCCCTTCACCGGTTCGAGCGTCAGGCGCGCCGCGAGCACGACAAGCGCGGACCACAGCACATCGGCGCCGAGCAGGTGGGCAATCTGCATCCAGGTGGGAGCGAGCAGCACTACATCGAGCACGCCCAGGATGTATTGAGCCGCCAGGAGCAACAAGACCATCGCGGACAGTCCGCGATTGTCCCAGTGGCCGCTGCGGCGCGAGGCGCGCACGAGCAGCCAGATGAGAAAGATGCTGGCAAAGAACGCGACCGTAGGATGAGTCCAGCGCCAGCGCACCAGCCAGCCGCTGGTAGCGGAGAAATCCTGCGACAGCGCCGCGCCGAGTGAAGTCGCGGGAAAGAGCGTGTCGCCGAGCGCTGCGAGCGACCCGGTGACTCCGACAATCAGAATGACAACGATGCAGGCGATGGCTCCCCACGGAGCCACCATGCGCACGGTTCTGCGCGTGAATCCCGACTTGCGGCTCAGCAGGTGAGCCGTGAGCGTGAGCGCCGCCAGCAGCAAAAGCGTGTTGGTGAGGTGCAGCGCGAGGTAGGGCGCGCGCAGTGGCGACTGGCTTTGCGCGGTCAATCCCAGCTTGACCAGCAAGGCGCCGAGGATGGCCTCGACGAGCGTGAAACCCACGACCCACGCGGCTGCCGCACGCGCCAGATGGCCCTTGACGGTTCCGGCGAGCGTCCACACGAGAAGCCCGACAGCGGAAAAGAATGAAATGCCGCTGGTCACGCGATGCGTGAACTCGATGATGGTGTCGAGGTGTGGGGAATGCTGAACCACGGTGCCATTGCACAACGGCCAGTGATCTCCGCATCCCGCGCCGGAACTGGTAGCGCGCACCAGTCCGCCCCACAGAATGACTGCGATGAAATATGCCAGAACGGCCCAGGCGAATCGGCGAAGAGCGGCGGATGGAAGACGATGCGCGTCCACAGACGCTGCAGTGAGTGACATGAAAGATGACTCCGGCGGCACCTTCCAGTTTAGAACACATGGCGAGTCCGCATTCAGGCAGTGCCGTCAGACGGCGTCGCGCCCCGCCTCAGACTGCGGTGGACTGTATACTGCGCTTAAAGCACTACCCTCGATGGATGCTTCTTCATTACCTTCTCCCGTGCCCATGAATCTGAAATCAGACTCCCGCGTTAGACGAATTTCGGTGATCGACTCGCACACCGCGGGAGAGCCTACACGCTGTGTCATTGCAGGCGGTCCTGATCTCGGGCCGGGCACGCTGGTCGAGCGCATGGAGCGATTGCGGAGCGAGCACGACGATCTGCGCCGGGCGATTCTGTGCGAGCCGCGCGGCTCCGACGTGATTGTCGGCGCATGGATTCTGCCGCCCGATGCTCCCGATTGCGCAGCGGCGGTCATCTTCTTTAACAACGCTGGATACCTGGGCATGTGTGGGCACGGCACAATTGGCGCGGCTGTGACGCTGGCGCACATGGGCAGGATCGGGCCGGGGATACACCGGCTGCAGACACCCGTGGGCGTGGTCAGTGTCGACCTGATGGACGAGAACACCGCCACCATCGAGAACGTCCCGGCCTACAGGCATGGCGCCGGTGTGCGCGTGGATGTTCCCGGATACGGCGAGTTCCGCGGCGACGTGGCGTGGGGCGGCAACTGGTTTTTTCTCATCAAGGATCACGGATTCGAACTCAATCTCGAGCATGTCGATGGCCTGACCGAATTTACCTGGGCTGTGCGCAAGGCGCTGACGGTTGCGGGCATTACCGGTGCGGCAGGCGCGGAGATCGACCACATCGAACTGTTTGGGCCCGCGCGGAACGCGGCGAATCACAGCAGGAATTTCGTGCTGTGCCCGGGCAAGGCATACGACCGCTCGCCCTGCGGGACCGGCACCAGCGCCAAGCTCGCGTGTCTTGCCGCCGATGGATATCTTGCGCCGGCAGAGGCGTGGCGGCAGGAAGGCATCCTCGGCACCGTATTTGAGGGGCGCTATCACAAGGATGGCGATGCCGTGATTCCGAGCATCACGGGCAGCGCGTATATTACGGCCGAGTCAACTCTCGTCTACGACAGCACTGACCCCTTTCGCGAAGGCATCGGATCAGGGCACGCGTAGCCAACTCCGAGTGCCGACGCGAACACAACTTGCCCTGATTATTGAATCACCAGTGAGGCCGCTTCGCCAGCGCCGACCCGCACGACTGTAACCGGTCCGAACCGGTCCCTGCCGGTGCTCCATTCACCTTCGGCAACCGCGGCATTCGCGTCAGCGGCCTGGCTGCGTTTCATTGGAACGTGATCCTGCTGCACTGCGTGCGCCGCGACCCCGTGAATACGGACGATGTAGGTGCGTAGCGCCCGGTGAAACAATCCGGTCGGCTTGTCGAGATCGACATCTACGCGACCCTGCGACCTCGCCGCGTGAATCGCCTGGCGATAATAGGCGCCGTGCTCGTAGCCATAGGTATTCCCATCGTCGTCGTAATAGACGAAGTCGGCACGATTCGCGGCGGGAAACACGTCGAGCGTAATCTCGTCGGCTGGGTGCTGATCGACATAGTCTTCAGCCTTCTGCGTAGCGACGATCGATCCGTCGCGCACAAAGAGCGGAATGTCCATCCACGTATTTGCGTCCACGGGATAGGCGATCGATTGTCCGCCTGTGAACCGCGTTCCTCTGAAGTAATCAAACCATTCGCCGGCAGGAAGATATACCTGGTGGCTGGTTTCGCCCGCGGCCATTACGGGTGACACGAGCAGCGCATCGCCAAACATCCATGCATCGCCGTCATTCGCCACCTGCGGGTCATCCGGGAACTGCCAGAACAGCGGACGCACGACGCCGATGCCGGTTTCAGCCGCAGTGCGTTCGCAGGAGTAAATGTAGGGCAGCAATTCGTAGCGAACGCGAATGGCGTGCGTGGCCGCCGCTTCCGCCACGGGTCCGAAAAGCCACGGCTGTCGGTGCTCCGTCACGTCGCCATGAACACGGTCGATGGGAACAAACGAAGCGAACTCGATCCAGCGTGCGTAGTTCTCATCCGTCGGATGCCCGAAAAAACCGCCGCCATCCATGCTCCAGTGCGGCTGGCCCAGATCGAGCGTGGCCAGCATGCGCATGCGCTGGTGGCGCATGGTCTGAAAGCCGGTCTGAATGTCGCCGGACCACTCGGCGTATCCGTAGCGCGGCGCGCCCACATATCCATTGCGATTGAGAGACCAGACGCGCTGGTCAGAGTGACTGCGCTGGCCGTCATAGATCGCCTTGCCCATGTTGAGGAATTGGAAGTTGTCGAAATAAAAATCCTGGCCGCGTTCGCCTGATGTGATATCCGCTTCGTCATTCCACCAGCCGATCATGCCGGCATCGAATGCGGGTTCAAGGTGCTGCCAATACCACGCGCGCGTCTCGGGCTTCGAGAAATCGAGGTCACGCGCCGGCCGCTGGGTAAAGTAGTCGATCTGCGGTGGCTCGCCGGGATACCACAGGTGATGCGCTTCGGCGTATGCTGCGGCCTCGTGCATCTCCGTGGTGCTGCCCTTCTGGTAAAGCAGAATGCGCGGCTTCAGAATTCCCGCCAGCTTGATGCCCTGCTCCCGCATCTCTTTCGCGAACACGCCGCTCGCGCCATCGGGGAATTTATCGGGACTGAAGTTCCCCGCGCCAGAGGTGCTGTTCCAGCGCCATTCGCCATAATTGTCTTCGCCCCACGCCTTCCAGTCGAAGTCGAGAATGAAGGCATCGAGAGGAATATGTTTCGCGCGGTAGGTCGCGGCAATCTGCTTCAACTCGCCTTCCGTCGAACCCCACTGGCTGTTCAGGAATCCAAGCGTCCATTTCGGTGGCAGCGGCGGCTTGCCGGTGAGCTTTCCCAGGCCGGACATGGTCTGCATGGGCGGCCCTGCGATCACGAAGTACTCCAGGTCCTCGCGCGATCCCCCGCTGAACTCCACCCATCCGTCACGCGCGTCGAAGGTGCCGCCGTCGGAGTCGATGAGCACGCCAAAATGCGTGGTGAAGAACCACGGCCCTCCAATCTCTCCTTGTGCGCCGGCGGCAACTCGCGCGCCATTGTTGCGCAGCAGTCCTTCGCCGTTTTCGCGCCGGCTCAGACCGCTCATGCCGTACAGGTTCTCACCCGCTGCATAGGAAAAGGCCGCTCGGCGTCCACGCGCTTCGCCAAGCGGGTCCTGCTGCTCGAGCACCTTTTTCCCTGAACCGTCGCGGACCACCACCGAAGGCTTCGGTGCACACGTGAATACCGCCTGAAGTTGCGGCGAAGTGAATGCGACGGAATCGCCTGCCGGGCTCACATGGATGTGTCCGCCGCCCGAAGCCTCAAGCGATGGATCGATCACGAGTGTGCGCGGACTCGTTTTGCCCTGCGGCTCCGCGTCGACACGCAGAATGTCGGGCGCGATCATCTGCAGTTCGATGACTCCGCTGCCGGTGCGAACCTGCACTGCGCCGCCGTCCTGCGAAATGGTGCAGGCGCGCGATGCGGCTTGGGCCGCAGCCATGCTGCACGCGAGCCCGGCGAACGCAACGGAGGCCGCGAAGAGCACGATCGATTTGCTGGAAGAACGGAAGGAGTCGAAAAGAGGGCGGACGGAATGATTGCTCAGGGTCGAGTTCATGGCCAAATAGGAGTAGACAGTCCCATCCTACGCCTGCGGGGCCGCTCGAAGCGGTGTGGATGGAACTCGACAGCTACCAGCAGCGGACAGACCGGAATCACGCCGGGCAAGAATCGCGATCGCGCTCCTCGCCCGGCTGGAAACTCATCGCAACCCGCGTCCAGCTAAAACGGAATATCGTCGTCAGAGATTTCCGCCGACTGCGCAACGTCGTCCTGTCCCGCCGGAGGACGCTGATCGAAGCTGGCCGAACCCGACTGCCGGCTGTAGCCACCCGCGCCTTGCCCCGCCTCGTCGCGTCCAGACAGCAGCGACAGATCGTTCACAATAATCTCAGTGCGATAGCGCTTTTGGCCCGATTCCTTGTCGTCCCAGCTGCGGGTCTGGATCTTGCCCTCGATGTAAAGCTTGGTACCCTTTTTCACATAATCCCGCACAATTTCGGCCGTCCGCTGGAATGCGACCAGGTTGTGCCACTCCGTCCGATCCTGCCAGTTTCCCTGCGCGTCTTTCTGCCTGTCTCCGGTCGCCAGCGTGAAGTTCGCTACCATCATGCCGCCGCCCGTCGAACGAATCTCCGGATCTTTGCCCACATTACCCAGCAGGATCACCTTGTTGACGCTCTTTGCCATCTCCGTACTCTCCCCTGTCCGCTGCCATCGACCGACTTCGAGGGTGTTGCCTGCCGGCCAAAGCTCTCTGCAGACTTCCGTTTCCTCGATTTCGCTGCGGTCTGAGAAAGTATAAACGTTTTAAGACACCAGCGCCGCGAAGCCGGCCGAGCCATGTTGGGGGAGATACCGGTTCGCGCGGCGGGAACGAAATGAACAGCCCGGCCTGCGCTGCGTCTACTTTCCGATCGCGAGCCGCGCGGCCAGGAATTCTGGCAGCCCGGCATGACGGATGCGCCGCTGCGCCTCGGCCACGTCGTAGGGCACGCGGTGCCAGGTGAAGATCTCCCGGGCTTCGTCATACAGGCCGAATGCCGCTCGCCAGTCGCCATCGCGTGGCTGCCCGGCCGAGCCTGGATTCAGCAGGTATTGCGCGCCGTGCCGCACCGGCATCTCGAATGCTTCCGGCTCCGATGTCGAGGAATACAGAGGCTTCAGGCGAAAATCTTCGTCACCGTTGGTGGCAAAACCGACTTGCAAATGCGTATGGCCGAAGAACGTGATCTTCGCCCCGGCAGCCATAAGCACCGCCCTCGCGTCATCGCGAAAGACAACGTATTCGTCCTCATCGAGTGGAGAACCGTGCACCAACTGCACAGGCAAATCGGGTCTCTGCACCGGTCCTCGGGGCAGACCTGCCAGCCAGCTTCGATTGCCGCCGGTGAGCATCGATTGCGTCCACCGCGCTGCATCGGCTGCGGCGTCACTGAAATCCTCCAGGTCTGCCAGGCCGGCACAGGCGCGGTCATGGTTTCCCCGCACAATGGCGCCGCCAAGCGACTGCGCTTTCTGTGCGACTTCATTCGGGTTGGCGCCATATCCCACGATGTCGCCGAGGTTCCAGACTTCGTCCCACGGGGGCGCTGCCTGCAAAACAGCTTCAAGCGCCTGCAGGTTCGCGTGAATGTCGGAGATTACAAGCGCTCGCATGAAACCCGGTCGTCACCCCTGGAAAGAACATCGGCAGTCGAGCGAAGGATGAGAGGAGTGCGTGAGTTTTCGGCTACTGCCGGTGCGCCAAACGGCGGTTACGCAGCCACTTTGCCACGCCCAGCAGCAGCAGCAACGCGCCAAACGGGAGGCACATCAGCGCCACCACCAGCGCCAGCCATCCAGCGTTACTGTGGGCGCCGGTGCGCGTCACTCCGCCAAACACCGTAAGGAGCAGCACAACCGCAACAATCCCCGTTCCCACAATCGAGCCGCCGCCGCGCAGCAGTTGGGTCGTGCCGTCCGTCATGCGGAGCGGGGCGCGGGTGGATGATGGTTGGCGTTCGGTCACAGGCATCCTCGGCTTACCCTCGGCTCATGGCCAGGCGCAGCATCATGTACGTGACAACGCCAGTGATGGAAACATACAGCCATAGCGGAAACGTCCAGCGCGCAATCTTCTTGTGCTGCGGAAAACGACCGGTGAGCGAAAAGAAAAACGTAATCAGAATCATGGGCAGCGCCACCGACGACAGCACGATGTGGCTCACAAGAATGGGAATATAGACCGCGCGATACGGCGCGTCTACCGGGTAACGAATATCCCCATGCAGCGCGTGATGCAGGACATACCCGACCAGGAACAGCGTCGAAAATGCAAACGCTGTGATCATCGAGCGCCGATGCGCGTCGATGTTGCGGGCCCGGATGAAAAGAAACCCGATCAGCAGGGCAGTGGCGCTGGCGCCGTTCAGGATGGCGTTCATCGCCGGCAAGAAGGCCATGCGCACACCGGACTGGTCTGAAGCC
>Ga0070684_100000492_pt1 | contig 27166 bp, 33 predicted proteins | sample KBSC723LmetaG_FD_65653 | JGI IMG/M metagenome (GOLD analysis project Ga0070684, IMG submission 65653) | Corn rhizosphere microbial communities from Kellogg Biological Station, Michigan, USA - KBS C7.2-3L metaG | ecosystem: Host-associated > Plants > Roots > Rhizosphere ...
AGCGGGCCCGACTAGCTGAATTGGAATTCTTGCTTCAGCCAACAGGAGAACGTAACCCATCAGCTTATGGAATCCCTTACCGTCCAGTTTGCGGGCTTTCAGTTCCTCTTGCGAAAGCGCCTCAAAGTCAAACGCCTGGATTCCAGCTTCCCTCCGCGTTTCATCGCTCCAGTGCATGGCCATTGCATGGAGAAGAGCGCGAGCGGGAATCCCGACTGGAATTCCACGCTTGGCCATTGTCACTGGTCGCATTGAAATGTGGTCAACAGGATCAGCAAGCTTGGCTCTTTCTTCGCACCAAGCTCGAATGCGCCGAATTTCACGCAAGAAAAAAGCTTTTTCCGCTTTGATCCACTCGGCTGATCCTCTTTTCCCATCGGAGGGCATTTCCTTTTCTTCGGCTTGAGTCTCGTGAATTTCTTCGAAAGACTCTTCCAAATCATCAGTCAGGAAATCATCAATCTCCAGCTTCGCTGCGACACGGTTGACTTCGAATCGCAGTTCACGAATCTGATCATGGATTGCCTTTGCCCTCCGTGAGCCTCCCACGTTTGCGCGGAAGATGAACGGTTCAGTCTGATCAAGTACATACGGCCGAAACGCGAGATAAGTCTCGCGGGCTGAGATGCCAGCAATCAGCTTCGCAGCAATTTCAAACCGCTTAGTACCAATCCGATACGGATTGCTTTTCACTTGAATCCCCTTTGAGTCGGATGATTGACCCAACAGGGTTTGACTGAACCTAGAAAGCTATTTGGATTTCAAAGAGCGCGAATCCGTTTCAGCGCTGAAGTGAAATTCGGTGTATCCCGCAAGTCTTCTATTCACTCTGACAACCCTCCGACCTTGGAGAATTTCAGAAGCTTGAAGTGGGAATCTAGCTTGCGCCAGCTTGCGCCGAAATCCATCGGCACTCAGCCCGCTACTTCACAAACGCAGTTCGGCCGAAATCGGCCGGGCGAAACGGATTCAGTTTTCAAAGAACAGGTGAAACAGCCCTGATCATAGCAAATCCATCGGATTCACGCGGAAGGCTTGGAATTCCAATCGGCCGATGAACTGAAACCCTGATCCCTCGAACGAGGGAAAGCAGGTCAGCGAGGGGATACGCCTGGAGAAAGCCCTAGGACGCCGTGAGAGGCTTTCTAAGCGCCTGCTAGGACGATGTTGGAGGGAATCCCCTGGAGGGTTTCAGGTACGCCATACGGACGCCTAGAGCGCCGTGAGAAAGAGGGGAATTTCAACGCCCACCTAGAGCAGCGTCTCACGCGCGCGCGAGGGGGACACTTCCAAGCCCTATTTCAGCCCATGGATGGAAGCATGGAATAGAGCGCTCTAGTGGCCATGGAATAGCAGGCACTCAATTACAACGATTCCCAACCCGCGGTCGGAGGGATCATCTCACTCAACAGAGAGGGTAAGAGAGGGGGATTAGACACCATGCAAGAGAGGGGAAACGACACCGATCTGACGGGCCAATCACACACACCACCAGACTGAAAAAAGATGTCCCTGAAATCCAATTCCAGTGGCCAGTAGTTCTCGTGTTGCCAGGGCTGAAATCCAACGGGTTCTAGCACAAGGTAAGCGGCGAATTACAACCGGGCTGACCGGATACTTTTCAGGACGATGTACCGGGGTGATGGTTGCGGGGGCACATAGACCTATTATGGGTCAAAATTCCCATAGTTGAAATTCGCCACTTGACAGGTCTAGGAGCGTCTGCAATGCTGCTGCCCATGAAGATGGCCGATACGAGCTATTTGACCAACGTGAGAGGCGCTGAGAGGCTTGTGGAGTGCTGGAGGAAGCCTTCTCTGCCTTTCAGGGCTCCAGTGTGTTGTGGACGCACTCGACGGATCGGGTGGAATGTCTACCGCTGTAATCACTGCGGGGTAAGGGTTTGGCCCGAGCGTCTTTACCACAGGTTGCTTTGGTGGAGAAATCCAATGCGAGAACCTGATGACCGGCGCATTCGGCACATCTTCAAGGTCACTCGTTGGGTTCGAGTTCGATGAACATGCCAGCAGGCTCTAGGATCGTTCCTCAGCGGATGATTGACTCTCCCGAGGACTATTGCTCTACCCGAGGTTGTTGGGAGCTTAGAACCCCTAACAGCGACTTCTGTGGTTTCCACAAGCCATCTGTCAAGAAGTCCAATTTCATCAATCTGTACGATCACCGACATTGGGGAGGTAGAAAGTTGCATCCTGAATCTGAGCGCGTACTGAGAAAGGCTGGAGTCGATCCAGAGGAAATCGAAGACCTGGATCGGAAACTTCGAGAGGAAGACCCGGCGCATGGGAACGGATTGAAAAGTGAGCCCGAGCCCGCTATCAAGTGTGACTTCGCTGGCGGATGCAACCTGGCTCCTGAATTTCAGAAGCGGAACCGTTACAACGGCGAGATGGAGTATTTCTGTAAAACTCACAAGTTGTCGTTTTCGCGGAGAATTCCAACCTCTCCTGCCAAAGAGCTTCCCCGCAGAGAGGGTCGAGTTCTCAAGAACCCTCCCAAGCTCGATTTCAAACCAACCAGCCTGCTTGCGAGCATCGAGGCTCTGGAAAAGCTCGCTTGTGAAATCCAACAGGCTGATACTGACCTTCAAGGGTTGCGGCAGCGATGGAACACATCGCTAGATGAAATGAAATTCGAGGAAGGGGGTGAATAAATGCTGAAGCTGAAGCTCGCGTTGTTTCTTGCGCTCGTCGCTGTAATTGCGGTGACGGCCTTCTCTGCGTTCGGTGGGTCTGTGAAAAGCTCGCAGGGGAAGAAGCCACCGCATTGGTTCAAGCCGACGACCGGACAGGTGGCGCAGGGGAAGAAGCCGCCTCACTGGTTCTAGCTGGTAGACTTCCCGAGGCGAGGCGCGTACGCTGGGTTTCGTTAGGAACCTAGAGCCCGTAGGAGTGCAACTCCGTGACGGGCATTTATTATGCCGAATGAAATTCTCTTCTATCCCCTCCGTTGTAATCTCTGCGGTGGTTACTGCGGAAGAGACTCGACGGGGATTTATTGCTCGAAATGCAAAACGCGCTTCGTTCTGATCGAGCTAGAGCATGCAAAGCGGATCAACATAAACTTGCAGTGGAAAGCTCTCAGAATCGACCTTGACGAGAAAACCGAACCCGGCTAGACTTCCTGAGGACAGGGCGGTTGGACAGGGGGTAGCTCCACCTAGTACGGCACCTAGGCTCTGCCCGAATGCAGGTGGCTACCCCCTCTAATTTCAAACCGACAGGGCGGGAAGGAGTTATATGGATGCCAGCGAAGAGTCGAAGGCAGCAGAGATGGGCTTTCGCAGTGAAGGGGCCGAAGTGGGCTCGGAAACACCACTTCAACAAGATCAAGCGCTCCCGGAAGAAAAAGTAATTTCAAAGACGGGTGGAATTACATTTCCCCCTCTCAACGACTGGATCGGGCCAAGTGGGAATCTCCATGGAGTCGGGTGGGACGTTTACCATCTTTTTGAGGGGGTGGAAATCCAAGTCATGTTCGCTTATCCACCCGAGGGCATCCCGAGAGAGAAAGCGGAGCGGGTTCATTCCCTGCTCCGTGAAATCGGTCAGGTAATTTCAAAACACAAGGAGGAAGAATGCGTAGACTGATCATCTTTCTGTTCATCTCAGCAATTGCAGTCCTGGCTGTGCCGACCATGGCATCAGCCGTGAACATTTCATGTCCGACCAGCACCACCATGGCGTGTGACGGAACTGGCGGCGACGATGTAATGACGGGCACGAGCGGTCAGCAGGATATGTACGGGTGGGGTGGCAATGACGTACTCGATGCACGAGCCGCTGCCGATGGTCTGAGCGGTTGGGACGGTGCTGATTACGAAGAAGGCGATGACGGCAACGATTTCATCGAGGGTGGACAGCACGACGACGAATTGCATGGCGGCGAAGGAAACGACACTCTCGTAGGTGGAAGTGGAAATGACAAGCTCTACGACGCCGATGGTCATGTGGGCGATCTGATAAACGGCGGCAACGATGTTGACATTGTTTGCCGTGGAGATTGGGACGATTCCTCCGGTGAGCATGATTCCATCACCAACTGCGACGGCAACGTGACTTGGAATCACATTCCATGAAAACCTGGGCTGAGGATTTCTTTTCACGCTTTGGATCGGGCTCTGTGTCGCATTTCCCATATTTCAATGACAAGGAGCATGATCCTGTGAGTGAAATTCCAGAGCAGGAAGCGGAAGCGCGAAAGCTTGATTCTGTAGGCGAGTTTCGCCGTGCCGAAGAACTGCGGAAGGCCGAGCAGGAAGCGGAATCGCGGTGGCCGTGGACAGACCACATCATGCGCCGTGGTATGTCTGGCTCTGAGTACCAAGTCGAGGTCGTGCCGCGTGAAGTTGCGGAGGACGCCCTCGCCAAGGCCGAAGCGCGAGAGCGAAAGTTGCTGGACTGGATACGGGCAAAGCTCTACGCCGAAGACTGGAGCACCGACGAAGTAGAGGATCAGTTGCGAGCCATCCAAGCAACTCAGACTTCTTCGGAGCGGAAAGCGGAAGACGGAGCGGGAAAGCCCTGGCCTACCGCACGCCCTCAAAACGATCTGTTCGGATGACTCTTCCCTTCAAAATTTCAGCGCAGACGAAGGGGGCTCAGAAAGCCTACCGTCGAATTACACGGCGGTACGGGCTCGAAGAGGGACGCAGGATATTCCTCGAACGCGCTGAAGAACATGGGGAAGGAAATACAACTCGTCAGAAGGTGAATTCCATTTACAAGAAGGGCGGAAGGTTCAGTGCCTAAAGGAACCAAGCCTGGAGCGAAGTTCACGAGAGTTGATGATGTAATTCGTCAGGCGCTAAAGGATCAGTGCCAACCGAGTATGTCAGCTTTCTCTCGGGAGACACGAATTTCATTCGATACTCTCGATCAGATCATCCGGCGTCAGACAAAGTGGATTTCAGACGACATTCTTGAGCGGGCTGGAATCTTTTCGCAGTTTGCTGATCGTCCGTGGTTGACGAAGAAGGAAGCCGGGTTGGGTGGAAAACGCAAAATGCCTTTGCGTCAAGGAAAGCGTGGATTGGAAAAGCGTTGCAACTGCCCACTCCACAATGGAGCTTACGTCCCTCTGACCAATTTCAACTTTCACAAAAACGGTTGGAGAGCGGGCAAGCCCTTTCATCAGTGCCGCGATGGAAACTACCGGGCTCGCAAAGCGTCGAATTGGAATGGGCAAAGTGGATTCATCCCGGCAGGCAAGGTTCAGTTCGCCTGGTTGGAATTGGTTCGTAGGCTTGGCCCCACTGAGGCAGCTAGACGGTGTGAGTTCCATCCCAATTTCAACGTCCGTTTCAAATCCCAACGAGTCGTCCGTAAGAGGACGGCTCAGCGCATTTTCAAAGTGCTGGCTGAAGTTCGGGCCAATAACGAGGTTCGCCATGCCAAATCCATCCGCCGGGGCTCAGCTTTCCGTGGAGAGGAAGAAAGAATTCCAAAGAGAGCGCACGAGTTCTATTACACCTTGACGGACGAAGAGGCAGAACGTAGGCGTGAGAAGCAGGACGCCGCGTGATATAACCGGATCGAAGCTCCTTTCGGGGAGTGGTAATCGGGCAGTCGAGGGCCGGGCAACCGGCCCTCACTGTTTAGGGGAATTCAAATACTGGGCTACAATCCAATGGACGGGCAAATCCCGTCCTTTTTCAATGGCCCGTAAGAAGCTTCCGATCCCAGCATCCAAGCCAAATGCAGACCCCCAAGGCGGGGAGGACTTCGCGGCTCTGAAGGGGCTCTTACACCCGGACACATGGGCTCTTGAAATGGGATTGAAGGTAGATGGTCGTAATTTCAGTCTGAAGGGCCGCGAGTATGTCTCCCAGGTGATGAGGGACAACAGCCGTCACATGGTAATTCCAAAGGCGGCTCAGATGTCCTTCACAATTTCATTCCTGGTGAGGACACTCCACTGGATGAAAGAGCGGAAGTGGAATCATCTGTACCTGCTGCCGCTCAAAACAGGGGCAATTCCATTCGTCCAGAGGCGCATTGATCCGATCATCGACTCGAACTCGGAACTGAGCGCTCATTTCGCGTCGGTAGACAACCGATTGCACAAGCAGACGAAAGATGCAATTGCTCTCTACATCAGAGGCACCAACATCGACAGCGAGCTTCAGGAAATTCCAGTCGATGTCCAGGTGTGGGACGAACGAGACAGGATGGTGGAGAAGAATCTTGAGGAAGCCAAGAAAAGAATGTCGGGCTCTGAAATTCGAATCCTCACCGAACTTTCCACACCGACCGTACCAGGCCATGGCGTCGATGCTGAAGATGCTTGGTATGCAAGTGACCAGCATAAGTGGGAAATTTCATGTCCAGGATGCTCGCGTTATCAGGTCTTGGAATTTGATTCCCACGTCATCCTGGCAGATACAGCCGACGAATCAATCATTCGGTGCCAGTTCTGTCACCGGCCATTCGAAGATCACGAGCGGGCGTCTGCAAATTCAACTGGAAGGTGGGTTCCTCAGAATCTCAATGGATCGCTGAGGGGCTACCACATCAATCAGTTCAATTCCCCGACCATGCCGCTAGTTGAAATTCTCGAGGGCTGGTACAAGGGACAAAAGGACGCTCGTATTCTGCGAACCTTCTTCAACGGGGCTCTAGGAAAGCCGTATGTAGCTCCAGGGGATCAGCTAACGGCTGAAATCCTCGATAAGTGCATTGTGGGCGGGCACAAGCTAGGAGGAATTCCAAATGGCTCAATTTTTGTCGGTGTTGATGTCGGAACCGTCATTCATTGCAAGTCCTCGTACCTTGATCGTTTCGGACGCCGGGTGGCCTGGAAATTCCAAATCTTCAACGAGTGGGGCGAACTCGACAAGTATTTGGAATCGCTTACGCAGTTCATGTGTGTCATTGACGCGCATCCTGAAAAGCGGGCTGCTCGTGACTTGGCGCTGAAGTATCACGGCAAGGTTTGGCTTGGATTTGAAATGCACCGTCCGAACACGGCAGTCATCGCGCACTTCGAAACTCTTCAGTACGGCGAGGCTGGCAAGGTCATCATCGACAGGACGATGGCGTTCGATCAGGTCATCAAGCAGTACATGGAGGGAGATGTAATTCTCCCCAGTACCGCTCGTGAAATTGGCGAGCTTCTGCCGCAGATGCCGTACAACGGCTATTACGCGCAGATGATGGAGCAGGTTCGCGTCGAGGAAGAGGACACACAAGGCCGGATCGTTGCCAAGTGGCTGAAAACGAGAAATCCAGACCACTGGCACCACGCGGATATGTTCGAACTGATCGCAACGTACAAGAAACCATCTCTTGAAATTCCAGCGAACGTCCTACAGGCGTTTGACAGGTCAGGGAGTGTGATGAGCGTTGGGTAGACGAAGCATCAAGAGTGAAGTCACCAATCAGAAGATCAAGCGCGGCACTTTCACCCGGCTCGATGAAGCGAAAACTCCAACTGAAATTGCCCACAAGCAGCAGATGGCGGTGATTTTGAAAATCGCTACGTTCACACCGACTCAGATCGCTGAAGCTCTAGGCGAGCGCAAGTCAACGATTCGAGCCTGGTTCAAGGAGCCCAAGGTTCAGAAGCAGTACGAGAACGGGATCAAAGCAATTTCAACGGCAGCGAAGCAGCTTTTGGAAACGCTGACCATCGAAGCCGTAAAAGAACTGGGCTCTTCTCTCACTTCTGCCGATCCACGACATCGACAATGGGCTGTTGAGCAGATTCTCGACCGTGGTGGAATTCCAAAGAGCCGCCGCGAAGAGTCCACAGGCGATTCCAAGAAGGTTGTCGAGCATCGCGTCACGGACAAGGAAGGCAACGACCTGCGAGACAAGCTCATCGGCGCTTCTCCTGAAGTCTACGACGAAGCGAGCAAGGGAATTCAGAAGATCGAGGACATGCTGAGGGGAAATGCGTAAATTCAATTTCATCCGTCGCATCGGGGAGCAAGTAACCACCTTGCTCCGTCGTGGTTTCTCGTGGAAATTCTGGAATTTGGGTGGTCGTGACTCTGGCGACATCGTGGACATGGACTTGGCCAGGGAGCTTTACGAGAATTCCAACGAAAGCTACGCGCTTGGCGCGTCCTTCTGCAAGCCGATCATCGACGCAGAGGTTGAATTCATTGGAATTCCGCGTGTAGCGACCGATGATGCCGAGCGGGACGACTTTCTCAACGACTGCATCCAGACCTATTGGGCCGAAGAGCTACAGGCGATGCTCAGGGATGCCTGCCGGGATTCCAAAACGGTCATCAGGATCACTCAGCCGGACTATTTGACCAATCCGCTCTACGGTGCGGCTGAAATTGGGCGTACACGGCTCGAAATCATCGCTCCAGAGAACGTACGCATCTATTACAACCCGCAACAGGGCGATGTCATTGACCAAGCAGTGGTCAAGTTCCAAATTCCAATGCTTGACACCGACATTCAGCCCATAGATCAGCCGTGGAACGAGCCAACGGAGACAGTTCACGAAATTTCAGAAGTAATCACGCCGGATCGGTACGAATATTACGATCACACGGCTGGTGAATGGCTCGATTCATGGGGAGCGCCCAATCTCGATGGATTTGTGCCTCTTCTGGAGGTTTTCAACGAGTGGGATGCAGTCGGCGGTCGAGGACAGAGCGATTTGGAAACGGTTTTCCCGTTCATCGCTGCATTTCACGATGTAATGAACCAATCTCTCCATGCTCACCAGTACCATTCGATTCCGAAGGTGAAATTCAAGCTGAATGACGTAGACACCTTCATCCGAAACAACTTCCCGGACGCGATTGATGCCGATGGGAATTTCAATGGATCGGTAGCATGGCGCGGGAAGGAGATTCTATTCTTCCAAGGAGGCGAAAATGGAGAGGACGCCAGTTTCCTCGAAGCCAAATCCATCCTGGGTGATTCCAAGACACTCCTTGAGTTCCTGTTCGACTGCATTTGCATTGCTTCAGAGACTCCAGGCTGGGTGTTCATGCGTGAATCCACCGGACAAATTCAAGCCAAGCCTGCTGATGCGCTCAGGTTCGTAGCCAAGATCAAGCGCAAGCGGAAGAACTTCGAGCGAGCAATTTCAATGATCTGCCGAATGGCCCTCGTGATCGACCGGCAAACGCCAGTTCAGGTGAAATTCCACTGGGAGCAGGTCAGGCCGGACGACGAGCTTACCTTCGCTCAGGCATTCCAGATGTTGGTCATGGGGCTCGAAGTGGCAGCGCAGCGCGGGATCATCTCAGACGAGACTTACCGGGCTGAAATTCGCCCCTTCCTTGCGACGATGAAGAATCCGAACCAGGAAGAGCGCGATGCAGCCAGCAATGTCGTCCTGATGGCCGACAGCGCGAGCCAGAACGGAAATACACCTGTAACGACCACAGCGGGCGCAGGAGGGGCAAACGAATGAAGGTCGGTCGCCCGCGCAAGGTGAGAATGAAAAAGACGTTCAGGCGTAAGCGCTACGGCGCTCTTAGCCGTGGAGCGCGAAATCCAAAGCAGGTAGCAGCGACAATGGGGCGGCGTCGAGTCAGGAGGGGAAGGCGAAAGTGAAAAACCAGGGCAACATTTTCAAAATGCGTCGGCTCAACCAGTCGGCAACCCGAGTCGTCCATCGGCGTCGTCAGATGAGTGGCGTTGTCGAGGTTCGAAAAGCTCCCGTCATCGTTGCGTACCGATAGGAGGATGAATGGCAAGAACTCTCAGAATTTCAAAGCCTAGCGAGAATGGCCGTACTCGCAAAGGTGGCTCGAAGAAGGAAGCGAGCCGACAGAAGGGCTCAACGCCTCCCGGCCAGATGGAGCCACGTCGAAACATGAATTTGGGAAGGAGGTAGCATGCCGAGAATCCTCAGTGGTAAGACGGATCGTGTTGTTGGTCGTCCGAGCCCGCGTGTCTGGAGCGCTCGAACTGTCCAGAACGTTTCCAACACCACGAAGCAGTCGGTGAAGCGTTTGTTCCGCCGTGACCCGGCCAAGGGAATCCTTGGGCCTGGCGGCGATGCAATTACAAACACGCACATCGACATCGTTCATCCGAGCCCGACCACGATCAAGCGTGACCGTTCTCCTGCCGTGAACAAGAACAAGACGCTTGTGCGTAATCGTGGAACCAATCGAAGTCTCGACAAGCGGTAAATCCAATGGAAAAGAAAACGGAACGAGTTGAAATTTTCGCAACGGTCGGTGAGTTTGACTCCGAGCCGGGGCAGGTCGTTCCTGTGGACAATTCCAGGTTGGATCGAATCAAGCAGGCTGATCCCGATGAACACAAGGCCAAGTTCGCAACAATTACAATCGAGGAAGGTACCTCGAAGAACAAGCGACGGTGGCCTGGGAAGGTTCTTGAAAAGATCGCTGAGCAGGTTCGCTCCAAGGAGCCCGTTGGATATAGGGGACACCCTCTGCTTCGAAAGGATTTCGACAAGGGAGCAGACTTCCCCGATCCGCAGACGGTGTGGGTTGGTGCAACGACGATCAACCGCAATGGAAAAACAACCCTGATGGTCAAGGGTTACAACCTGAAAGACAAGCCCATTCGTGGCGAATTGCTTTCCGGTGCCGTTGACAGCGTTTCCATCTGTGGGGACGCAACGATGGTTCCTACAGGAAAAGGAGGCTATGACGTAGAGGACTTTGAAATTCAGACCATCGACTGGTCGCGCAAAGGCGGCGAGGGAATGGTCGGCAAGGTTCTGGCTCTCACCGGAGAGCAGGAAGGTGAAATTGACGACAACGATGAAGGGAGTGAAGGTATCGTGAAGCCAGAAGACATCGCTGCACTCACTGAGACTGACCTGCGGCGATACAACCCTGACCTTGCTTCTGCAATTGAAGAGCAGGGCAAGAAGGACTCCGAGTTGGCAAAGCAGGTCGGAGAGCAGGAGAAGGAGCTTGAGGCCGTGAAGCCTGCGGCTGAGGAAGCGAAGACCGTTCGTGAAAAGCTGGGGCTCGCGGAAGGTGAGAGCGTCATCGACGCAATTTCAAAGCTCATCTCCGACGCCAAGGCTGGACTCCGTGAGGAATTTCAGTCGCACGTCAAGGCCACTCTTGAGAAGAAGCTCAAGGGTGACGAGAACAAGCCTGTCCGTGATCTGGTTGCCGCGCTCGTCGGTGAGATGGATGAGAGCGTGGATTCCAAGGAGGCGGCTGAGAAGGCTGCTGAGGACAAGGTGAATGAAATTCTTGACCGCAACGAGAGCGTCAAGAAGCTCGTCGGTGAAATGGGCGAAGAGGACGATGAAGGACAGCGCCAGCGCAGGCCCGCACCGTCAGTTCGCCAGCATGAGACTGGCACTCGAAGCAAGTCCAGTGAAAACCTCGATGTCGAAGAAGTCCCAGTCTAGGAAGGAGGGGAATTTCAACAATGGCCAATGCAGACTTGCCGCCCGAGGGCAAGATGTTTCCAAACCGAATCGTGGAGGATCAGGACATGGAGCTTGAGCCTGTTGTAATGGGGCCACCGGCCTTCGGATCGCCTGACCCCAAGACGCTCGAAAACACACTGCTGCCGCTTGCAGACAACCCGCATGCGACGAGTGAGACTCATCAGCCCGACCAGTCGGCTGTGGAAAAGGCACAGGGCGAGAATTACAACGCCATGGACAAGGCCGAACTGAAGGCTCTCGTGGAAGAGCGCGAGCTTGAAGTCGAGGGCAACAAGAAGGCCGACTACGTTGCAGCGCTCAACGCTGCCGACGCAGAGGACATGAATTCCAAGGATTTCAAGGAGCAGATCGCTGCCGCGAATTCCATGGAAGAGCTTGAGGCTGCTGAGCAGCTTTACCTCGATTCCGGCCAGGAGTACAAGTCGGTCGATGCAGCGCTGGAGAAGAAGCGCGAAGAGCTTGAAAACGACGACAACGAAAACGACAACCAGTAATTTCAGGAAGGAGGAAAACAGATGGGCCAGTTGAAGTCTGATGGGCGAGCGATCAACGTAACGTTCCCCGCAGGCACGATCAACTTTGGCGAGGTCTACCGCATCGACGGTTGGACGGGAATTGCAATGAAGGACGTTGCAGCGGGAGACACGATTCGCACAGGCGCAATGGAAGTCGCGTCGGAGCGGATTTGGTACGTCAAGGTTCCTGCCGGTGTGAACGGCGCTCGCGGAACGATGGTCTACTGGACGGCTGGCGCTGGCTTCAAGAGTGGTCAGACCGACCTTTCCAGCACGGTGGCTGGAGCCCCAGTCGCCAAGATCGAAGAAGTCAGGGACGGGAACGGCTATGCCGCGCTTCGTCTGCTCAACACGGTTGATGTCGTCGTCTAATTTCAGAAAGGAGGGATAATCCAAAATGCCGAATGTAAATGGAACGCAGATCATCAGCATCAACGAGATGATCCAAGACGCTCGTGAAGCTGGCGCGAAGAAGAGGGTCGCCAGGCTGAAGAGGCCGATTGGTGAAATGATCACCACGTCGCAGGGCTTGATGGATTTGGTCGAGAAAGTCCGAATCGACGTGGAATTTGGTCAGGCTGATGTTCCGCTTCTCTACAACCCGATCTACGAAACGGTCAACGGGCCGTTCCCTGGTCGTGCTGTGCAGGTCGGTGAGAACACACTTCAGGCCGATGTCGTCTTCCTTGAGAAGTTCGAGGGCGGCGAAGTGGAATTCGGTACGTTGCAGAAGGGTGTGCCCGCCACGATCCCGCTCCAGACCTACGCCGCTGGATTTGAGTGGACGGAGGACATGGAAGAGTGGGACATGACGTGGGACTTCGAGCTTGTGAACAGGGCTTTCGGTCGAGCGTACAACGCTCTGCTGAACCACCTGCATCTGAGCCCGATCCTCACCTTCACCTACACCGCACCGAACCAGTTCCCTGCAAATGCAACGGGCGCAACGCTTCAGGAGAAGACGCTGCTTACTTTCCAGGGCGGCTATCAGGAAGCAGTGCAGGCAACCCCGCAGAGGACGCCGAGTGTAATTCTGGCGTCAGAAGCAAACCGATTCCAGATTGAGGATGCGCTTCTCACTCCGGTTCGGGATGCTCAGGGAAATCCACTTCCGCGTGTCCCGGTGGACACGATCATCTACTACGACGGATTCACGATCACCAAGGGCGTGAAGACGTACACCTACGCGGGTGTCACCGCAGGGAAGTGCTATTTCATCTTCCCGAGGCAGCGGTTCAAGGAGCTTGTCCACCACGGTCTGCGTGTGGACGCAGGCAACCCGGACATCTCCAGGCTCGTGCAGGCGCAGGTTGTCGGGCGAACTCGGCGTGGCCTCTATGCCGACATCGCAAACTCGGTAGAGGAAATCACGCTGCCCTAATCATCCGATTGAAGTTCGGCGGGGAATTTCAGAAAGGAGGCCGGATGAAATGGGCAGAAATTCAAAAGGAATCGTGGTTCGGAGTATAGGACATGATTGTTTCATTGAGGGAAGCTAGCCATGGCAGAAATCTTCACCGACGAAGGACTCGATTACATTCTGAGTGTAATTCCCGGTGGATTGCCGATGGGTGCCCTCTCAGTGGGCGTCTTCACGTCGCAAACTCCGACCACGGTTCCTTCTCGATCCCACACTTTGGAAAACGGTGGAATCGAAGAGCCCGATGCAGGAGTGGGTGGATACGGTCGGGTTGCACTAACAGGAGCCAATTGGAATTCACCCACAACTGTCAGTCAAGGAAGGCGTCGAACGGCGGTTCAGAAATCGTTCGCGGAATCCACAGGGGCATGGAATCCATCTCAGGCCAACGGCAGTTTCATCGCTGTCGGGCTCACGGTGGGACAAGGCCCAGTCATCTTCTGCGCGAATTTCGATGACAATGATCCGGCGCTCATCGACGCAGCGGGAATTACACTTCGAGTAACCCCGTTCTGGCATCTGGACGGTTAGGAGAGATAAATGGCAAGCAAAGTAAGTCTGAAGTCCAATTCAGTGGCTTACTTCGATGACCCCGACCTTGTGCCAGCGGCGGGGTTCTACATCGTTGAAAAAGAGGCTGCTGAAAACGATGGTGAAATTCAACTCGGGAAGCAAGTCTTTCCATCGCCTGATGGGGACGGCTTCCTGCACGACGAGCCCGCAGACGATTATGAGGAAGGGGGTGACGAGTAGTGGCTGAAAATTACACCGATGAAGGTCTTGACCGACTCATCGGGTACATGCCGCGCAACTCGGGTGCCCCGGCGCTCGACACGACGCTGTATCTCGCTGCAATTACAACGGCGGGATTTCAGACTCGATCACCGGACACGGCGCTCGACGGCACGAAGGTTCCTGGCCGAACCACGGTCTGGTCTACGGACTATCAGACAGTGGCTGGTGGCTCGACTCGCGGTGCTGGTGGAGAGCCCACAATCGGTACAGGCGCGTACGCAAGAAAGTCGGTTGTAAATACGGACTGGGGTGCCCCGGCGACGAACGGTAACGGACGACGGACGACTTCTGCACAGGAGTCGTTTGCACAGTCGTCTGCCGCTTGGTCGAACGCGAACGTAATTGGATTTGCAATCGTGAACAACTCTTCGGCTGGTTCGGGAGTCGCTTACGGTTATGCGAACTTCGATGACGGCTCGACGGTTCAGATCAATGCCGCTGGAATTACCCTCCAGGTAACTCCGTTTTGGCAGAACGACATCTAGGCCGGAGACTTCTGGTTTGGATTTCCGCAAAGGCAGCGGCGGGTATGACGAGGCTCTTTGGAGTTTCTGAGTACCTCGCCGCTGCTAAGCGGAAAAGACACCAAATTCCACCACATGAAACTCTTCCTCCTTCAATGACTGCTCCCTGGAACTGATGGCTGACTATCTTCGGCACACTTGGGTTGACAGGCAATACCCACCTGGCCTCGGAGCAGTTGAACTAAATGAAATTGAGGACGAGCTAGTTCTTCAAGCTGCTGACGCTGGTGTTGCTTACACGCGCACCAACTGGATCAATGGAAGGTCGCCGTACGTTACAGACGCCTCTCCGTTGAACAACATTGAAAATGGAATTGCGGCAGTAGCAGCGGCGGTAGGGCTCTCCTACACCAAGACGACTTGGAATGCAGGATGGACGCCCCCTCGTGACGCGACTCGACTCAACAAGATCGAAGCTCAGCTAGTTTCCAACCGGCTGAAATTGGATGCTCCCAGTCCGTCCTCGGGACGGGTTTACAGTGGAGCCCGCATTGATTCCCAGTTCTACATTCAGCATGCTTCGATTTACGGAGTCAGTGGTACGCCTCCTGATCCGCCGCAGAATGGCTCAGGGCCGATCCAAGACCTGTTCGAAGCTCATGCTGGGAAGAAGATTTCAGCAGTCCACACTGGGACGGGTGGAAACGCCTGGCCACCAAATGCTTTTCAAACGGTTCAGGCCACCAATGCTCGGGCTCGACACTGCTTCTTGAATTACAGCTTCGGAACTACTGCTGCTGGCTTGCAGAACATTCTAAATCCAACCACTGCGATTTGGACTACGCTTGGCAACTGGTTCCAGGCTGTAAAGAATGTCCAGCATCCGATCCTCTTCAGGCCGTTTTGGGAAATGAATTTGAGCCAGCGGTTTGATTGGTCATCAGGCAAGCTCACGAGCGCGGCTGATTACGTCACCATCTGGCGCAACTTGTGGCATGCGTGTGCCGATGTAATGGGTGGATTTACACCGGGCTCGGGTCTAGGAACGAATACCGGGAACGTGAGCTTCTTCTGGTGTTGTAATAGGATCAACGCTGGCGATCCTACTTCGAGGTATCCCGGCGATCAGTACGTCGATTGGGTGGGCTGGGATGCCTACGCGCAGGGGACTACCTGGCAGTCGGTCACGGCCACGCATCAGGCGACCTACGATTTCTGCGCTGCTCTCTCGACCAAACCTCTTGCAATTGGCGAGACAGGATGCAACCCCGACATTGGCTCTCCTGGAAAGGCAGCTTGGGTTACAGACTTCTTGGAGAACTGGATTCCAAACAATCCGCGTCTGAAATTGTTCTCCTGGTTCAATGAAGCGGGCTCGCCTAACCTTCCTCACATCGAGGTTGGAGATGGCTCGGGTGTAATTTACAAGCCCGACACACCCAATCAGGTTCTAGCGCCGGTCACTCTGGCGTGGCAGCGAGGAATTGCAAGCGACTATTACCTCGCAGATGTTGTGAACAATGGAATTACATTCACCAACGGACAGAAAGTGCCGGTGCCAGCCTAATGGCTATATTCCAGAACAATGCTGAAGGTGGGGTAAACGGTGTAACCCCGACAACTTCAGATTCAGGCTCGGGCGATGCTTGGGCGAATGTTGTCAAGGCTACAGGTGCAATTCTCCAGTACGACAACTCTGCGCCGCTGAATGGCCTGATGGACTATGTGTTTGGAAATCGAGGCACGGCAGGCGCGAGCTACCTGGAAGCTCAGGACGGCGATCTGACGACTCATTTCAATCGTGTGTATTTCAAATTCGATGTCGCTGACATTACACAGTCGATGAACATTCTGACGATGCGTAGCTCGGCTGGAGTCGTTGGTGGAATTATCGGTCTTCAGGCAACGGAGAAGCTTCGAATTGCGAGTGCAGATGGCACAACGATTTTCACACTGGCAACTACGCTAACGCAGAACACAAGGTATCGCCTGGAATGGAAATTCGATGCCAACGGAGCTACCTGCGGTCTTCAAGTGAAATTGTTCACTGGAGACAGCACAACGGTTCTTGAAGACAGTGGGGCTCAGACGGTCACTCCTGGTTCGAGCATTACGACCTGGCGTACGGTCAGGATGGGAATTACAAACAGCGTTGCAAACGCGCCGTCGTCAAGCGGCCTGCTCCACATGGACGATCCTCTATTCTTCGCAACGGATTGGCCTGGCCCTTCGCTTTTGAATCAGCAGGCTCGACCTGACGCTGACATCGCGGCTGCGGGGTGGACACCGACTCCTGGGAGCCCGACAACTCTGTTCGACAAAGTTGACGATGTAACGACTGATGACGCGGATTACATTACAAGCCCAGTTGCAAGCTAGGAGGATAGATGGCCGTCACTGATGTTCATGGAACGCAGACCGCGACCGTTGGCACTGAACACACGCTTGCTGACACGAGTGCTGCTGGCACTTACCAATTACAAGTTGACACGATCAACATGGCGGATGGAGATACGATTGAATTGCGTATCTACATCATGGTTCTGACAGGTGGCACTCGTCGCGTGGTGTATTTCGATACTATTTACGATGCTCAGCCTGCCGACGACATAATCAAAGTTTCAATTCCAGCGTCAACTGCGCTCTCTGACTCAGGTGCGGTTCGAGCAACCCTCAAGCAGATCGCGGGGACTGGACGAAACTTCCCCTGGAATCTTTTGAAATTCGCATGAGCGACTTCACAAAAGCACCCGTACTCTTTGGGCCGAAAGGTGTCCTTTCCACGACTGACGCCGATCACTGCGAGCTTGCGTGGTCGGCGCTGGCTAACGCGAATGCTTTCAGCGCCTCAACAGCATGGGGCACTGCGAACCTTGCGCTCTATATCCCAGTCCAGTTGGATATTCCAGTCAAGGTTTACAAGATGAGTGTAATGAACGGGGCAACGTTGGGAGGAAACACTGACGTTGGAATTTATGATGAGGAAGGAGTCAGGAGAGTATCAATCGGGCCGACGGCTCAGGCAGGAATTTCATCTCTCCAGACGTTTGACATCACGGACACTTTCCTCATGCCGGGAACGTACTTCTTGGCTCTGGCAAATACAACAACGACGGCTACTTACATCTGCGCTTCAATGAATGTTCCGCGCCCTCGTGCAGCAGGCGTGGTGGAGCAGACAGGGCTCACGTCAGGGACGCTCCCTAACCCTGCGACTTTTGCTGCCTACACTCGAACGTTCGTGCCTGCAATTGCCGCTCACTATCAAACGGTGGTCTGATGGATTTCCCAGCAGTTTCTCAGCTTCCTACTCATATCGGATCGTGGTCGAAATACAGTGCGGGTGGAACGCTGCGACCGATTGGCTCGATGCAGTCGGCAGTTCAGACGTGGGTTGCGAACTTGTCCATGTTCGTTCCCATTTATTTGCCGTGGCCATATCCAGTGAAACGCATGTGGTGGGTCAACGGCTCTACTGCTACCGGGAACGTTGCTGTTGGAATTTTTGGGCCTAATGGGAAGAGGCTTTATGCCTCAGCTTCCACTGCTCAGTCGGGAGCTACGAATGTGCAATATGTGTCTCTCGGTACTCCCCTCTGGCTGTCGCCTGGAAAGTTCTATCTTGCATTTGCATGTGACACGACGACCAGCCGTGTGCATGGACAAAATCCATCTACGCAAATCCTGTCCATGATCGGTGTGTTGCAGCAGGCGTCCAACCTAGCGCTTGCTGATCCTGCGACCTTCGCTACTCCGACCAACGCGCTGTATCCGTACGTTGGAATAACTAGAACGGCTTCCGGCTTCTAAAATGCCGCGACCATCTTCGCGGCATATTGAGGTTCTGCTTCCGCAGGGAGCAGCGCCGATTGCAAAATCGGGTGGAATTGAGAGCGGGTCATCTGCTACAGGTGGAGCCCGCACTACTCTCGCTGCAAAGACAAATGGAATTGTCAGCCCGCTGTCTACAGCAGGGCCGCGAACCACTCTAGCCGCAAAGACAAATGGAATTGTTGGGCCAAGGGTTCTTGGTGGGCCTGACGCTGAGCTTTACCCGCGTACCAACGGGATCGTTACCGCTGGAACGTTAGGCGGGCCGTGGAGTAAGGCGTTTGCTCGACAGAATGTAATTGAGCAAGCTCTCTCCACAGGTGGCCCGAGGATCATTGTCCATGCGAAGACGGGTGGACTTTTCACTCCGCTTACTGCCGGTGGAGCCCGCACGACGCTGGCGGCGAAGACCAACGGGATTCAAACGGCTCTGTTTCCAGGTGGGGCTCGAACTACGCTCGCTGCCAAGACGAACGGAATTACAGAGGCTTTCACTCTTGGTGGGTCAGGAGCCAAGACGTTCCTTATTGCCAGGCAAAATGGAATTACAGAAGTCTTCTCGACCGGAGGATCAAGAACCACACTGGCCGCGAAGACGAATGGGATCGTCGGCCCTCGTGTAGTTGGCGGGCCATGGGCCAAGCTGGTAGCGCGTCAGAATGCAATTGTTACTCCGCTCTCGACTGGCGGTTCAAGGGCTACTCTGGCTGCGAAGACAAACGGCATTGTCTCTGGTCGTGTAATCGGTGGGCCGCAGGTAAGGGTCATTGCCCGGTCAGGTGGAATTGTCACAGCGCGAAGCTTGGGTGGGCCAAAGAACCTTCCAGGAGCGCAGGCTCAGACAACTGCCGTTCGACTGTCGCTTGTCGCTAGACAAATTCCAACCTCCAGGACGCTTCACAAGATCGTCGTCCGGGCTCGAAAGACGAACGCGGCTCACGTCGGAACGATCAAAGCTGAAATTTGGGAAGGTGGGGTTCAGCGTGTCGCCACTCTGGTTTCAAGTGCGCTAACTACCAGCTTTTCAAATTACACACTTTCGATTACAGATTCCGACGCGAATTCGATTACAGATTACAGCGATCTGGAAATGAGGCTTTGGGGCTACTCGTCTGCCGCGAGTCCTCTTGTTGTCGAAATCTCTCAGGCGTATCTCGAAATTCCTCCGGCTGCTCCAGTCCAGCGGTCTGGTGGAATTACATCTGCCAAGTCAACTGGTAGCCCGAAGGCATACGCCTGGGCCAAGGCTGGCGGGATCACTTCAGCCAAGAACCTAGGTGGGCCAAAGGCTACAGGTGGCTTTACACAGACGGCTGCTGCTCGAATTTCACTGAACGCCATCGGTACTCCAGCTTCGCGCTCGAACCACAAGATGATCGTGCGAGCCCGGAAGACCAACGGAGCGCATGTCGGTGAAATCAGGGTGGAGCTTTGGGAAGGTGCCAGCCTCAGAGCAGGCCCACTGATTTCCTCCGGGCTCACCACGAGCTTCGCGGATTACACGATTACGATTTCAGACGTTGAAGCTGCGTCCATCGGCAGCTACGCCAATCTTGAAATCCGGCTCTACGGTCGTTCCTCTGCTGGCAACCCTCTGGTCGTAGACGTTTCGCAGGTCTACCTGCAAACTCCAGCTTCTGTTTCCGGTCAGGCTGGAATTGCAAGTGCGAGGAACCTGGGTGGGGCTCGAACCACAGTCGTTCAGAAGAACACCGGCAACGTTCCGCCGAACGAGAACATTCCTCCCGGCGATTCAATTCCAGGCGTCCTCGGCTCTGCACACTCGACCGGCGATGCACCAGCCAGCGTCTTCTCTCGCATCGGTGATCAGTTTGCCCACATCGACATGGAGATGGGTGGGAGCGTAAACCGCGTCTACACCAAGGCCGGTGGAATTACAATGGCTCGCTCGATTGGGGGCGTTGGAAAGCAGGTTGTCCCCAAGACGGGTGGGATCGCTGTCTCGTTCGCTCTAGGCATCTCTCAGGTCGCTCAGGGTGCGAAGGTAGGTGGAACCCGGTCTGGGCTCTCAATGGGGCTTACAAAGGCTCTCAGCGCCTCCAAGACGGGTGGAATCCTGACTGGCTTCAGTACCGGAGGGCTCAGAGAGGTTCGAGTCTCCGTTTCGGCTGGAATCACGACACCTGGCGTTATCGGTGGCCGATCAGGAATTCCAAAGCTTGGCTTCATGTTTTCGACCATGGAGATGGGCGCGAGCCGAGAGTACATCGTCGCCAAGACTGGTGGAATTACAAGCCCGCTAGCTTCTTCTGTCCACAAGGTCACGAGCGTCGCAAAGACCGGAGGAATCGTCGGTGCGCCGAACTCAGGTGGGGCTCGGACTACCAGGGCTGCAAAGACCAATGGAATTTCACAGTCGCTCAGGATGGGTGGATCACGCGCAGGGCTGGCGATTGTTTCGAGGACAGGTGGAATCCAGCAGGCTCTCAGCGATGGCGGCTTCAAGAGAACCAACTACGTCAGGTCACTTGGAATTTCAATGCCGCGTGTCCTGGGTGCGAGCTACACCAAGAAAGTGCTGGCAGTTCGCTCGGGTGGAATGACTCGATCACTCTCGCTGGGTGGATCGCAGACCAAGAGATTCCAAAAGACTGGCGGGATCAGAACTGCCTACAAGCTCGGGCAGGCAGGGAAAGTACAGTTCGTCGTTGGATTTGAGATGGGCGGAAGCGTGACAGTGGAAATCGTCCTGACTGAAACTCCGACATTGCCCATGCTCCTTGCTGCTGGAATTCGACGTTCGGCTGTGGTAGCGTCCAGGCCGAAGCAGGAACCGATTACAGCCGCCGATCTGGAAACCGATTTCACGGAGGTTAGCTGATGGACTACGAGCCCTACTTTGAAATGTGGAATTCCGTGATGCACTATCCCAACCCCGCACGGAACGAACGAACCAACCCAAATCCAATTCATGGGCACCGGGGGGATGAACAGGTCATTCCAGCGCACCAGCACAAGACGTGCCAAGGGCTCGTTCGAGCAGTTGAAAAGTATCCACCGCGAGTCTGCCCGGTCTGTGGTGTGGACACGGCGTTGGAAGTTTCCCAACGATCCCCAGGAGGGGTGATTCTCAGTGGCTAGTGTCTTCTTGGATTTCGTACCACTGGACAAAGACGATCTGATCAAGCTTCACATCTACGAAGCCCCGGCGCAGGCTGGGCCTTTCACGCTGATCGAGAGCGTCACTGCAATTGGTACGGCACCGGATTACATCACGGAATGGACGACCAACCTGGCAGCGTCAGATACTGACTGGTTTGCAATTCGCTGGGAAGACGACAAGGGTTGGATGAGTGAAATCTCAATTCCAATCAAGGGTGGCGAGAGAACAGTCGTCGGTGAAGTTCTTGATCGTGTAATGGAGCGCAGGCCGAGTGCGAATGAGCGCGTAGCTCTGAATGTCACTGAGGCCGTAGTTGAAAGTGTATTTCAAATTGATCCGTACACCGTCGATTACGACATCGTGACGTACCGGCAGTTCGAGGGAATGGCGATGCTGACTCTGGCGTTCCTGACACAGACTGAAATTTCACAGGGAACGACCAATCGCTACACCGCAGGGCTCGTCAGTGAGGACACTGGAACCTCTCAGCAGACTTCAGATGTGACTGACCTTTTCAACCTGGCGTATCGCTGGCTTGGAATTTCCCAGTCGAGGATCGGCCAAATGCAAGAGTTCGTGATGTCTCAAAGCCTCTTTGAAATCGACCAGTCGAGGCTCCTGCTTTCGGAGATTCCGTAAATGTCTGTTGTTGCAAATTTCAACCGGCTCGTTGAAGTGAAGGGCTCTGACGCGATCTTTCATCGTGAGGAATGGACAGTGCCCTGTCCCTGTAGAACGCCGGAAGGATTCCGCGATCCTCAGTGGCACCTAGACCATCCTCTCGATCCGGTCTGCAACGAGGAAGGAATGCTCAGTGGAAATACAACCCATGTGCTGACGAAGGCTTTCGTCCAGCCGATTCAGTCCACGCGAGCTACCAGGCTGTCAACTGAATTTTACCAGCAGATGTGGGGAGAGGTTCAGGCTGACGATCATCTTGGAATCTTTCCTTGCAACTGGGCTGGCACACGGTTGGAATTTCGTGAGTGGAGTCAGAATGGCGAGGACTGGATTGGATACCACGGTCGCAGGTATCTCGTCGTCAATGCGAACCTGATTCCTGATCCTTCAGACGGAAATCCAGAACACCACTGGGAAGTCGGGCTCAGGCTCGTAGGAGATATTGAGTAATGGGCTGGGTGAAATATTTCGGTTCGAGGAACCTCTCTTCAGGCCAGCGGAGAAATGCAATGTCCATTCGGACAGGCCCGCAGCTATGGGGCAGGCGAACTTCAGTTCTTCCCGGTGGCGTGGGAGTAACGACGAATATGTTCAACGCCGTGGAAGAGTTCCTACAGGACTTCGGCCAGAGCATCAACAATTTCAGGTACGGAGAGCAGGCTCTTGTCATGCTGCTTGCAAAAACCACACAGGGCTTTGCTCAGGGCTTGTCTCGTGGAATTGTCGATCCGTACCAAACCACTGGCCAGGCGTGGCGAATCCCGGTGCGAAGGATCACCAGTCGCTATTACCAGGGATGGAAGGTTCGTCGGCTTGCGCCTAACATCTGGCAGGTTTACAACGAATCCAGAGAGGCGTACTTCATCGAGTTCGGACTGCATCCGTCGAGCCCCATGAAAAGGCCGCGAAGGATTCGAACCAAGTCAGTGATTCGCACGTTGCAATTCGTCAAGCAGACAGAGGCAGCACACAGGATGCTTGACCTTGTTCTCGGCTCGAAGGGATCGCTCACTCAGCAGCGGGCAGCATTCCAAAACTGGGGAGGGTTCTCAAATTACATTCCGTCTTCGAAAGTGATGGACTAATGGATAAGACATTCGGAGCAAGCGCACAGGCTTCTGGTGGATTTATTCAGTCTGCGTACAACCCGGACAACTGGCTGCTCTCGCTCACACGAGCGATCAAGAACTATGTCAACCGGCATAGCTCCACAATTTACGACATCAGGATGGAATTCCCTGACACCAAGCAGCGCCAGGCATTCGCACAGCTTGAGAAGACCGTGATCCACTTTGAAATTGACGACATCGACAGCCCACGGTTTGGAATGGGAGACAACATCGTGGACGCAACGTTCGATGACATTTCAAAGACGGTCACTGAGTTTGAGGCCAAGCCCCACATCGTCATGTTCGATGTTGGAATTTGGACTTCAGCGAAGGCAGGAGGAACAACGGCTCGGATGAGGGCGTACCAGCTTCTCGATGAGCTTTTCAATGGCAGCATCGCCTTCAAGCGAATGTTGGCTGAAGAGGGCGTTGAAATCCGCGACTTCAGGGGAGGTAGTTTCGTACAGGAAGCCATAAGCGATGTCCCAGTTTTTCGGGCACTGGGAATTACATTGTCAGTCCGTGTCTTCGAAAGGAGAACCGATGACCCGAAACCGTACATCGAGCAAGTCAACCAACTACCGGCACTTACAATTTCATAGATAGGAGGGAGGAAAATGGCAACACTTACCGATCAGCTTTACCCGGAAGTAATCGACGCAACTACGTTGGGCGCGTCGTTTGCTCCACCGATCTTCTTGCCGATTGCAATTGAAGGTCAGGCAGCGTCAGGAGCGGCTGCTGTAGTCGGGCAGGCGTATTCCATCGAGAAGCCTTCGGATGCAACAGGGCTCTTCGGTTCTTCGACGCTGACGACGCTGGTGAATTTCGTTCTCAGCCGTGGTGTGTCTCCTGTAATTGCAGTCGCCTCCGTGAAGGGCTCGTATGCAGATGAGCCGACTGAGCGGGCTGCTGCTTGGGCGAACATCGTTTCCAACGGGGCTGCAAGGATCGTCCTCACGGATTCCACTACGCAGGCTCGACTCGTTGCACTGGCTGATGCAATGGAAGATGCCAGCCTGATTCAGAACAAGATGTTCACGGTCGTTGGAATGCCAACTGGTACTTCCAAGGCCGCGCTCATTACGGCGGCTGGTGCAATTCAGTCAACGCGAGCCGTCCTCGTTGGGCCGGGAGTCTACGATGAAAACGGAACGCTCAGGAGCGGTGCATTTGCAGCGGCTCAGGTTGCTGCTGCTGTCGCACTCAACCCTGACATCGTGGATGACCTGGACACACTTGGACTTCCGAACCTGACTGGAATTGAAAAAGATTCCTTCGGGCTTCCGATGTTCCGCAAGCGAGTCGCAGCGAGCGTCGTCACCAACGACTTCGAGGACTTGCTTACGGGTGGTGTGTCTCCGCTTCAGCAGAGCCCGGAAGGTGGAGTTGAAATTACTCACCTTCGGATGACGTACACGACCGACGAAACCTACGATTCGTTGCAGACGCGACTGATCGCTGACCAGATTTTCCTCGACGTGAAGGCATACGCAGAGGACAACCTGTTCCTTCGGCGTGGAAATACAGAAGTCACTCGTGAGGCTCTTCGCTCAGGCGTTGAGGCTCTGCTCCAGGAAAGAAGCAATTGGATTACGACTGTGACCCAGGCCGATGGTGAGCAGGGGTACAACGTCGAAGTCTCTTCGAGCTTGGACGAGCGGCAGGTAACTGTCTCTTACGAAGGCAACGTGGTTCGTGGAATTTCAACGATCCTCGTGGCTGGCAAGCTCAACATCAACGTCTAATTTCAGAAGGGAGGTACACTCGTGGCATGGTTGGAAGCGATCAACGCACCTGACCTGGGATTATTCCTGAACGGAAAGGACTTCTCTGCAACGCAGGAGATGTCTGAGGAATTTCGACAGGAAATCAATTTCCAGGGCGCGTTTGGCACCGATGGGCCAGTCCTCCGTTCGGTCAGGCGAGCGGATGAAGGGACAGTGACGTTCTCCGCCATCCTTCTCAAGAGGGGTGTGCGGCGCGGGCTCAACGGAGAAGGACGTTTGCGCCGCATGCGCGACTTCGAGGTACAAGTCAGACGTGGGCCACTCGTCAGAACATATCGCGGTTGCAACTGGACGCGAATTTCAATTCGTTCGACACTGGATCAGGTCACTCTGGACTGTGACATTTCAATTCCTGGGTTCGTGCGCGACGAAGAAGCAGGCGTGGACTGAGGATAGGAAGGGCGGGAATGGATAAACAAGACAGAGAAATCCTAGAGCGAATTGCAGTGTCGCTCGAAAAACTTGCGGAAGACCCGCAAATTGAAATCGAAGCTGGCCCTCCGATGTGTCCCAACTGTGGGAAGCTGAATCCTCAGATCACGATTTTCCAAGAGGATAAAGCGGAGGGCCAGCTTGGTGAGTGGATTTTGGAAGCCGAGTGCCACCACTGTAATTCCCCGATATTCGGATGGGTGGAGTCGTGGTCACTTCACCGCATGCGTGAAACGCTAATCCAAGAGCTTCAGGAAAGGGCGGAACATGGCAACCATGGAACAAACAACGATCAAGGATAAAATTGCAAAGCTCCGGTTCGACCGGATGCGCCTTGGACAGTCGGCAGCAGACATCGTGCCGATCCCGTCCAGTGAAATTGCAGTGGCGCTCGTGCCTCTGACTGAGGCTGAGTACGATCACTGCCTTGAAATGGCGTCCTTGATCGACGCGCCGGACAATCCGGCTGGCTACCTGCGGAGGGATCGCTGGGCAAACGCTGAAGTTCTTGCCTATGCAATTCGAACTCCGGGAAAGCTCGAAGAGAGAATCTTCAGCAGCGGCTCTGACCTTCGAGACAACATGGAAGTGACCGACATCAATTTCATCATGGATCGGTATTACGAAATGGTGGATCGGTCTTCCCCGACGCTTGATGGATTTTCCGACGAGGAAATCGAGCTAGTAAAAAAAGCCTTAGCGGTCATCGACTTGAAAGGCTTGTATGGGCCACAATGGTACGCGCTGAAGCGCTTCCTTTCGACAATTTCACCCGAGCAACTTGGGGACAACTCAGCTATGTTTGGCTCAATCAGGCAATTGACTACCAAGAAAAGCGAGCCCGAGTCCATGACCGATGCAGACCCAAATTCGATACAGCCACCTGTGAAGTCTGCTACGAGCCCCTCTACGGAGAAGGAATCTCCGAGCCCGGACAGCTAGTAGCCGAGGGAATTTCAGACGATGAAATCTACAGGCCCGGTGAAACTGATGTTCAGTGGGACGAAGACGACGAAGCTGAGCTTGAACGTGAGCGCTTGGAATTCGAGCGCAACAAGCGGAAAGGTGAAATAGAGTAATGGCCGCTGGCGGTTCAGGAGGGCGTTACATTGTTGACATGGTGTGGACTTCCCACGGTGGGCAAGTCCTCGCTACCATGGGACAAATCCAATCCGGCATGCGCGGGGTTGGAACGACCGCTGGAATGTCCGAGCGCAACCTGGCGGGTTGGAATCGCCAGATGTCTGCTATCCAGACGACGCTTCGCTATTTCGTTTCAGGCGGGCTGATCTACGGAGCGGTCAATGCCTTCCGCCAGTATTCCCAATTTCAAAGTCAGTTGGGTGACATCTCTGCCATCTCTCCTGACCTGTCGCGCAACGCGATCACTGGAATTGGGGATCGTCTTCTTCAGCAGTCTACTGCGCTGGCTACGCCGGTCGGTGAGCTTGAGGATTCGGCAAGGAACATTCAGTCCACGCTGCAAGGGTTGAAGCCGGATGAAATTACACACTTCACTGAAATGTTTGCCCAGGGAGCGCGTATCGCAGAGTCCGATGCCTACAACTTCGGTAACTCGATCATGGGTATGCGAAACGCATTCGACTTGAGCCTCACCGACATGCA
>Ga0070684_100000496_pt1 | contig 27116 bp, 34 predicted proteins | sample KBSC723LmetaG_FD_65653 | JGI IMG/M metagenome (GOLD analysis project Ga0070684, IMG submission 65653) | Corn rhizosphere microbial communities from Kellogg Biological Station, Michigan, USA - KBS C7.2-3L metaG | ecosystem: Host-associated > Plants > Roots > Rhizosphere ...
CCCGAGAGCGCCAATGCCAGAGTGATCACAGACTGCGCGGCGATCGCCCGGTAGGGCGAGAGATACCGTGGGTGGACCGCGGCCAGCGCGCGCGGCAGGGCGCCATCGCGCGCCATCGCATACACCATGCGCGGCATCGCGAGGATCATCCCGCCCAGGTTCCCGAACATCGAGATCGCGGCGCCGCCGAGGAGCAGTGACTGGGCTGCGCCGCCCAGCGAGATGGCGGCGGCATCCGCCAGCGGGGCAACGGTGGCCGTCGGCAACTTGTCTCCGAGGATCCCCTGCGCGACGATCTGGAGCGCGATGTAGAGCACGGTGACGCCGACCATCGCGATCGCAATCGCTCGCGGCACGCTGTCCTGACTGTTTCGAACCTCGCCGCTCGGAACCAGCGCGCATTCAATTCCGGCGAAGGCGAAGATGAGGATCAGCGACGTGCGCGCGATCGTCGCGGCGGGAGGCACCGACGTCCACTGCAGATTGGCGGCGTGAACGAAGAACGGTCCGGCGATCACCAGCATCAGGAGCGGCAGGAGTTTGGCGACCGTGACGGTCGTGTTCAGCCGCGTCCCGAGCGCCACGCCACGGATGTTGACCAGGCTCCAGAACAACAGCACCGCCACGATCGTGACCACCGACATCCTGCCGGCCAGCGCGGGGACGAGCAGGCCGACGCTGGCTGCGAGCACCGTCGTGACCGCCGCCCCCGCGAACGAGCCGAGCATCCACAGCAGCACGCCGGTCACGAAGCCGGCATATGGTCCGAACGCGGCGCCGACATAGGCATAAGGGCCCCCGGTCAGGGACACTCGCCGGCCGGCGTCCGCCATGCACAGCACGATCAGGCCCATCGCCGCTGCGCACACTATGTAGGCGAGCGGCGCCGCCGGCCCGAGCGAGGCGGCGACGATCGACGGCAACCGGAAGATACCCCCGCCGATCGTGATGTTCACGATGCCGGCGGCGAGCGCGAGAGTTCCGATGGCGCGGACGAGCGGCTCGTCACCGCGAACGAACGACTTCATATGGTTGGGTCGGGGGCGATTGTATGCCGTAAGGGAGATCTGTAGCGACACCCACCGGAAGCGAGCTCTTGGCCGCCAACGTGCTGAACCAGTCGCGCACAGTATCGGCGCTCGCGCGCCGTGATGTCACAATACGGTCGCCCAAGGCAGGAAAGTGATATATGAAGCGAACGCAGGTCGTACTTGCCCTGGTGTGAAGGAGCCATGACGAAGTCCAAAGCAGTTCTCGCGGCGATCGCCATCGCGGCACTCAGCTTGCCGCTCTCGGGTCAGTCCAAGGCTCAACGCAAGGATTGGCGGGATTACGCGGCTGGTCCAGACGGGTCGCGTTTCGTGACCCTCGATCAGATCACGAAGGGCAATGTCGATCAGCTCGAGGTGGCGTGGACTTATCCCTACGCCCAGACCGGCTACAACCCGATCTTCGCGCGCGGCGTCATCTACACGAAAGGCCGAAACGGCTCGCTCATCGCCATTGATGCCGGCACCGGGAAGGAGTTGTGGATCCACGACGGGTTGCAGGGATCAACCGAGCGCGGCATGAACTACTGGGAAAACGCGGATGGCAGTGACCGTCGGCTGATTTTCAGCATGAACGACTATTTGCAAGAGATCGATGCGAAGACCGGCAAGTCGATCACGAGCTTCGGGATGGACGGTGGCGTCGATCTCCGCGACGGGCTCGGCCGCGATCCGAAGACCATTCGCGTGCAGTCGGGCACCCCGGGCAAAGTCTTCGAGAACCTGATCCTGCTGGGCTCTTCACCGGGCGAGGGCTACCTTTCGGCGCCGGGCGATCTTCGGGCCTACGACATCATCACCGGCAAACTCGTCTGGCAGTTCCACACCGTGCCGCGTCCTGGTGAGTTCGGCTACGAGACCTGGCCGAAGAACGCATGGAAGTACATCGGCGGCGTGAATACGTGGGGCGAGATCTCCATCGACGCCGCCCGCGGCATCGCGTACTTTCCCACCGGATCCGCAACGTTCGACTACTATGGCGCGGATCGCGTAGGCAACGACCTGTTCGCGAATTGTCTGGTGGCGCTTGACGCCCGCACCGGCAAGCGGCTGTGGCACTTCCAGAACGTGCACCACGATCTGTGGGATTTCGACAACGTCGCGGCGCCGCAGCTGACAACGATTAACCGCAATGGCCGGACGATCGACGTCGTCGCCCTGGCCGGCAAGACGGGCTACTTGTACGTCTTCGATCGCGTTACGGGGGAGCCGATCTGGCCGATTGAAGAGAAGCCCGTCCCGACGAAGACCGAAGTGCCTGGAGAAGTGCTGTCTCCGACACAGCCCATTCCGTCCGCCCCACCGCCCTTCGGCCGTCAGACCTTCACGATCGACGACATCAATCCGTACATCCTGACCGATGCGGAGCGAGCTGCGTTCAAGGAGCGCGTTGCCAAGGCGCGCAACGACGGGCCGTTCACACCGATTGGGTTCTCGGAAGTGATTCACATGCCGGGGAATCACGGCGGCGCGAATTGGGGGTCCACGTCAGCGAATCCAACCGACGGCTCGGTCTACGTGATCAACTACAACGTGCCCGCAATCATGCGGCTGATGAGGGCTGGTGAAGCACGCCCCGGCCGCGGTGGATTCGGCGGACCGGCGGCGGGCCCCGGCGCGGCCTTATACACGGCGAATTGCCAATCGTGTCATGCCGCCGATCGAACAGGTCAGGCGTCTGTGCCCTCACTCGTCGGCGTTTCGACGCGGCTCACGGCGGAGCAGATGCACTCGCTGATCCAGGACGGCAAGGGTCAGATGCCGGCATTCCATCAGTTGAGCGCCGAAAATGTCGACGCGATCGTTGCGTTCCTGTCGGCGGCTGACGCGTTCGGCCGCGGCGGCGGGTTCGGCAGAGGTCGCGGCGCTAACGAGCCGTTGCCGCCTGGGCCCGTGGTACAGACAGGTCCGGCTATCGCCCGGCCCGGCGAAGCAGGCGGCCAACGCGGCGGTGGGCGAGGTGCGCCGACGCCGTATCCCGAGGGATCCGACGTGACGACCGATCAATTGACGATGGAGGGGTATGGCCTCTACCCGACTCTGATCAGTCCGCCGTATACGACACTGACGGCCTACGATCTGAACAAGGGCACGATCAAGTGGCAGATCGGTCTGGGAGATGACTTTCGTGTCAAGGACGCCAAAGGAACAGGCGCCGCCGTTTTGATGAAGGGCTCGGTGATTCCCACCAGCACCGGCCTGCTGTTCGTGAACACGGCCGACCGCAAGATCCACGTCTACGACAGCAACACCGGCAAGCAGGTCACGGAGTTCAAACTCGGCGCGACGACCGCCGGATCACCGTCGATGTACGAATTCGACGGCCGTCAGTATTTGCTCGTGACTTCCTCGCCGGTCGGCGCCCGCATCGGCAACGAAGGCGACGCCGCCGATCCGGCGCAAACAGGGCCGACCGGAATGATCGCCTTTGCGCTGAAGAAGTAGGGTCAGCCGCAGGCTTGGGGAGCGACAGGAGAACCGCGATGCACGGGATTTCAACCCGCCCTCTTACCGGGCTCACAGTCGTCGGCATCACGGTAGCCGCGCTCTTTACTGGTGTGACGGGCGTCCGAACGCGGCACAGGGTTGCGCGAAAATGGTGCGCCGATCTGGGCTGTCATCTCACTGACACTCGCCGGCGACACGATGGATATCGCGCAGATGCTCGAAAGAAGTCAGACGAGTAAGCGCGGCACCGGCAAAAAGTCTGGCTGATCAGCGGAAGCCGAAGACGGCGAAACGTCAAATAGGAGCGGACTCATGAGCGAGTGGAATCGACGTCGCTTCATCGCCCGTGCGGGGCTTGCCGTGAGTGGCGGCTTTGCAGCCTGGCCATTACTGCATGGTCGCGATCTGTTCGCACAGGCTCCGTCGCCGGCGCAGAGCTTTCCGGACGAGATTCTCAATCCAGTCGAAGTCAGCGGCGCGGACGCGCAGCCAGTGATGGGCCGCCTGCCCGGGGCGAAGCGGATGTACGTCCTGCCGAACGACGCGGGGGAGTTTCATCGAATCGGCAGCCAGGTCATGAAGTTCGTCGCGCGGGCTGCCGACACCGACGGCGTCTACGAGTTGATGACGTTCGCCGGAAACACGGGCGCCGTCATGCCGCGTCACGCGCACCTCGGCAGCCACGCGGTCATCCTCGTGATCCGCGGCCAGGTCGAGCTCGAGCTCGGCGACGAACGCTGGACGATGATGCGCGGTGATTTTGCGAACGTTCCACCGGCCACGCCGCACGGCTGGACGATGCGATCGGAGGGCGCGCAGTTCGCGCTGTTCTCCATGAACGGTCGCGTCGGGTCCGCCTTCACGGCGATGGGCGATCCGCAGGCCGGACCGCAGGTGCCCGCGAACGTGCCGCACGACATTCCAGACGGCCGCCTGGCCCGCGCGTCTTTTGCCGGCGATTTTCAGCGTCGGCCGTCGCTGACGACGGCGCCGACGCCGGTGCGTGTCGCGAACACGCGTCTCGCGGGATCAGCCGTCCCGTATGTGATTGTTGATGGCGCCGGCGATCGGTACGGCGGCAACACGTTCCTTGCGCGAAACGCGCAGACCAACGGCCAGTTCCTCGTGATCATCACCGAGGGCGGCGTGGGGCCCGGCGTCCCGGCACACTTCCACGCACGGCACTTTGAGAATTTCTTTGGCCTCGACGGCGAGACCCTCGCCTGGGCGTACGGCAAAGCCGTGCCGCTGCGGATGGGGGACTTCATCCAGGCGCCGCCGCGGAACCTGCACGGATTCCGCCTCACACAACAGTACAACCGGTTCGCGGCGTTTCTGACGCCGGGGATCTTCGAGAACTTCTTTACGCGGGGCGCGGGTCCGCCCGATGGCGCACGCGGTCCGGCCGGGGCGCGTGAGGGTGGCGAGCGTGGACGTGCGGGCGGCGATGGCCGTGCGGGTGGGTCCCCGCGTGGAGGTGCGCCTTCCGGCGACGCGCTGCGCCAGATGTTCCTCGGGATTCAGATGAGCGGCCGCGGGCCGGATGGGTACCCTCTCGATGTGCACCCGCCGAAACTGCCGCTGCCACCGCAGGATCCGATCTGGACCGGCGGCGCTGCCTCGGCGCTCCAACAGCGCTCGGCCTTGCTTGCGCACGCCTCGGCAATCTGCGGTGGGCCGCAGCTCAGTCGTGAAATCACGCCCGAGTTGCGGCGCGCGCTGGCCCTGAAGCGGCGGCCTGAAGAATTCCTATGATGCGAGCTCGTGGATCAGCCGCGACGATCCTATGGGTCCTTCTTGCGGCTTCCGCAAGCTTCGTCTGCGACGCTCAACAGGCTCCCTCCGTCGAGATGCAGACGCTCACCTATGCGTCGCGCGACGGGAGGGATCTCCTTCTGGACCTGTATCTGCCGCAGACGCCGATTCGCAAGCCTGCGCCTGTGATTGTGTTCCTGCACGGCGGCGGTTGGTCAGGCGGCACGCGGACGACGGGGCCTGATTTCAAACGGTACTTCGCCGCCGACGGATTCGCGATCGCCTCGATCGAGTACCGGCTCACGCCGGCGGTCACCTTTCCAGCACCGGTCGAAGATGTGCGCACGGCCGTGCGTTGGCTGAAGGCCAACGCCGTCGCGCACGCGATCGATCCGGATCGCATCTGTCTCTGGGGCACGTCGGCCGGTGGACATCTCGCGGCGGTCGCCGCGCTTGCCCCGAAGGGGACCTTCGACGGAACCGACAATCTGGATCGGTCAAGTGACGTGCGATGCGTGCTCGACGCCTACGGTCCAACGAAATTTGACGTCATGGACGAACAGGCGAAACAGGAAGAAGCGGGGCTTCAGCCGCCGGTCGTGATCGTCATGGCGGGGCGGGGCGGCGCAAGACCAGGCGGAGCGCCGACAGTTCCGCCGGCGATGCTACACAATCCGGAATCGTCGCCCGAATCCCGCCTGATCGGCGCCGCAATTCAGACCGCGCCCGAGCGCGTTCGCGCCGCAAGTCCGATCACGTACGTCCGCTCTGGAGCGCCGCCTTTCCTGCTGATGCATGGCCTCGCCGACAACTCCGTTCCCCATGGACAGAGTGTTCTCTTATACGAAGCGCTTGTAGCTGCTGGCAATGACGCGACGTTGCGTCTGGTCGATGGGCTACCGCATACGTTCTTCAACCGCACGGATCTGGATGATGTGGCCGGACCGTTCCGTATGGACGTCCGCGAACATCGTCGCGGAGGCACCGAATCGCGGCGTGTGGATCGCGCGGGCGTCTTTGCTGTCGCCCGCGACTTCTTTCTCGCGCATCTGCGGTAGCGAACTTCATATCTCCTTTTTTTGATCGTGGACGTGGCGGACTCGGCGCGGCGCTTCGCCGGTCTGATAAAGGCACGGCGATGAAACTCCAAGAGGTGACCGGACGCGCTGTGCAGCGGTTCAGAAGACCGCTGTTGCTCGCGACTGTGTCGTGAGCCTCAATTTGGGGTTCGTGCCGAACGATCTAATGAACGATGGGGCCGGCACCGCGACTGGCGTAGCCGCAAGCGGTCCCGCGCACTGTTCCAATTGCACACCGGGATTCCTCAAAGGGCGTCGTCGCAGCCCCGGCTGAAAGGGCGAAGTGTGCAAAAGAGCACAGCAGCCAAACCCCCAACGGCGAGATGATTGCCTCGATTCGGCGCATTCGACGCTTGTCAACGACTAACCGCCAAATCCGGCCACTTATTCATCATGATCACGCCTTTCACGATGCGGCTAACGCGCACGCAATCTGCTCATGATCAGCTGTGCGGAGTGTGCGGAGCCGAGTTTGTTCCCGCCGAAGATTCGGGATCACGTCAACTGTCTCTGATGCCCGCCGATAAGGAACCATTCAGCGTATTGATGTGTGGTGGATGCCACTCGAAGTGGTCGCATGGCGTGACCGTGACCGTCCGTCGCGGCGGCGAGATCTCCGTTGCTCCTGTCCTTCGCCATCCGGAAAGAGGCTGAGCGATGGACGGATCCACCCGCTGATTCAAATGTCCCAGTCGAGGAGAGGTCGTCGCGTTGCGCAGCCGCGACTGGATCTTGACGCCGAAATAGCCGCCATGGTCGATCGTGTTCGTCAGGTATTTGGCGACGAGATCCTCGCTGGTATCTACGACCGCGCGCAAAACGCCGCGATTCGGCAAGCCCGGGCACCCGACACACCGGCGTCGGTGCCGAGTGACGGCAGGCTGCGCCGCGTCTCGAACGTGGATGACGATGGGTTCGTCCGCGCACTACGCGACGAGCTGGACCGGGCGTTGACGCACCATTAGCGTCCCGTTCACACAGACCGTTCGTAATGAGACCCCTCTAAGTGCAACCCGAGCAGCCGCATTTGGCGAACGCGACGCAGCACGCTCATGGCATTTGATGCCATTCACAACAGGAGGTCGATCGTGTCGAGTCACAAGGTCCCCGCGCCACCGGTCGTGCATCAGTGTCCGAGTTGCCGCCAACCACAGACGAAGATCAAACGCGTGCTGGGTGATGGCAAATTCGGCTCGAGGAATTTCATCTGCTCGCGGAGGGAATGTGCGCTTGGCATTGACGTGTCGAAGCTGGAAACGTGGGTCGCGGAATGACTGGCGACGTCGGTCATCGTCTCCGCTGGCTGATGGTCTCACAAGGCTCGCCGCATCGATGGCAGACGCGGTGAAGTCGTAAGCGCAACGACGACGCGGAACAAGAGTGAGTCATGGATAAATCCATCAGCGTTGGTGATGTCGTCGTGTGTCGGGTCAACGGCACGTCGGAACTGTACGTGATTGGCACAGTCGCCGCCGGAACGATCGACGGATTGTCGCTTTCTGCCGTGACCACAAAGGTAGGATTGGCGCGCGCCATCGCGCAGGGCTACCAGGATCGCACGCCTGACGAACGCGTGTGGTTGTTCGATGGGACCGCGTCAGGTTACATCGAAACCACGGCGCCGCGCAGCCTCCTCTACACAAACGCCGAAACACCGACTGCTGGGCGTTCCAAAGAGTACATACATCGGCAATCCTGCCTGTCAGGATAGGCGGTGAGAGGGGACACGATGCCGAAGTCCGCCGTGGTAAGCCCCGCGTCACGCAGACGAGGGCAGCCTCAGCCAGCCGAATTGCCGGACGTTGTCGAAGGCCAGATCGCCGAACTCTGCCGCGATCTCGCCGTGGAGGCGAAGCGGATACATCAATTGCAACAGCAGGCCGACGAGTTGCAGAGAGTAATTCGCCAGTGGGCCGGCCAACCCGGGGCGCATTCGTGCCGCGACATCAGCTAGTCGTGAAGGACGACACTCAGCAGTGAGGTGTTGATCTTGATGTCGCCGTTGTACTCGATGAACCCCAGATCTCGGAATTTGTTCATGAAGAAGTTGACGCGCGAACGCGTTGTCCCGATCATTTCCGCAAGCGTTTCCTGCGAGATCTTCGGTATCCGCCGCTCCGATCCTCCCTGATCGCCGTACCGGGCCAGCAGCAACAGTACCCGCGCCAATCGCTTTTCGCTGGAGTTGAAGAGGTGATCGACAAGGTCGGCTTCGACGCGGATATTCCTCGCCAGCATGTATGCAATGAACCGTTCCGAAAACGTTGGCTCGTCGCGCAGGAGTTGAAGCATCGCGGCCTTCTCGATGATGAGTACTGTCGTCGACGTCGTCGCGGTGGCCGTTCCGATCCGAATCGATTGACCTGTTAGGGCACCTTCTCCGAAAAAATCGCCGGGACCGAGCATCGCCACCACGGCTTCTTTCCCGGTCCGGGAGAGCACCGAGATCTTGATACCGCCTTTCTGGATGTACAAGACGGCGTCGCTCGGTTGACCCTGCGAGAAGACGATCTTCCCTCTTGGGTACGACACGACGCGCCGTGCCGCACCTGCGGACTCGAGGAAGGCCTTGGCGTCGAAGGCTGGAGGTTCCCCGGCTGACTGAACGCGGCGTGCTTTCGCTTTTGGCATCGGGAATCAAGCGAATTATCGCACGCGACGCGCGACCCAGGCGGCGCCGGCCCTCGTTCGTCGTTCTTATTTGCCTTCCGGTCGGTGTTCAGTCTGGAACAGTGCGTTGAGCACGCATTCGCTAAACTTGACGGATGGCGTTGTTGCCGCGCTAAGCCTCTCGACTTTGGCACACGAACAATTCGCCCACGAGGACACTATCAATGACGACGAACGGAACGATCAAACGCATTACTGAAAAGGGTTTCGGGTTCATTGCCACGGCGGAAGGCACGCAGTATTTCTTCCATCAGTCCGCCTGCGCCGGCACGCCCTTCGACGAGTTGCGGGAAGGCCAGGAGGTCTCGTTTACGGTGGGCCAGGGTCCGAAGGGTCCCCGGGCGGAGAACGTCAACCTTCGCTGATCGTCGACGTCGCGGTGCGCCCCTCGTCCGTCGATGAAGGGGCAGCCATAGCGGGCCATAGCGGGCACGATGCTCCCGTTATACCGGTCGCTCAAACGTAATGATTTCGGCGGCAAGATTGGGTGCTGCGGTTCGCCCTGCCTCGATCCACGCGGCGCACTGAAGTTGCGGATCCACAATATCCGTCCACCATTCGCGCTCGGTTCTGGCGGGCGTCGGCAAGGCAAATCCGAGCAGCGCCTCAATCTGCTCAAACGTGAGCACGACGACCGAGGCGTAGCGATGTTCCAGGTAGGTGTGCAGCGCCCGGTACTCGCGGGGAACGTTCGACGTACTCTCCTCCATGGGAAAGATCCTCGTGGCGCGTTGTGGAACAGGCGCGGGACGAGGCCCCCGCATCCCGACCCATTCGAGCAGAGTCGTCCAGTCCCTCATTCTCGTGTGAAGTCGGTGTAGGAGTTGACCGGGCGACCACCGCCTGGCCGCGGGCATTCGCGCTGCAATTCCACCACCCGGTCGTCGGCTTTCACGGTAGTTGCTTTGGCCAGCCGCCGCGATTGCGCTTTGCGGAATTGGTCGATCATCTGATCGACGCGTGTCTGACGCTCGTCGAAGTCGTCGCGAATGATACTCATAGGTGAACTGTACCGCGCCAAATACCGGTCGGCCTGTCCTGATTTGAACAGCAGCCCGCCCCAGCCTGCAGGTGTTCTTCTCTGTCGCGCATGACCCGACGCAACTCAATCGACAGGGGCCTGACGTGGGCCCACAGATTCCGGATCTGTATCGCGCCAGGCCTGTGATGGTAGGTTCACAGTAGGGAGCCGAAGTCTGTGACCTGGTCATCGCGCGACATCAACGCCTGAGGCGACTGACCATGCCCACGTCCCGTGCACAATCAGTCGCCGCTTGCGTGGCTCTCGTGCTTGCGCCCTCTCCGCTACGCCTTCGGCTCAGACGAAGGCGTCGCGATGTTTGGAGACAAACGCCTCAACGGTAAGCGGCGGCCGTCCTCCGATCTCTTCGACCAGATCGTTGGTTCCCGCGAAGACGCCGTTCGTATGGTCGATGGCAACTTCGCGCAGATGCTGAATGAGGAATTCGCTGCCGGGCCGGCCCGTGATCCGATCGGCCTCTGCATAGAGCGACGTGGCGTCGTTACGCGGCGCACCGCCCGTCTTGGCGCCAGCGATCATCGAGCCCCATTTCTCGATCGCCATTGACTGATAGGTGATCGTCTTACCGAGCACTCGGCCGACTATCTCGGCAATCTCGTCGTGGGTGAGTTCGACCGGGCCATACAGCGGATAAACCTGTCCACGGTGCTCAACGGGATTCTCGAGGATCCCCACGACGACGCGGGCCTGATCTTCGCCCGCGATCGGTGCATGCCGTCCTGTCGTGAACGGTGCGTACATGACACCCTGACGGATCATCGGGGCAAGGTAGAGGAGCCACTCTGCAAAATAGGTCGGCCGTATATGGGTGACGCTCAGTCCGGACCAGTTGAGAACCTGCTCGGCGATCCAGTGACTGCGAGCTGCGTCGCTCTTCGAGTCGCTGCGCGCCGAAGCCTGCGACATATTCACGACCGCTTCGACGCCGGCCTCCAGCGCGGCCTGGACGAACTGCGCTGTGGCCTGCACGAGACCTGGCCGAATCGGATAGACAAAGTACGCGCGGTTCACGTCCTTGAGAGCGGCGCGTACCGCACCAAGATCCAAGAGGTCGCCGACGAAGATCTCGGCACCACGTTTGCGGAGCGCTTCGGAGCGATCATCTTCGCGATGCACGAAGGCTCTGACGATTTGTCCCTTGTCGAGAAGCTGTTCGGCGGCAGCTCCCCCGGTTGTCCCAGTTGCGCCGGTGATGAGGTATCTCACTTCCATGTTCTTTGACTCCCTACTGTTTCTTCTGATGAAGATGATGAATGACATCTTCATAGATGTCATGTATCATCCTCATTGTCAAGGACAGCAAATCGAACACTGAGAAAGGACCGGGACATTGGGAAGATCGAGCGAGGAAGCCGCGCAGACGAGGAAGACGATCGTTGCGGCGGCCGCCGACCATATCCGCCGCACGGGCATCGCAGAGGCCAGTCTGGCCGATATCATGGCCGCAGCGGGGCTTACGCATGGCGGGTTCTACCGGCACTTCCGGAACAAGGAGCAACTCGTTGCCGAGGCAATTTCCGCAGCGGGAACCCACACCATTGAGACGATCACCCGAGCCATGGCAAAGGGCGGCTTCGACGCTGCGGTCGACGCCTATCTTGCGAAGTCTCATCGAGATGCACGAACGCCGATCTGTCCGTTTGCCGCGGTGGGCAGCGACATGGCCCGTTCGGCGAGCGAGGTAAAAGCCGCCGGCGCCGACGTCCTGGAAAGGCTGCTCGGCAACCTTGGCGACGGCGAAGCCAGACCCGCTACTCGAGCAGACGCGATCGCTGCATTTGCCACGATGATCGGCGCCATGATCCTGGCGCGGATAGCATCCGGCACCTCTCTCTCCGACGAAGTCCTCGAGAGTGCGAAGGACCATTTGCACCGATCAGCGATCGGAAACGGCCCAAGGAGGAAGCGGAAGTGACTCTATTCGAACGATGAATCTCGGGGGACCGGCTTCGTGCCCTACGCCCACGTGAACGAACTATGATCGAAGTCGAGGCCCCCATGAGAAGAGCGGCGCTCGTCGTTTGGTGGTTACCGCTGATCGCGGCCTGTTCGTCACCAGCTCATCGATCGACATCGTCAAACACGCGCATCCTAAACGTCGCCGAGCTCAGCACCGACCAGATCCGTTCGCTCGATCCCGCGCACACCGTCGTGCTGCTCGAGGGCGGAATTCTCGAGGAGCACGGACCATATCTGCCGTCCTTCTCCGACGGGTATCAGTCCGAGTTCATCGCGACGACGATCGCTGACGCGATCGTCGCGCGTCCAGGTTGGACGGTACTGCGGTTCCCAACGCTGCCCCTCGGCGCCATGCCGGCCAACGAGATTGGAGGCCGGTTCACCTTTTCTGGCAGTTATCCCCTGCGGATGGCAACGCTTCGGGCGGTGTTCATGGATCTCGCAACCGATCTCGGCGACGCGGGCTTCAAATACATCCTCGTCCTGAACTATCACGGCGGACCGACGCACAATCGCGCGCTCGACGAGGCATCGCGATACTTCAGTGAGAGGTACGGCGCCGTGATGGTGAACCTGACGGGACTCGCCAGCGTGGCCGGTGCCGCGCCGCACGATCAGTTCACCAAGTCTGAACGTGACGCCGAGGGATTCAGCGTGCACGCGGATGCCGACGAGCATAGCCGCATGCTCTTTCTCAAACCTGACCTTGTCGCGGCTGCCGTTCATCATGCACCCGCGGTTGTCGGCCATGAACCTGCTGACCTCGTGGCGCTCGCGCACCAACCGGACTGGCCTGGCTACTTCGGCACTCCGTCTATCGCCAACGCGGTCGCCGGGCAGCGCAAGATGGAGGGTCTCGCTGCAGCTGCAGTCGATGCCGCACTGAAGGCGCTCGACGGCACGCTGCCGGCGACGGCGCCACGCGTCGTTGATGAAGACGCGGCCGATCCGGTGTTCGCACGAATCACCGAGATGTCGCTCGAGCACGATCGGCAGGTCGAGAAAAGCGAGACGGAGTGGCTGGCGTCCGGATCGCGCTCCACACCCACTGGCCTGCGTTAAACGCGTAACGAGGCGAGCGTAAACGACCGCGTCGAGTTCCCATTCCGATCCACCTTCCTCGCCAACTGCTGCCGGCTCGTGTCGTCGTACGAGCGGGCGGGTTTCTATGCGCACGGCCGGCTTCGCCGAATTGCGGGTCGTCTCGCCATTCCCGGAATCGGCTAGTCCACATAGCGCGTATCGTCCGGGCTCTAAAGGTGAGCCGTTAATTGCGCATTCTTCGCCTTCTCCTTCAGGAGGTGATATGCGCTCAATGTGGATATTGGCGATCGCGGGCATTCTTGCAGTCGGCATGCCCCGGACGGCATTCGCGCAAGAACGGGCGACCGACAACAGCGGCCTCGGCACCCGCCTCCGGACCGGTGACCGGGTGTGGGTGGAAATCGATACGACCGACGTCCGGACAGGCCGGGTCCTGGGTGTCGCCAACGGCATGCTGACGCTGGCTACGGACGGAACGGAGGAGAGCATCCCCGTCAGTCACATCTGGCGAGTCCAGCGGAAGCAGAATGGGATTGCGCTTGGAATGCTGGTTGGTGCGGGCGTCGGTTTTGCGCTTGGACTGCCGATTGCGGCGATTGGCGCGAACGAAGGGACCGGGGTCGCAGGCCCCCTCCTGTTTATGACGGGCGTTGGTGCCGCGGTCGGTACTGGGCTCGATGCGCTGCTCTGGCGAAAACGCACCGTCTACACGTCCTGGCAGTCCGGGCTCGTTGTGCGTCCTAGCCTTGGGACGGATCGTGTTGGCTTGATGGTTTCGAAGGTATTCTAGTCACGTCCGTTCTGGGTAACGCGCTATACCACCACCGCGACGTCTTCTTGAGCGCGTCGAGGAGACCATACGAATCATTGCAGCGGGTGAAGGCATCCAGGAGGTTTTCGTGGCGATTTCAATCGCGACAGTGGATGGTGGGCGAACGAGTGTGGACGAATCGGCACTCGCGCAATTCGCGACCACAATCCGTGGAGATGTCCTGAAGCCAGGTGATGCCAGATACGGAGAGAAACCGATCTTCAACGCGATGCATCAACGGCGTCCCGCCCTCATTGTGCGCTGTACAGGAACAGCCGACGTCGTTGATGCGGTGACATTCGCCCGCCATCACAATCTGCTCGTGGCCGTCCGCGGCGGCGGCCATTCTGTGGCCGGTCATTCCAGTTGCGACGGCGGGATCGTGATTGATCTCACGCGGATGCGCGGCGTCGATGTCGATCCTGAGTCGCGTACCGCGCGAGTCCAGGGCGGCGCATTGTGGGGCGACGTCGATCGCGAGACGCAGGCGTTCGGCCTCGTCGTCCCCGGCGGCGTCGTGTCAGAGACGGGTGTGGCCGGACTGACGCTGGGAGGCGGCGAAGGCTGGGTCCGGCGAAAATACGGTCTCTCGATCGACAGCCTGTTGTCGGCTCGCGTCGTCTGCGCCGATGGGTCGGTCCGCACTGCTTCGGCGAAATCAGAACCTGACCTGTTTTGGGCGCTCCGCGGTGGTGGCGGAAATTTCGGCATCGTCACGTCGTTCGAGTTCCGCGCGCATCCGCTCGGTCCAATTGTGGCGTTTGCCGGTGTGTTCTATCGCGTGGCCGACACCGAGCGAGTTCTCCCTCGCTGGCGCGACTATTGTTCGAGCGCCCCTGACGAGGTGTCGTCGGTGGCGGTGACGATTACGATGCCCGCCGCGCCGACGCTACCGCCGCCGATTCACGACCAGCCATGTCTGGTGATCGGCGCGGTGTACACCGGACCTGCCGAGGAAGGGATGAAGGTCATGCAGCCGCTGCGAGAGTTGGGGACACCGCTCGCCGACATTTCGCAGCCGATGCCGTTTCAGGCCGTGCAGACGGCGTTCGACCCGTTCTTCCCAATGGGAAAGCTGCAGAGTTACTGGAAAGCGCAGAACCTCGCGACTCTTCCAGATCAGGCGATCGAAATCATCGCGGCCAGAGCCAAGCAGCGGCCGTCACCGCTCACGTTAGTGAATACGTTCCAGATGGGAGGCGCCATCAACCGCGTCGGTGCAACAGACACCGCCTATGCGGAGCGATCTGCGCCGTGGATGTCGTCCATCGACGGGAACTGGGAGAATCCCGCGAACAGTGCCAAGGAGATTGCGTGGGTGCGCGAAACGTTCAACCGGATTGCGCCGTACTCGACGGGCACGACCTACACAAACTTTACAAGTCAGGCCGACGAGACTGCGGCGGCGCTCGCGTCGACCGCATACGGCGCAAACATGACGCGCCTGCGCCTCATCAAGGCGAAATACGATCCCAACAACTTCTTCCGGTTGAACGCCAACATCGCGCCGGTATCGGCTGCGTCGGTCTAACAGTGTGAGGACGACTTCACCGTTGAAAGATCGGCGGCGTTGAAGGTCTGGCCGAGCGGACGTGGCCGGGCGCGATTTTGCGGTTGCCTGAAGCGGAGATCGGTCTCGCTGACCTCCGGGGCCGTTGCGTGATGACGACGTACGATCCCGAGACGGCCGAGCAGGATCCTGGCGTTCTGCGTGAGATCGTCCGGCGCTTTCGCGGCAAACTCTGTCTGAACGCTGCTGTCAATCGGGCAGGTCGCGTCGAAGTCGGCCACGCCATCGAATTGATCGCACCGTGAGCTCGTTGAGCTGACACGTTCGTGGGTGCGTGAGTACGAGCGATCCCGCGAACAGTGCCAAGGAGATTGCCTGGCTGCGCGAAACCAACATCGCGCCGGTATCGGCTGCGTCCGTATAGCGGTGGCGAGGACAACGTCACCAGTCGACGACATGCGGTTCTCGTTTCCGATCCTGCACATGCGCCGTGAGGCCGATCGCTTGTAAAGAACGAGCTGCGGCCGACCACTGCTCCGGTGACAGCTCGAATCCATCACGGCTCAGAGCCAGGAACTCGTCTCCCGCTCGACCAGTCCGCATCAGACCATGTGTGGTGTGGACCTTGGACCGGAGGAGGTAGTGGCCCACCTCGTGCGCCAACGCGCGTCCGAGGGCCCGCCCAATGAGGATCTCGTGCGATAAGACGGTGACGTTGGGAAGGCCCGGCGTCAGGCGAACCAGCTCCTCCGCATTTGCTTGCGACAGAAAGATCGATCGCTCGGGAGCGCCGTTCGTGAACGGGATCCAGCCCAGTGCTTTATCAGGTTCCAGGCGGGCTTCTCGATCATCGATCGTGACCGTCAGCGGCCACCCGTTCGCGTCCTGGTCAGATTGGATCCGGTGACAATCGAAGACGACCCCTGCGGGTTGCCAGATGCCGTCCGCCTCGACGCAGATCCGCCTCACCAGAGAATCGGTCACATTCAGGGGCGCGATGATCGCGACCGGAAGGGTCTGTGCCGTCGGTCTGGCCGCGGTCATTAGTACAAGCATCATCCACACTGCTGTCATCGGAACCTCACTGCTTGGATAGATACCGGCGGTTCAGCCGAGTATTCCGCAGGCGACTCGATGCGACGGTTCACAAAATACGAGCGTGCTGATGCGGGGGGACCGAGTGACTGTGAAGAAAAGCGTTCAGCGATCGCGCGTTCGAGTTCACGCACGCCGCGAACAGCGCGACCGCGTGAAAAGCGAATCGGGCGATTACCGTGTGGGCAAGCGTGAGTCGAGCAGCGAACTAGTACCGAGTCGGCCGACGGAATACGAGTCCACCCCCTGAGCTGGTGGAAGCAAAAGCCAGGCAGTCGTCTGTGTGTGAGCCGGGGTGACATTGGCCAGACGTTGCGCGAGCGGTAACGACACGATTCGCGCCAGTTGCGTCAGCTGATTGTTTTCCAGATCGCTGACCAGCATGACCGCATGACGCGATCCGTTAACCGACACCACGGATAGTCCGCCCAAGGGCTGTCCGATAACATGCGGAATCGCCTCTGCTGCACCACTGTCGTTAGCAGTCACGAGCAGGGACACGACCCGACCGCGATACTGCAGGATGACGTGTCCGAACCGACGTCGACCATACGCACAGGAGTGGCGCTCGAGCACATGAGCGGGGCCATCTGGCGTAGGGATGTCGTCCGGCGGAGCGCTGATCAAGAGCCGATAGGCGCTATCGAAGGTTTGCGCCGCCTCCTCGAGCGGCACCGGCCTCCTGACTAGGCGATACTTCAACGCGCAGTTGCTATGGTCTCCGATCGCGTCCCGCGCCAGCGCCTCGGCGGAGGCGGACGATCGGTTGAGGAGAATCGCGGCGGTCACTCCTGCCGCGAGCACGACACCCGCGGCAAGCGCGAGCCATCGGCCGGTACGTGTCCACGAACGATGCCGCTGTACCGCCGCGTGGCGCAGCTGGTCGCGCAACCGGTCAGTAAACTCGCCGGTTGACTGAAGCTCCGGGGCGCGATTGAAGGCGGTGCGGAGAGCACCGCGCAGCCGGCGGCGCGCTTCGATTTCCGTGCGGCACGATGGGCACGAATCGAGATGCCGCAGTATCTCGTGGTTCGTCTCCGTCAACAACTCCTGACAGAGAAACGAATCGCCAACTTCACGAACGTCACGACAGTTCATGACGCTTCGATCCTCTCATCCGAGGGTTTCCCCTTGTCATCGTTCGGCCCTGGCCCGACGATGACGGCGTCGGCGGCGACAAGTTCGGCGCGTAATTGCGCCCGACCTCGATGCAGACGTGACATCACTGTTCCGATCGGAATCGCCAACGCCTCTGCGGCCTCCTTGTACGACAGCTCCTCCACGTCGCAGAGGAGAATGACCTCCTGAAACATCGTCGGAAGCCGACGCAAACTGATCAGGATGAGTTCGTCGGTGAGGTCTTGAGGTACCGGCGGAACAAAAGGCACGGTCTGAGGGATGCGATCGTCCGAATCGTTCACCACGATCGATCGGCCTTTCGCCCGGCGCCGGTTGCTGACGATGTGCTGAAGGATCGTGGTCAGCCACGCGCGACAGTTCGTACCCGGCCGGAAGCGGTGGAACGAACGCAGCGCCTGCATCATCGTTTCCTGCACGACGTCTTCGGCATCGGCGCGGTTTCGCTCGAACCACATGGCAAGGCGGAAGAGCCGGTCTGCGTGCGGCAACACCTCGCCCTCGAACGCCGCCCAGGCGTCTGACTCGTGCGAAGTGCCGTCTTTCACCATCGATTGCCAACAGCCCGTGGTCAGCGCAGCAGACACCAGATTCTGAGCCTCACGAGGGTCAGAATCACCACAGCCCGGCGAAATATTCCCGGCCCTCGAACGCCGATCGAGCCGGTGGTCTGGCTTGGTTCCACCTTCCGGCGGGCCGATCAACGCAAACGACTGTCTAGACAGCATTTCGCCTGCCGCTTCCATGCTGACTCTCTAGCGTGGGTCGGGCCGGGGGGCCTCTCTGCACATATGCAGGAGAGGGTGGGGGCGCCCGCTGTCGTCGAGCGGCGACCGGCCCATGACCACGAATCCGAGGGCCTCGTAGAATTCGCGCGCTGCAGCGTTCTCCTCATTGACGTCAACCGCGAGCGTGCCACCAAGGCGATCCTGCGCATGGGCGACCATCAGCCGTCCGTAGCCTTGTCTGCGGTACGCCGGTTCCAAAAATAGCGCCTCGATCCGATTCGCGGCGAGGCCGAGGAACCCGATCGACGCATTCTCGTGGTTGATGAGCACCCACAGGTCAAGCGTGCCGGTGGTGAAAATGTCGGCGACAAGCGGGCGGTAGAATTCGATGTCTGCCTCGCTGAGGAAGTGGTGTGTCGCACGCACGGAGCGCTCCCACAGCGAGTGCAACGTCGCAGTATCATCGGGCCGCATCGGACGTATCTGCGTAGACGACATCTCCTCACCGCTTTGTCTTCAACACGAAATCAAGGAGTCCGTTCAGGTCGGTGACGATCCGGTCTGGCTGCACGCCAAGCTCCTCGAGTGGCTGATTGAATCGGTTCACCCAGACGGTCGGATAGCCAAATGACTTCGCGCCGGCCGCGTCCCATCCGCCAAACGCAGCAAAAACGATGTCGCGCTTTTCGAGCTGAAGACGATCGACGCCCAACTGATATGCATGCGGATCAGGCTTGTATGTGTGATTCTCGTCCGTGCTGACGAGCGCGTCGAACCAATGCGTCAGGTCCGCCCTCTCGGCGTTGGCCCGGAGCATCGCCGGACTGAAGTTCGCAATGGTGATCACTCGGACGTCCGCGTCGCGCAGTCGACGTAAGGCATCGGCAGTATCGGGCCACGGCGTCAGCTGCAGATACCCGTCCAGCAGCTGATGCGTCTGCGTCGCACTCAGTTCAACGTGCATCGCATTCGCCGTGTATCGGAGGGCATCGTCGGTGATGGCGAGGAAATCGACGTAGCGACCGGTGATCGACCGCAACCAGCTGTACTCGAACTGTCGTGTGCGCCACAGGTTGGTGAATTCTCTGCCTTTGCCAGGAGCAATCCGATCGATGGTCGACACTATGGAATCTGGATTGAACAGCACGAAATAGTCGAACGCGACGGCCGAATACTGCTGCTGGACGCCGCGCTCGACCGACGGCGGCGAGTGCTCGATTGGTGTTGATGCCATTGTGAAGGCGCCACCGATCGCTACCGCAAGACACCCCAAAATAGTCCGCATATTGAACGCACCAATTGACTCACGGCAGTTTTACAGCCAGTACGTCGATTCGCTCGATCACTGGCGGGCCGGCAAGCAGAGTCGATGCATGCTCGCCGAGCGCGGCGGCAATTCGGCCCCCAAGGTGCGCCTCCCGGCCGGCTTCATCGGGAAATGCGTCGAAGATTCCGAACGTCGCCGGCCCGAGCCGAATCGCGAACCACACCACCGTTGCGGGCTCTGCCTGAGCGAGCGGCGCCGCACTGCGAAGAAAGGCGCCCAAATCCTCTTCGCGTCCCGGCTTGGCTTCCATCCGAACCCACAATCCCACCGTCACCGTCTTCGCATTCACGAGCATGACTTCGCGATCACTTTCAGAGTCTTGATCGTGAGTGTCGACACATCCTGGCGCATCGTCCCCATCGAGCCTTCAGACACCGATCCGGTGATAGACACTTTCTGTCCCACGCGCTTGCTGAGATTGGTGGAGCCCGCCAGCGCGAACGACTTCGATGGCATCGCGTCCATCTTTTCGTCCGGCATCGACATCTGCTCGTGGTTCATCGTCTTGGCTTCATTACTCTTCATCGCCGACTCGTCGTGCTTCATCGCCATGTCGGCGTGGTGCTTCATCGCCATGTCACCGTTCATGGATTCTGAATCGTCGATCTTTGTCAGCAGGAACGCGCCCCCGTGATTCACGGACTCCACGCAGCCCGTGTACGTCATGCTCATCGCATCGGCTTTCGAAGGCTTGCCCGTGGCCTTCGCGGACTGCGCGCTGGCGGCCGCCGTGAACGACACCGCCACGACTGCGGCACTTAGCATCCAGTTCATCCTCATTCTGTCCATCTCCTCGCTCGGGCAGGCAGAACGCGCCTGCTTGATGACGTGATGTCCGGAAGGTGCCGAAATATTCCGGGGAATATTTCCGCTATCGATCGAGATAACCCGAGGTGGAGGTATCTCGTGACGACGAGCTTTGATTTGTCGCAACTCCGACGTTGGTCGGTCATTCCGTTACGGCTGATCGTGGGCTACGGGTTCATTGCTCACGGCTATGCGAAGGTCATGAACGGCGCGGATCACTTTGCCGCGTCCCTTCAGGGGCTTGGTGTGCCTGCGCCGCACTTAATGGCCTGGGCAACTATCGGATTCGAGCTCCTGGGCGGTCTCGCTGTTCTTGTTGGGGCGTACATTCCACTCATCAGTGTTCCGCTGACGGTGATTCTCCTCGTCGCGGTCGTCACAGTACACCTGCCGTACGGCTTCACTTCGATCAAGCTTCGGGCGGTGACAGCGGCTGGGCCTCAATTCGGTCCGCCAGGCTACGAGACCAACCTGCTTTACATCGCCGCACTGGCGACACTGGTTCTCGGCGGATCCGGCCCCCTCGCCGCAGATAGGTGGCTTTCGCGCGTCGGCAGGCGCGTACAGGCGGAGCGCCCATGACATCGATCGCTGGCATCGACCGATTATTCGAGGCGCACCTGATCGTCGCCGATCTCGACGCGTCAATCGCGTTTTATCGGGATCGTCTTGGACTCGAACTGGCGCATGTCGTACCTGAGCGTCGAGCCGCGTTCTTCTGGGTCGGTGCGCGGGGTGACTCGATGTTGGGGCTCTGGCAAGGCGGCGCGGGCCCTCAGAAAACGACCACGCACATTGCCTTTGCCACAACGGCTGAGGACGTGCTCGCAGCTCCGCGGAGACTGCAGTCGGCGGGCATCGTTGCTCTCGACTTCAACGGGCGACCAACAGAGGAACCGGTTGTGCTCGCCTGGATGCCGGCGGCGGCCGTGTATTTTCTCGACCCCGATGGTCACCTCTTGGAGTACATCGCGATGCTCGACGGTGAACCGCGCCCCGACGATGGTCTCGTAGAATGGCGCGCGTGGCAGGAGTCATGATGGGCCACGGGAGATACGTTCGAGTTCTTGCAATTTCCGGCAGCCTTCGCCAGGCATCGTCGAACAGTGCCCTCGTCGCTGTTGCCGGTCGTGTGGCGCCAGTCGACATCGAAGTGTCGGTCTACGGAGAGCTCGCGGAGGTTCCGCCGTTCAACCCGGATCTGGACACCGATCCGACACCGGTCGGAGTCGCCAGATTCCGAGCGGCGCTTGAGACGTGCGACGCGATCCTGATTTGCAGTCCCGAGTACGCGCATGGCGTGTCTGGCGTGCTGAAGAACGCGCTGGACTGGGTGGTCAGCAGCGGAGAGCTGATTGACAAGCCCATTGCCCTGATTAACGCCTCGGCACGAGCCACTATCGCCTATGAGTCACTGCGAGAGACGCTCATAACGATGTCGGGACGAGTCATCGAGGAGGCGTCGGTCGCGATTCCGCTTGACGGTCTGAAGAGCGACGCCACCAGCATTGCCCAGGACGTTCATCTCTCGGGATTGCTGAAGTCATCGCTCACCGCGCTCGCTCGAGCCGCGCGCGTTGGTCCGGCGCAATAGACACTCCACGAGTCGCATCGGAATATTTCTGTCGCGTGCGGGTATTTCTGACGTTTGAGGAGAACGTCATGTTTAGAAGAAATGTGTTAGGTGTGATCGTCGCCGTCCTTGCACTGGCTGCAGGCAGCGGCGGAATTTACGCGAACGGAACTCACGGTCGGACGCTCGTCGTGACGATGACCAACGACCCGGATGCAAATCAGGTCAAGGTCTACGACGCCCAGAGTCATGTGTTGCTCCAGACATTGTCCGCTCACGGCAGGGGCGGTGTCGGTGGCAACGCACGAGGTATCAAGCAGAACGACGGCATACTGGTCGCCGTGGTCAACAACGGATCGAACAGCGTCGCGCTCTTCAGGCGCGATGGAGACGTGCTGAAGTTCGACAGGACCGTGTCGACCACGAGTGCTCCAGTGAGCGTGGACTTTGGCAACGAGCATTTGTATGTGGCCGGCGCCACGACAGTTGACTCGTTCGTACTCCATCAGAATTCAGTGGTTTCGCTGGACGGCACGACGGATCTCACGCTCGCGGGCGGGGGAGCTCCACCTGCCGGCAGCACTGCGCAAGTCGGCGCGATCAGCGAGAGACAGCTACTCGTCACGCTGAAGACGGACCCCGATCCCGGGACGGTGGACGTCATCGCCCTGGATCGCGGACGCGTCACCGGCTCGGCTCCGACAGCAGTCTCCGCTCCGGATGGGAGTCTGGCACCGTTCGGATTCGCCACGTACCCGGACGGCACAGCACTGATTACACTGGCGCACTCGAATCAGGACGGCCTGTTTCGTGACGCCTCGTTTACGTCCATCATCGCTGCCCGTCAGACGGCATCGTGCTGGATGACGAGAGCCGGCAAGTACGTCTTCGTCGCCAATACCGGCAGCCGAACGATCAGCCGCTTGGTCGGAACGGGCAACAATGTGTTCATCGACGGTCTGGTCGCCGCGCAGATTCCGACAGGGTCACCGGCTGACATCGACGCCGATTCGGGCGTCCTCGGCGTCATCGATCACGGAGCTGGCCAGTCGCACCTTTCGGTGTTCACATACAACCGGTTTGGCGAGCTCGCGGCGACGGGCACGACGATCACCGTCGGCGTCCCCGACGCGAACGGCGTGTCGATTCTCTCGCCGCGCGACGACGACCAGAACTGAGCGTCTACAATGCAGGCTCGCATCTGGATTGGGTGGGCGGTCACAGGATTGATGGCGGCGCTGATGCTGCTGTCAGCCGTGCCGGATGTTCTTCGGGTTCCCGGTGCGCTGGCCGTGTTCAGACACCTGGGCTATCCGCCGTACCTGTTGCTGTTCCTGGGAACGGCCAAGATCCTCGGCGTCGCGGCCGTTCTCGCTCCGGGTCTTCCGAGGCTGAAGGAGTGGGCGTTCGCCGGCCTGACGTTCGATCTGACCGGTGCCGTGTACTCGCACGTGTCGGTGGGCGATCCGGCCAGTGTCTGGACGCCGGCGGCGATCGGCCTCGTGCTGATGGCCGGCGCGTATGTGGTCTACCGGACGCAACGGAGCCAACCCGACGCTTCGCCGGATCGGGTCCATGTTGCGGGAACTGCGACAGGATCACGAATTCGGTTGAACGCGTGATGGCAACCTACACGATCACAGCCGCGCGCCCGGAAGATCTTACGCGGCTGCCAGCGATTGAGCTGGCGGCCGCGCAGCTCCTCAAAGGATACGCGCCCGAATCAGTGTTGAAGGAGACGACGACCCCGGATGTTCTACAAGAGGCGCAGCGCAGCAGACATCTATGGGTTGCCTTGGCCGACGATGTTCCTGTCGGGTTTGCGCACGTCGAGGTGGTCGAGTCCGGCGCACTACATCTGGAAGAGATCGACGTTCATCCGGACCATGGCCGGCGCGGTTTAGGCACGAAGCTGGTCCTCCACGTGTGCGAGTGGGCGGCCAGCCAGGGGTATGAGTCCGTTACGCTTGCGACGTTTCGTGATGTCGTGTGGAACATGCCATTCTACCAGCGCCTCGGGTTCGCGATCGTTCCGTCCGAGCAACTCTCGCCCGGCCTACGTGCCGTAGTCGACGACGAGACTCGACGCGGCCTCGACCCGTCTCGTCGCGTCGTTATGAAACGACTGTTGCCACTGTAAGCCGGGTCAGTATTGACCAATCGGTACAGATTACCGTAGTCTGTCAATCGAGACCGGCATGCCTTGGGAGAAACAATTCGATCGCGCGCACGCGCTCGAGCGCGCGTTGCGCGTGTTCTGGAAAGCGGGCTACGAAAAGAGCTCGATGACGGTCCTGCTGAGAGGCATGGGCGTCCAAAAAGGCAGCTTTTACGCGACGTTCGGAAGTAAACACAAAGTGCTGGTGGAGGCGCTGCACCTGTACATCAAGCAGCGGTTCGACTCGTTTCTCGCTCTGAGCGCCGGCCGGCCGCCACTCGGTGCGTTACGGCGACACCTGGATGAGGTCGCACGGGAGTCGACCGGACCCGACCGTGTGATGGGGTGCTTTCTTGTGAACTGCGCGACGGAGCTCGCGCCCAGAGATCGTGAGATTCGAGAGATCGTGGCCACGACGCTGCGCGCGCATACGCAGTTCTATCAATCGCTGCTCGACCAAGCCAAAGAGCAGGGCGCCCTCCCGAACACGATGGACACGCAGGCCACGGCGTCGGCGCTGCTTGGGCTCGTCCTCGGCATGCGCGTCTGTGCGAGGGGAGGCGCGTCGGCGGAGACATTGCGCGCCCTGCGACATCAGGCCGACGCGCTGATTGCGTAGTTCCATTTTTTTTCGGTCACTTTGTACCGATCGGTCCACATTCAGTCCAAGTAGTGAACGAGAGCAAGTCAAAGTCTTGGTTGGGCCTTTCCGGGAATATTGCACCACCCGTCGGTGATTCAAGTCACGGTGATGAATAACGTGATTCCATGCGGAGATCAGGCCGAATGCGAGGCGCTCGGCTCGTTCCTGGCTGACCGTATTTACGAGTTCAATGCGAAGGCGACAGGATACTTCGACGGCATGCTGCTCGGTGGTTGCATTCGGAATGATGCGGGGGACGTCATCGCGGGATTCAACGGATATACGTGGGGTGGTTGTTGCGAGCTTTCGCATGTCTGGGTGGATGAACGATATCGCGGCCAGGGCCTTGGAACTCTACTGCTTCGCTCGGCCGAAGTCGAAGCTGTCGCTCGCGGCTGTGCTCAGATTGTTCTGGCGACACACAGTTTCCAGGCGCCAGGTTTCTACGAGCGGATGGGCTTTGAGAAGAAGTACTCGATCGAAGGACGGCCGAAAGGCTACGTCGACATTATTTACGTCAAACTCCTTCAGCCCACTCGAACTCCGGCGCGCGAGTCTCCAACGACTGCAGGCGCTCGCGGATCTTAATCCGCCAAGGCACGTGACACACACCGCGCCGTCCGTCCTCGAGTAATCCGGATCGCAGCGACGACGTTGAAGGCACGAGCAGATCGTCGCGGCTGCTTAAACACCATTGGTACAGAAACGGAGAGGACAAGGCGTTCGCCACCAACTGTTCTGGGTCGTCGCCATGTGCGGTCACCAGAATAAGGCTTGCGGAGTTGGAGAAGAACAAGATCGACAGTCGGGCTGGCCGTACCGCCATGCGCCGCGTGCGGTTGCGAGGCCCACGTCCTCGCGCTGCGCATTACCGCAATCGAGGACTGGAACCTACAACGAAATCGCGCGCGCCTTCTGCCTGTGCTATTTGGCTGTCATTCCAGGCCGGAATGGCGACCATCACATCAAGAAGAAGGACGAAAAGTGGAATCACCGGAGGCTTAATGCCGAGTGGCAGTACCTCGGGCGGAACTTCGGGCTGCAGGTGGACATAGATCGCCACAAGCATCTCAAGGAAGAGGCTTGAGCAAGCCAGCAATAGAATGCGCGCCTCCCATCGCGCTTGCCACCGTCGGAACCGCGAAAGTAGAAAAAGAAGGCCCGTCATGATCTCGCCAATCTTGCCCATCAGAATCGCCGAGTGGGGCAAGTGGCTTTGTTGAATCTGCACAGTGAACCATCCGTCGATGGTGGGATTCACAAACTTTAGTAGTCCGAACGTCAGCATCAAACATCCGAGAAAGAGCGAAAGTGGTTTCTTCGCCGAACGGAATGATTGCCTTCTCTCTTGCCTCACAGCTCCCTCCTTATTCGAACCCGTTATGAGATGTACCGATCGGTACAGATACACCCAAAATTTTTTAGTCGCGACACCGCCTACAGCACCTTGCTCATGGCGAACCCGATGCCAAATTGCGTCTCGACGATCCCAGTGATGCGGAAGCCGCACAAGATGTAGAAACCTTCCGCATGAGGATTCCCAATGACGTGTAGGAAGCTAGCCGCTCTTGCACGGGCAATGTCCGCACTGTGATCGACGAGTAAGCGTCCTATGCCATGCTTCCAGAGGTGGGGCTCAACGAACAGCGCATCCAGCTCCGCGCCCCCGTCAGGCCGTTGTATGACAGCGGCAAAGCCCACGACGGTGCCGTCGCGCTCCGCGACGAAGACGCAGCCGTCCGTAATTTGCTCGATTGGCAGCGCGATCGCGCCAGGGTTCGCAAGGAGGGCGTCGCGATCGCCGGGATTACTGAGCGATGCGCGTCGCTGGAGTGACTCCAGCATCGTTTGCTCGTCAGTCCGTGCTGGGCGAATGGAGATATGTGGCGCCATGCAGACTCGTACGATGCGCTAACAGAGTTGAAAAGAAAGGCGTGGTCCGATCGACACTACGGGTTCTCCGCTAACGTCGTCATGAGGTCGTCGGCAATGTAGGAGCGGATGTCGTCGAATGCTTCATTGCGAGAGGTGACGTGCGCGCGGTATTCGTGACTGTCGAGAAAGGCGCGGATCGTCTCCGCGTTGGGGAAGCACATCACCGCAACCAGATCGGGACGTGTGGCGGCGTCACCCACAACCGTGTGCTGCGGGCGTCCACTCCTGACAACCTCCCCTGCGGCAGCGTGGATCAGTGGCACTACTCCCGCCACGTACTGCCGAAGCGCCTCATCTCCGCCTTTCCGAAACCGTGCCACCGTGATCGATCGGTCCACCCTATCTC
>Ga0070684_100000507_pt1 | contig 26705 bp, 30 predicted proteins | sample KBSC723LmetaG_FD_65653 | JGI IMG/M metagenome (GOLD analysis project Ga0070684, IMG submission 65653) | Corn rhizosphere microbial communities from Kellogg Biological Station, Michigan, USA - KBS C7.2-3L metaG | ecosystem: Host-associated > Plants > Roots > Rhizosphere ...
CACCAGCTGATCACGCGCCAGCCCCAATATTCGGAAACATCCTCGAGATACAGGACGAACCGCCGCCGGTCGAAGTCGTCCGTGAAGATCATCGAGCCCGCGACGCCGCGCGCGGTGATGTGGAAGAAGCGACCTTCGTGGAGGAGCTTGCGGGGTCGGCGCGGCATCTGGTCCGACGGTAGCGCGGTCGTTCCGTCACCTCTTCGGAACGGCACACATCCGTTACAGGGGACAGTCCCCCGGACATTGGCCCCTGCGGCCACGTTAGGCTCAGACGATGCTGCCGATCGATCGCCCCGGGAAGATCATCTGCGTCGGGCTGAACTACCGCGACCACGCCGAGGAGCAGGGGACTGCGCTGCCCGAGGCGCCGCTCCTCTTCGCGAAGTGGCAGAACACCTTGGTCGGCCCGGGCGACCCGATCGTGATCCCGCCCGTCGTGACGAAGTGCGACTACGAGGCCGAGCTCGGCGTCGTCATCGGCGCCCAGGTCAGAGACGTCTCGGCGGAGAACGCGCTGGAGGCGGTGGCGGGCTACGTCTGCGTCAACGACGTCTCGGCCCGCGACCTCCAGTTCGCCGACGGCCAGTGGACGCGCGGCAAGTCGCCGGACACCTTCTGCCCCGTCGGGCCGGCGCTCGTCTCGCGCGACGACATCCCCGACCCCCAGACGCTCCCGATCCGGGCGATCCTGAACGGCGCCACCGTTCAGGAGTCGACGACCGCGAACATGATCTTCGGCGTCGCCGACGTGATCGCGTACGTCACGCGCACGATCACGCTCGAGCCCGGCGATCTGATCGCGACCGGCACGCCGGCCGGCGTCGGCGCCTTCCGCGACCCGCCGCTCTTCATGAAGCCGGGCGACGAGATCACGATCGAGATCGACGGCATCGGCTCGCTGACCAACCCGGTCGTCGCCGGCTAGGCGTGCACCGCCGGCTCGGCCTGCTCGCGGGGCTGTTCCTCGCCGGGCTGGCGCTGCGGCCTCAGATCGTCGGCGTCGGGCCGCTGATCCCGCGGATCCAGGACGACCTCGACGTCTCACACGCGGTTGCCGGCCTGCTCGGGACGATTCCGGTGCTGTGCATGGGCATCTTCGCGCTGCCCGCCCCCGAGGTCTCCCGCCGATACGGCACCCGCCTCGCGATCGCCGTCTGCCTGGGGTTGATCGGCGCCTTCGGCATCGCCCGCGGCCTCGCGCCCGGCGCGGCGGCGGTAATCCTGCTCACGTTCGGAGTCGGCGTCGGCCTCGGGTTGGCGCAGGCGCTGATGCCGGCCGCCGTGAAGGAGCGTTTCGCGCTGCGCCCCGCCTTCGCGACGGGCATCTACGTACTCGGCTTCAACATCGGCTCGGCGCTCTCGTCGGTCCTCGCGGTCCCGATCGCCGACGCGACGGGAAGCTGGCGCTGGTCACTCGTGGTCTTCTCGGCGGTGACGGTCGCGCTCGTTCCTGCCTGGATCTGGCTGACGCGAGGGGAGCCGCGGCACGAACGCTCTGACGTCGCCCGGATCAAGCTGCCCTTCCAAAGCGGCACCGCCTGGGTCCTGGTCGGGATCTTCGGCTCCATGGCCTGCGTGTTCTACGGCCTGAACAGCTGGCTTCCTGACGCGTACGTCGAGCGCGGTTGGAGCGACGGGAAGGCCGGCGCTCTGCTTGCCGTTCTCAACATCGCGGCGCTCGTGACGACGGTGATCATTCCCTGGCTTTCCGACCGGAAGGGCTCCCGCCGGGTCTACCTGGTCTCGTTCAGCGCGGCCCTGGCCCTCGCCGTCGCAGGCTTCGTCGTCCTGCCCGGCGGCGCGTGGGCGTGGGCGACGGTGGTCGGCCTCTCCACAGGCGCGATGTTCCCGCTGGTGATGACGCTTCCCATCGACGTCGGGAAGCGGTCGACCGACGTCGCCTCGGTGACGGGGCTGATGCTCGGGGTCGGCTACATGATCGGCGCCGTCGCACCGCTGCTGCTCGGCGCCGTTCGCGACGCGACGGGTTCGTTCACGACCACCCTCTGGCTGATCGTCGGCTCGGGTGCCGTGCTGTTCTCGCTCTGCGCGTCGATGACTCCCGAGCGGATCGCGCGCGGCGTCGTTACGCCCGAGCCGGCATGAGGTCGCGTTTTCTCGAAGGCGCCGGGATGATCGCTCCGGTCGGTGTTGCGGCTTTCCTCTTCGCGCTCTCGTTCGGCGTCCTGGCGCGTGCGGCAGGCATGGGCCTGGCCGCGCCGCTGGTCATGTCCGCAACCACCTTCGCCGGCTCCGCCCAGTTCGCGGTCGCCTCGGTGCTGGGCAGCGCGGGATCGGCGGGAGCCGCGATCGCCGCCGCCGTGATGCTGAACGCGCGGTACGCGCCGATCGGGATCTCGATCGCGCCGGCGTTCCACGGCTCGCTGCCGCGGCGTCTGCTGCAGTCGCAGCTGATCGTCGACGAGACCTGGGCGATGACCATCCGCCGAAAGGGCGGCTTCGACCTCCAGGTGCTGCTCGGCGCGGGCGCCGTGCTCTATCTCTGCTGGAACGTCGGGACTGCGCTCGGCCTGATCCTCGGCAACGTGATCAGCGACCCGAACGACCTCGGCCTCGATGCCGCATTCGCGGCGCTCTTCCTCGCCCTGCTCGTTCCGCAGCTTCGCGGTCGGCGCGAGGTCACCGCCGCGATGCTCGGCGGCGGAATCGCGCTCGCGCTGATCCCCTTCGTGCCGGTCGGCGTGCCGATCGTCGCCGGGGCGGCCGGGTCGCTCGTCGGCTGGATGCGGGGATGAGCCCCGTCTGGGCGTCGGTGTTCGGCGTCGGCGCGGCGACGATCGTTCTGAAGGCGACCGGGCCGGTGCTCCTCGGTCGGCGCGAGCTCCCCTCATGGCTGGCCGGTCCCGTCTCCCTGCTCGCGCCTGCTGTGCTCGCCGCCTTCGTAGTCACGCAGGCCCTCGGCGGCCACCGGGAGATCGTCGCCGACGCGCGGCTGGTGGGTCTGGGCGCGGGAGCGATCGCGGTCGCGCTGCGCGCGCCGATCTTGGCGGTCGTCGTCGTCGCGGCGGCCGCGACCGCCCTCACGCGACTCCTCACCTGAGCCTCGCGTCTGAATCGGCACACATCTGGTACACAGATGTCCGCCCCGAGCCGGTAGCGTCGGCCGCAGGGGAAAGGGGCACAGCCCCCACCCTGGGTGGGGGTATGGAGCACTCCGCGTCGCGCACGCGAATGCGAATGCCTCTCCACCTGTCCGAAGCGGCCTACCCCATGCCGAGCGAGATGATCCCGCGTCCGACGAGGCCGCCCGTGAACGCGGACTCGGGCAGGATCTTCACGCCGTACGCGTCGCGCAGGAACCACTCGAGGTAGACGAAGACGCTCGAGCGGACGGCCGCGATCTTCTCGAGCCGCGCGAGATCGAGGACCGCGACCCGTGACCGGAGCGCCTCGTCCTCGAGGAACCGATCCACCGCCTTCGAGCCGATCGGGCCGAGCAGCAGAACGGGCCCCTCCTCGGCGATCCGCTCGCAGAACGCGTAGCCGAGGCGCAGCTCGATCGTGCTCCGCTCGCGACGCCAGGCGAGCGCGAGGCGGCTCGGCTCCGAATCGAGGACCTCGACGTCGTCCAGTTCGTCGCGGCAATACGCGGCGAAGGCGTCGAGGATCACCCCCTGAGTCAACGTCTGCGTCGCCCACTCGATCGTCCGATCGCGGCGCAAGGCGTCGACGTCGGCGTCGGCCGGAACCTCGGGCCCGGGATCCCAGCGCGCGAGCTCGGCGTCGAGCGCTGCGCCCGCCTCGGCGCCAGTCCGAGGATCCGCCAGCGCCTCGGCCGCGACCGCATTCACCGCGGTCCCTCCGCGGCTTCCACCACGAGGCCGGCGGCGAGCTCGGACAGCGGAATCCGCGTCCCGCCGCTCGCCCGGGCGAGTCCGACCGCGCAGCTCTCGCCCGGCCCCTCGACCTCGGCGACGACGCAACCGACCCGGGCGCGCCGGAGCGCACGGCCCTCCGCCAGAACGTCGGCGACGGGATCCGCGCCTCGGCGCACCGGCACGGTCGGCAGCCCGTCGCTGACGACCACGACGAGCGGCACGGCATTCGGATGCCGGAGCAGCTCGCCGCGCAGCAGCAGCCGTGCCCGTCGCAGCGCGTCCGCGAGCGGCGTCTGTCCGCTGAGGGGAATCTCCTCCAGTCGCCGCCGCGCCCGCGCTCGGCTCGAGGTCGGCGGCAACGCGACGGCAGCTTCGGCCAGCCCGCCCTTGAAAGCCACAAGGGACACCTTGTCGCCGCGCCTGGTCGCATCGTCGAGCAACTCGAACACGACCCCCTTCACCTTCTCGACCATCCGCTCCGCGTGCACCGACCAGCTGTTGTCGACCACGAAGCAGACGCTGAACGGCGAGCGGTGCTCGCGGATCTTCCGACGGAGGTCCTCCGACCGGATCTCGACGGGGACCCTACGGCCGCGCACCGTTGCCGCGCGCAGCGTGGCGTCGAAGGCCAGGTCGGTGTCTCCCGGGCGCGCGAGCCGGTGACGCGCGTACTTCCCGCGCCGGCGCCCGACGAACGACCGCGCCCGGCGGCCCGAACGAGCGCGCTCGACCCGGTCGCTCCGGCGGCGGTGCTCGAACACGCTGGACGGGTCGACCCGCACGCTCTCGATTGCCGGCGCGCCGTCCGGCGTCGAGTCGACCTCGAGCGCTAGCTCGCCCTCCCCTCGACTTTTTTTCGGGACACCTCGATCTCGAGCGCGTCGTCGAGGAGACGGCGGAGCACGTGAGGCTCGGCTCGGGCGGGCGGGCCGAACGGATCGGACTCGAGGCGGTGACCGAGAGCGAGTCCGGCCGCCTGGAGCACGTCCTCGGCCTCGATCAGATCGCGGCCGGCCAGCGCAGCGATCGCCTTCGCGCACTCGACAACGGCGATATCGGCCCGATGGCTGCTGACGCCGGAGCCGACCACGAGCCGCCCCACGGCGCCGTAGAGGGGGTCGGGGACGCGGACCGACGCGAGGCGCGCCTCCCCGGCTGCGACCGCCTCGGCCAACTCGGCCTGCGCCGCAGCCCACTCCTGCCGGAAGCCCTCCGGGTTCGCGACGAACGCCTCGCGCCGCCGCACCACCTCCGCCCGGGACTCCGGATCGGCGAGCGCCTCGACCTCGACCTCGAGCCCGATCCGGTCGGCGATCTGCGGGCGAAGCTCGCCCTCCTCCTCGTTCATCGTCCCCACGAGCAGGAAACGCGCCGGGTGCGACACCGACACGCCCTCGCGCTCGACCACGTTCACGCCGAGCGCGGCCGCGTCGAGCAGAACGTCCGTCAGGTGGTCGTCGAGCAGGTTGATCTCGTCGACGTAGAGGATGCCGCGGTTCGCCTCGGCCAGCAGCCCCGGCTCCAGTGCCCGCTCGCCCGATTCGAGCGCCCGGGCGACGTCGACGCTCCCGGAGACGCGATCCTCGGTCGCGTTCAGCGGCAGGTCGACGATCCGCCGCCGCCTGCGCGTCACCGGCAGCTCCTCGCCCGCGGCCACGCGGTCCCGGCACGACCGGCACGGGTCGTCGGGCGGACAGGAGAACACGCAGTCTGCGACGGCGGCGATCTCCGGCAGCAGCTCGGCCAGGCCGCGGACCGCGGTCGACTTGCCGGTGCCGCTCGGCCCCTTGATCAGGACACCGCCGACCGCCGGGTTGACCGCGTTGAGCAGGAGCGCCCGAACGAGGCGCTCCTGCCCGACGATCGCCGTGAACGGGAAGTAGCGGAGCTCTATGTGATCACCAGCCGCTTTCCGAACGTCGGCTCGGCCTGGGTGATCGGCGGGAACTGCCAGGTGCCGATCAGCGGCACCGCGGTGTCGCGGTTGACCTTGACGTCGACGACGTAGGGCGTGCCCGCGTTCAACGCCGTGTCGAAGGCGTCCGCCAGGTCGCCCGGCTGGTCGACCGAGACGGCGCCCGCGCCCATCGCCTGCGCCATCGCCGCGAAGTCCGGGTTCCAGAACTCGCCGGTCGACTGCTTCACGAAGCTGGTCGCGATCTCCCGGTTGTCCATGTAGAAGCGCTGGAGGTCGCGGATCACGCCGATGGTGTAGTTGTTCATGATCACCCAGACCGCGGGGATGTCGTGCTCCACGGCGGTGGCGACGGCGCCGGGGAACATCATGAAGCTGCCGTCGCTCGTGACGCACACCGCCGGCCGGTCGGGCCGCGCGAGCTTCACGCCGAGGACGCCGCACGTGCCGAAGCCCATGCCGGCGAAGCCACCCGGCGTGAACACCGACCGCGGCTCGTAGGCGTCCCAGTACTGCTCCACCCAGGTCTGGTGGTTGCCGGTGTCGGTGATCATCAGCGTGTCGTCCGGCGCCGCCTTGCGCAGCTCGGAGATCACCCGCCGCGGGTCGATCGGGCTCTCGTTGCTCGCCTTCTCCGGCTCGATGAAGTTCGACCACTCCTCCTTCCACGCCTCGACCTGGTCGTTCCAGGGCGAGCGTTCGCGCTTCGGCTCGCGGGCGGCGAGCTCGATCAGCTGCTTCAGCACCTCGCGCGCGTCGCCGACGATCCCCAGCTCGGTCGGGTAGTTCCGGCCGATCTCCTGCGGGTCGAGGTCGACGTGGATCAGCCTGGTCGGCGGGATGTTGTACGTGTAACCCGGCACCCATGACGAGCAGTGGATGTCGGAGAAGCGGCAGCCGATCGCGAGGATCACGTCGGCGTTCTTCGCCGCCTCCGAGGCCGGGTACTCGCCCCAGCAGCCGGCGATCCCCAGGTGGAGCGGATGCCGTGCCGAGAGCGCGCCCTTGCCCATGAAGGTCGAGTAGACGGGGACGTTGACGTGCTCGGCGAACTGCCGCAGCTGCTCGGTCGCGTCCGACGAGATCACGCCGCCGCCGGCCAGCACCAGCGGCCGTTTCGCCTTCATCAGCATCGCCAGTGCGCGGGCGACCGCCTCGGGCGAGCCGGGTGTGCGCCACTCGAGGTGCTGCGAGCGCTCCTCCGGCTCGGGCACCTCGACGTCGGCGGTGCGGATCCAGAGGTCGTACGGGACATCGATGTGCACCGGGCCGGGGCGTCCGGTCCGCGCCAGCTTGAACGCCTTGGGCAGGAACTTGCCGAGGTCGTCGACGCTCTGCGCCTGGTAGCTCCGCTTGGTGATCACCTTGGCCACGCTCGGGAAGTCGGCCTGGTGGTGGCGGTACTCCTCCTGGAGGGCGCCCGAGTCGTACTGATTGGTCGCCACCTGGCCGGTGATCGCGATGAACGCGGACGAGTCGTAGAACGCGTTGCCCATCGCCACGGTCAGCAGCATCGGGCCCGGGCCCGTCGACGTGTAGACGGGGATCACCTGGCCCGACGCGCGGAAGTAGGCGTCGGCCATGTACCCCGCCGCCGACTCGATCCGCGGGAAGATGATCTTGATGTCGTCCTGGTGGTTGTAGACGCCGTCGAGCAGCCCGACCGCCCCGTGTCCGGCGTAGCCGAACATGTAGGGCACCTTCTCCTTGATCAGGTACTCGACGACGAGGTCGCAGCCGCGCGTCTCCGCCATGTGCTCGCCCCTTTCCGGTCGCAGTGGCTCGACTATACGAGGCCTCGCAGGATCGCGGCGGTCTCGCGGACGCCCTCCTCGAGCGGCGTCAGCGGTGAACCGAACCAGGGCTCCGGTAGCCGGTCTGGGAACGGCAACACCGCTTCTTCGAACGAGATCTCCGCGCCCGGTACGGCCTCGCCGAGCAGGGCGACGAAGCCCGCGATCGACGTCGCCGGGCCGCCGATGCAGAAGGTCTGTGCGCCGGCCCGCTCCGAGCGCGCCGCATCGACGAAGGCGCGCGCGACGTCGCCCGCGTAGTGCAGTTGCGTCGTGCCGCCGAACGCGATCCGGTAGGGCTCCCCGCGGACGGCGGCGGCGATTGCCAGCGTCGGCCCCGCCGTCATGCCCTGGTCGCGGCCGGGCCCGTAGACCGTGAAGGGCCTGAGCCCGACGCTCGCGATGCCGTGGTCGGCCGCGAACACGGCGGCGGTGCCCTCGTTCGCCAGCTTGAACACCCCGTAGAGCGTGCTCGGCGCGACGCTCCCGCCCCGGTCGTAGACGGCCGCGGAGCTCGCATAGGCGATCGGGGTCGTCAGACCGAGCCGCTTCGCTGCCTCGAAGACGTTGATCGTGCCGATCACGTTGACCTGTGCGCCGAGCACCGGGTTCTCGCGGACGAACGGCACCTGGAGGGCGGCCAGATGGACGACATGCGTGATCTCGTTCTCGGCGAGGACGCGTTCTACCGTGGCGAGGTCGGTGATGTCGCCGCGGACGAAGTCGATCCCGTCGATCTCCTGCGGCGTCGCGATCAGCCGGAGGCGGCCGAGGTCGTCACCGAGGTCGAACGCGACCACGGCGGCGCTCTCCCGGACGAGTGTGAGCGCGGTCCAGGCGCCGATGCAGCCGAGCGCACCGGTGACCAGCCAGCGCTCCGTCATCTCTCGCCGTGTGCCTTCGGGCCGAGACCGTGGGACTGTCCCCGGGACATGGCTTTCGGTGGAACGCCCGTCACGGTTCCGTGACACGGGACTGTCCCCCGGACACGCCCGGTTCGGCCGTGACTCGGACGGTCACACGTCGTGATAGACGGTCACCACCTCGGTGTAGAACTCGATCGCGGCGCGGCCCTGCTCGTGCGGGCCGAAGCCCGAGCCCTTGATCCCGCCGAAGGGGACGTGGACGTCGGCGCCGGCGGTCTGCGAGTTGACGTGCAGGATCCCTGCCTCGAGCTCGTTCACGAACCGCTGCGCGCTCGCCAGGTCGCTCGTGAAGATCGAGGCCGAGAGGCCGAACTCCACCGCGTTCGCGCGGGGCAGCGCCTCGTCCAGGTCGGAGAAGCGGTAGAGGGACGTGACCGGTCCGAAGACCTCCTCGCACGAGAGGAACGCGTCGTCGTCGACGCTCTCGAACACGGTCGGTGCGAGCAGGTAGGCGTCGTCGTCGATCCGCTCGCCGCCGGCTGCGATCGTCCCGCCCTCCGCCTTGCCGCGCTCGATGCCGGCCAGGATCTCGTCGAGCTGCTTCTCGTTCACGATCGGCCCGACCTCGGTGTCCGCATCGGCCGGGTCGCCGACGGTGCCCCGCGCCACCCGCTCGAGCAGCCGCGCTCGGAAATCGTCGTAGACGGCGTCCTGGACGTAGATCCGCCGGGTGGCCGTGCACTTCTGGCCGGCCGACCAGAAGGCGCCCGCGTAGGCCGCCTCGACGGTCCGGTCGAGATCGGCGTCGGCCATCACGATCAGCGGGTTGTGGCCGCCGAGCTCGAGCTGCACGCGCTTGCCCAGCGCCGTCGCCTCCTCGCGGACCTGACGGCCGACCGCGACCGACCCCGTGAACGAGATCGCCTTTACCTCCGGGTGCTGCACCAGCGGGGTACCGACCTCGGAGCCGCGGCCGACGACGATGTTGAAGACACCGGCGGGAATACCCGCCTCCTCGAGGCAGGCGGCGAGGTGGAGGCCGGTGAGCGGCGCTTCCTGCGCGAGCTTCATCACCACCGTGTTGCCGTAGACCAGCGCAGGGCCGGTCTTCCAGGCGGGGATCGCGGCGGGAAAGTTCCAGGGGGTGATCAGGCCGACGACGCCGAGCGGGCGGCGGACGGTGTAGACGGAGCTGCCGGTCGCGGACTGCTCGAACAGCTCGCCCTTCGGCCGCCAGGCCTCGCCCGCGAAGTAGCGGAGGATCGCCGCGCCGCGGGCCGCTTCCATCCGCGCCTCGCGAAGCGGCTTGCCCATTTCGAGCGTCATGTCCTGCGCGATCTGCTCGACGCGCCGCTCGATCGCGTCGGCGGCGTCCATCAGGATCGCTGCGCGCTGGGCCCCGGGGCGCGTCGACCATGCTGGAAAGGCGGCGGCCGCGGCCTCGACCGCCGCGTCGACGTCCTCTGCGCTCGACGCGGGGAAGTCGCCGATCGTCTCGGACGGCCGCCACGGGCCGCGCTTCTCGTAGGTCTTGCCGGACGAGCTCTGTCTCCATTCGCCGCCGACGAAGTTCGCGAACGCCGGCCGCGGCGGTGCTTCCAGGACCTCAGACATGGGCTTCGCTCCTTGCTCTCGTGGTCAGCTCGGTCGCCGAGACGACCGGATTCGTCAGGGTGCCGATCTCGGGGACGATGATCTCGACCGTATGCCCGGGCTCGAGCGTGAAGTCGTCGGGCGGAACGAGCCCGGTGCCGGTCAGGAGCACGCTGCCGGCCGGGACCGGGTTGTCGCGGAGCAGCCAGTCGACCAGCTCCGCGAACGAGCGGCGCATCATCGCCGACGACGTCTCGCCGGCGAACAGCTCGGCGCCGTCGGGGCCGGTGATCCGTATCCGGATCTCGAGCGGCGCGTCCCAGTCGTCGGGAACGAGGATCGCCGGCCCGATTGCGCACGCGCCGGCAAACGTCTTCGCCTGTGCGATGTAGAGCGGGTTCTCGCCCTCGATCGCACGCGAGGAGACGTCGTTGCCGATCGTCAGGCCCGCGAGGGCGCCGCCCTCTCCGAGGACGACTCCGATCTCGGGCTCGGGGACGTCCCAGCCCGAGTCGGCGCGGACGCCGATCGGCTCGCCGGGTCCGACGGTTCGCCGGCAGCCGGCGTCCTTCATGAACAGCTCGGGCCGCTCGGCGTCGTAGACGAGCGTGTAGACGTCCTTCACGGTGCTCTCCTCGACCCGCGCGTCGCGGCTGCGCAGGTAGGTGACGCCCGCGCACCAGACTTCGGGCGGCTCCACCGGAATCGCCAGCCGGAAGCGGTCGAGCTCCTCGGGCGACTCGACCGTGCCCTCGGCGATCCCGTCGTCGGCGTGGTGGCGGAACCGCAGCATCAGTAGACGGCCCGTCCCCCGGAGATGTCGTAGGTGGCGCCGGTGGAGAACGAGAGATCCTCGCTGGCGAGGAAGCAGGCAAGCGTGGCCACCTCCTCGGCTTTCCCCATCCGGCCGAGCGGGATCCGCTCGACCATGTAGTCGATGTGGTGCTGGGACAGACCGGCGAGGATCGGTGTCTCGATCACGGCGGGCGCGATGCAGTTGACGAGGACACCGCTGTCGGCGACGTCCTTGCCGATCGCCTTCGTCATCGCGATCACGGCGGCCTTGCTCGCCGAGTAGGCGGCCGCCATCGGGTTCCCTTCCTTGCCGGCGATCGAGGCGACGAGGACGATCCGGCCGTAGCCGCGCTCGATCATCCCGGGCAGGACCGCCCGGCACATGTAGAACGACCCGTTCGCGTTGATCGCGAAGACGCGCTGCCACTCCTCGTCGGTGACCTCGGTGGTACGGATCGACTCGCCGGGGATCCCCGCCGAGTTGACCAGCACGTCGATCCGGCCGAGCTCGCGTTCGACCCGCTGGACGGCCGCGTCGACGTCGCCCGAAGAGGCGATGTCGCCCGTGACCGAGAGATAGCCGTCGACCGGCTCGCGGTCGAAGACCGCGACCTCCGCGCCGCCGGCGCGAAGCCGCTCGGCAGTGGCCGCGCCGATCCCGCTCGCGCCACCCGTGACCAGCGCCGCCCGCCCGTGGAAGTCGTAGGTGTTCGGCATCCGCTAGAGGATCTGTGTGAACGGCTTCGTCAGGATCGTCCTGCGGCCCGCACAAGGCTCGCGGACGGCTGTCAGCGTGAGGCGTTTGCCGCTCACGCGCCATGAGTACACACCGGTCGCCTGGGCGCCGCGGCAGGAGAACGGCCCGTCGAGGTCGTGGAAGGTGATGCGGTTGCCGACGATCCGGGCCGTGCCGGAGACCGCGAGCATCGTTCCCCTGGCGACGGAAAAGCTCCTGCGGTTGACCGTCAGGCGCCAGGTGCCGTTGAGCACGGCCGGCTTCGCCCCGACGATCCTGGTCGAGTACACGTGCGGTCCGAGCGCTGCGGGGCGCGACCTTTCGGCAGGCGCTGCTGTCGCAGTCGCCGCGACCAGCGCGATCGCCGCGAGTGCTGCTCCGAGCGTGATCCTCCTCATCTCCGGCCGTCCTCCTTGTCGGGCTTGGATGCCCAACTCTACGATGTCCGAGATGGGCTTCGACCCGGCCTCCGACTACCCGCTCGGCTCGCGGCGCCCCGACCTGGTCCGCACCCCGTCGGGGCTGGCGCTGGCCGAGCTCACCCTCGAGGCGGCGCGCGCGGGCCGGTTCGGCCCGGACGAGCTCCGGGCGACAGCCGAGACGTTGCGCCGCCAGTCGGCGGTCGCGCTCGCGGCCGGGCGGACGCAGCTCGCGGACAACCTCGCCCGCGCGGCCGAGCTGGCGGACGTGCCGGCCGAGACAATCCTCGAGATCTACACCGCGCTCCGCCCGCACCGCTCGACGGCGGAGGAGCTCGAAGCGTGGGCAACGCGGCTGGAGACAGAGCTCAGCGCTCCGCTCACGGCTGCGTTCGTGCGCGAGGCGGCGACCGCGTACTTCGAGCGCGGCCTGCTGGAGACGGGTGAGCGCACGGCGGTCTGACCGGTTCGCCTCGCGCGAGCGCCGCGAGCTTCGCCGCGAGGTCCTGATCTCGCCCTACCCCGAGCTGGGCCTGGTCGCGATGGACGGTCCCAACGACCCGGAGCCGGGGCTCGAGCTCAAGGACGGCCGGGTGGTGGCGATGGACGGCCGCCGTGCAGAGGACTTCGACATCATCGACCGGTTCGTTGCGCGCTACGGCCTCGACCTCGACGTCGCGGCGGAAGCCGCGCAGCTCACGGACGGCGAGATCGCGCACCGGCTCGTCGACGTCGGCGTCCCGCGCGCCGATCTCGTGCGGCTGTCCCGCGGCCTGACGCCGGCGCGGCTCGCGCGGGTCGTCTCGCTGCTCGACCCGGTGGAGCTGATGTTCGCGTTGAAGAAGCTCCGGGCCCGGAGGGCCCCGGCCAACCAGGCGCACGTCACGAACCTGAAGGAGAACCCGGCGCTGCTCGCCGCGGACGCGGCCGAGGCTGCGGCCCGCGGCTTCGCCGAGGTCGAGACCACCGTCGGCGTCTCGCGCTACGCGCCGCTGAACGCGGTCGCGATCCTCGTCGGCTCGCAGACGGGGCGGCCCGGTGTGATGACGCAGTGCGCCGTCGAGGAGCGGCGCAATCTCCAGCTCGCCATCCAGGGGCTTGTCACCTACGCGGAGACGCTGTCTGTGTACGGGACCGAGCCGGTGTTCGTGGACGGCGACGACACGCCGTGGTCGAAGGCGTTCCTCGCCTCGGCCTACGCCTCGCGCGGCGTCAAGGTTCGCTTCACCTCGGGCGGAGGCTCGGAGGCGCTGATGGGCCACGCGCAGGGCTGCTCGATGCTGTATCTCGAAGCTCGGTGCCTGGCCGTGATCCGCGCTGCCGGCTCGCAGGGCGTACAGAACGGGTCGATCTCGTGCGTGGCGCTGGTGCTTTCGGTTCCGGGCGGCGTGCGCGAGATCCTGGCCGAGAACGTCCTCGCTGCCTGGCTGGACCTCGAGGTCGCGTCGGGAAACGACGCGATCGCGTCGCACTCGGAGATCCGCAAGACGGCGAAGTTGATGGGGCAGTTCCTGCCCGGCACGGACTTCGTCACGTCGGGCTACTCGGTGATGCCACGCGAGGACAACACCTTCGGCGGCGGCAACTACGACGCGGACGATCTGGAGGAGTGGATGACGGTGCAGCGCGACTGGCAGGTGGACGCGGGGATCGAGCCGGTCGCGGAGGGCGACGTGCTCGCGGTGCGAGCCAAGGCGGCGCGAGCGGTGCAGGCGGTGTTCGCGGGGCTCGACTTTCCATCGATCACGGACGCGGAGGTGGACGCTGCCACCTACGGCTACGCCAGCCGCGACCTGCCCGACCGGGATCGCGCAGCCGACGTCGCGGCCGCCGACCGGGTGATGGACGGGGCCGTCTCGGCACTGGACGTCGTCCACGAGCTCGACCTCGCCGGCTTCACCGACGTGGCCGAGGCGGTGCTCGGCATGCAGCGCCAGCGCGTCTCGGCCGACTACCTGCAGACCTCCGCGATCATCGAGCCGGACGGGGCGGTGCGCTCGGCCGTCAGCGATCCGAACGCGTACGAGGGCCCGGGCACGGGCTATCGCCTCGAGGGCGAGCGCTGGCAGCGTCTGCAGCAGCTGCCGTACGTGCTCGACCCGCAAGAGGAAACCTCGTCGAACGGCGTGCTGTCGTCTGTTCTGGAAACGCATGTTGCCACTGTAGACGACGAGCCGGACGACGTGGTCGTGGCGGTCGGGCCGGCGTTTGCGGCGGCACTCCGGATGACGATCAACGGCCTGCCCCATGCGGACGTCCTGCGGGCGATCACCGAAGGAGTTCGCGAGGGCGGCGGCCGGCCGCGGCTCGTACGGGTGCGGCGCAGCTCGGACGTCGCCTTCATCGCCCACGACGGCGCCAGGCTGTCGGGTTCGGGGATCGCGGTGGGTCTCCAGTCGAAGGGCACTGCGGTCATCCACCGCGCCGACCTCCAGCCGCTCGACAACCTCGAGCTGTTCGGGATGTCGCCGCTCTACTCGCTCGACTCGTACCGGGCGATGGGACGGAACGCGGCCGCCTACGCCCTCGGGCACGCGGTCGGCCCGGTGCCGACCCAGCTCGACAACTTCGCCCGCGCGAAGCTGATCGTGCGGACGACGCTGCTGCACGCGCGTGAGACCGCGGAGGTCGTTCGCGACGCCGAGCCGATCGAGCTCGAGCTCACCGAAGACCACGCGTGAAGGTCTACTTCGCCGGGCCGCTGTTCACTCCGGCCGAGCGCCGGTTCATCGACGAGTGCGCGGCGCGGCTGCGAGAGGCCGGCTTCGACGTCTTCGTCCCGCACGAGCACGAGCTCGCCCTGGACGGCACCGTGACGGCGGAGCGGATCTTCGCAAAGGACTGGGCGGCGCTCTCGGAGGCGAACGCGGTGCTGGCGATCCTCGACGGGCCGGTGATCGACGACGGGACCGCCTGCGAGATCGGGATCTTCTACGGGCTGATGCAGGGCGACCCGACGAAGAAGGGGATCGTCGGGATGACGCACGACCTGCGCGCGACGCGCGACTCGAAGCGCCAGGGCGAGGTCAAGGGGCTGAACCTGTTCGTGGTCGGCTGCATCGAGGCGGCCGGAAGCATCGTCACCTCGCTGGACGAAGCGCAGGCCCTGCTAGACGGCTGGCGCTGACGCGTCCCGAAGAGCGGATTGCGAGCCGGCGACCCAGGCGGCAGCCTTGCAGTCGTGGCCTGGCCTCGCGTTCGTCCGCAGGCTGGTGGAGGACGACGATGGCGAGGAAGAAGAAGAAGCCGACTGAAGCCGAGATCCGGGCGCTGAACGGCGGCGACGAAGCGTACGAGCGCCACGAGCGCGTCCTGCGCAAGCTGGCCGATCTGTCCGAACAGCTTCGGCGCAAGGCAGACGAGAGGCGCCGCGAAGCCGGGCACGCGCAGGCCGGGCAGGCCCCCTAACCTGCGGCCCGCTCCTCCTCCAGCTTCCGCAGCTCCACGCGCCTGATCTTCCCGCTCCGCGTCTTCGGCAGCTCGGCCACGAACTCGATCTCGCGCGGATACTTGTACGGCGCGGTCACTCGCTTGCAGTGCTCCTGGAGCTCCGCGACGAGCGCCTCGTCCCCGGGCCGTCCCGGACGCAGGACGACGAACGCCTTGACGATCTGGCCGCGGTCGGCGTCCGGCTTGCCGACCACGGCGCTCTCGGCGACGGCGACGTGCTCGAGCAGGGCGCTCTCCACCTCGAACGGCCCGATCCGGTAGGCGGCCGACAGGATCACGTCGTCCGCCCGGCCAGTGAACCAGAGGTAGCCGTCCTCGTCACGGACCGCCCTGTCGCCGGTCACGTACCAGTCGCCACGGTAGACGGCCGCCGTCTCCTCGGGCGCGTTCCAGTATCCGGCGAACAGCGCGGGCGCGTCTCCGCGCAAGGCGATGTCGCCCTCCTCGCCGGGTGGGCACTCCTCGCCGTCGAAGCCGATTACGCGTACGTCGTAGCCCGGCGCGGGGAGCCCCATCGACCCGGGCCGGATCTCCGCGCCCGGGAAGTTGCCGACCAGCAGCGTGTTCTCGGTCTGCCCGTAGCCGTCGTGAATCGTCCGGCCGAACGCGTCCTCGAACGTTCGGATCACCTCGGGGTTCAGCGGCTCGCCGGCCGAGACCATGTGCCGGACGACCGACACGTCGTACCGCTCGAGGCCGTCCAGCTTCGCCATCAGGCGGTACTCGGTCGGCGCCTGGCAGACCACGGTTGCGCCGAGCGAGCCGATCAGCCGGAAGCGCTCGTCCGGGTCGAAGCCGCCCTCGTGCAGGATCACGGCCGATCCGCAGCTCCATGGGCCGAGCAGCACGTTCCAGATCGACTTCGCCCAGCCGGTTCCTGCCGTGCACCAGACGAGGTCGTCCGGCCTCGCGTCGAGCCAGAGCTCGGCCTGTGCCCTCTTCGCCCACGTGTAGCGGTGCGTGTGCACGACGCCCTTCGGGTCCTTCGTCGTGCCCGACGTGTAGAGGATGAACGCCGGATCCTCGGCCGCCGTGTCCGCCGTGGACGCGTCCGGCTCGCCCAGGTCGGTCTCGCCGACGTAGACCACGTCGGGCGCCTCGGCCATCGCTTCGACCTCGTCGCGCGAGCCCGGGTCGGCGATCAGCAGGCCTGCGCCGGAGTGGCGCACGCGGAAGTCCAGGTCCTTTGCCCGCAGCATCTCCGAGCACGGGATCGCGACCGCGCCGACCTTCAGCGCCGCGAGCATCACCGCGTGCCACTCCGGCGTCTTGCCGACCAGGACGAGCACGCGATCGCCGGGCGCGACTCCGCGCGAGCGGAGCACGCCCGCCCAGCGCGCGGCCCGTTCGCCCGCCCGGCCGAACGTGATGTCCTCCACTGCCCCCTCGCGGTCGCAGAAGCGCAGCGCGAGCCGGGCCGGATCCTGCGCCTCGACCACGTCGCGCGCGAAGTTGAACCGCGCCGGCGTCATCGGGCGCGGACCGCCATGGTCGTCGTGCTCGCGGCCACGAGCTTCCCGTCCGCGTACGCCTCCCCGCGGCAGACCGTCAACCGGCCGCCGGAGCGGACGACGCGGCCCTGGCAGAGCACCCGCTCGCCGACCGCGGGCTCGAGCAGGTTGATCTTGTACTCGACCGTGAGCACGTCGACCTCGCCGTCCGCAGCCGACCAGGCGGCATAGCCGCAGGCGCTGTCGAGCACCGCCGCGACGGCGCCGGCGTGCAGGAAGCCGTGCTGCTGGGTGAGGCGCTCGTCGAATGGGAGCTCGAGGTCGACCTCGCCCGGCGCGGCGCGCGCGAGGGTGACCCCGAGCGTCGTCATGAACGGCTGCTGCGCCACCGCCATCCGGACGCGCTCGGTCAGGTCCTCCACCGCCGATCAGGTCTCCTGGTTCGTCGGCCGGACGAGGATCTCGTTCACGTCCACGTGCGGCGGCTGCGAGACGGCGAACATCACCGCCCGCGCGACGTCGTCCGGCTCGAGCATTCCGACCGGACGCTCGTCGAAGAACGGCGTGTCCACCATGCCGGGCTCGATCAGCGTTACGCGGACGCCGGTGCCGTTCAGCTCCAGGCGGGCGCTCTCGCCCATCGACGTCACCGCGAACTTCGTCGCCGAGTACAGCGAGCCCGGCAGCGAGCGGCGCCCCGCGAGCGACGAGGTGAGGATCAGGTGTCCCTTCGTCTCGACCAGCGCGTCCATGCAGGCGCGGATCGTCAGCGCCGCTCCGTAGACGTTCGTCAGCACCATCGCCCGCCAAAACTCCGGCGTGTCGGCTTTGAAGCCGCGCTTGCCGCCGAAGCCCGCGTTCGCGAACGCGACGTCGATCCGGCCGTACTCGGCGAGCGCGCGCTCGACCAGCGCCTCCTGGTCGGCCCATTCGGTCACGTCGCAGGTGACCGCCAGCCCGTCCAGCTCGCTAGCGAGCGCCTCCAGCTTCTCGGTGGAGCGGGCGGCGAGGACGACCCGGTAGCCCGCCGCCGCTGCGTGTCTCGCGGTGGTCTCGCCGATGCCGCTCGAGGCGCCCGTGATCAGGAAGACGCGGCTGTCGCCGTCAGACAAGCTGCTTGCCGGCGGTTCCCCAGTTCTTCGGAGGAACGCCCTGGATGAGGACGTGGATGTGGTCGGGCGACGCCCCGCTCGTCTCGGCGAGCGCCTTTGTCAGCGCCTCGATCATCTTCGGCACCGACTCCTCGTTCACGCGTGTGTCGAACAGCTTGACGTCGATCCAGGGCATGGTGATCTCCTGTGCTCGGTTGGCCGGGAAGAGCCGACTCTACCGCCGTTTCCGTGCCTTCGAGCCGGTCGTGCCGCCCGGCTGAACGCCGACCCTTGCCCCAAACCCCCACCCAAGGGTGGGGAGCCGTCCCGCCGCCCTCTGGCGGAAACGCTATCGGTTCAATGTGCGCCGGACCGTGTCGGCTGTGGGTCGATTTCGCTCTCGATCTCCGCTCCTGGCGCGATGCCGAGGGCGTCCTCGATCGTCAGGCGTCGACGTGCTGCGAGCCGCCGTCCGGGCCGAGCACGAGGTCGCGACCCGGGTCCGGAACGTGGTCGAGGGGCACGGGCGCGAGCGCCTCGATGAACTGCGCCCCGTTCTCCGTGCGGACTGCGTGCTCGACCCCGCGGTTGATCACCGCCCAGTCGCCGGCGCGCAGGGTGCGCGTCTCGCCGGCGACGGTCAGCTCCAGCTCGCCCTCGGTGACGATCATCACCTGCTCCGTATGCTCGTGCGCGTGCGTGCCGACGCCGAACCCGGGGTCGTAGTTCACGCGGCAGACGAGCGCCTGCTCGCCGCCGGCGGCGTGGATGTTGACGCCCGGACGGAACTCCCAGGCATCGACACCGTTCCAGGTGCCGAACGAGCTGTCAGCCACCGACCGGGAAGTGGAAGCGCGAACCCTCGGCCGCGACCGTGTCGACCGAGAGGTCCTCGTCGAAGATCACCCACTTGCCGTCCTCGCGCGGCCCGCGATCTTTCTGCTCGAGGGCGCGCAGCACCCGCTCCGGCGTGACCGGGAGCTCCGTCACCCAGACGCCGACAGCGGCGTAGACCGCAGCCACGATCGCCGGCGGCTGCGGATTGTTGGCCATCTCGCTGATCCCCTTCGCGCCGTAGGGGCCGGCCTCGGACGGGTTCTCGATGATGATCGTGTCGATCTTCGGCAGCCCCTTGATCCCGGGCGCGAGGTAGGAGCCGAACTCGCCGCCCCGGTGCTCGGCGCTCGGGTAGTAGGGGTAGCACTCCTCGAGCAGGCCCAGGCCCAGGCCCATGAGGGCGCCGCCCTGGATCTGGCCCTCGACGAGGGTCGGGTTGATCGCCCGGCCGACGTCGAAGCACTGCCAGAGGTGCTCGACGCGGACCTCGCCGGTCTCGTCGTCGACCTCGACCTCGGCGGCGCAGGCGGCGTAGGAGATGGCGGCGTGCGGCGGGCTGTCGACCTTGCCGGTCGCGGGCTCGACGATCGCGGCGTACGGGTTCAGATGAGCGCCGGTGCCGGTGATCAGCTCGCCGTGCGTCCAGGTCGCGGCGGCCGCGACGTCGGGGACGCCGATCTTCTTCTGCGGCGCGCCCTTGGCGATCACCTCGCCGTCGACGACCTCGAGGTCGTCCGGCGCGATCTCCAGCTCCTTGGCCGCGATCTCGAGCAGCTTCTGCCTGGCGCTCAACGCCGCCTTCTCGACCGCCTTGCCGGCGACGAAGGTCGCGCGCGAGGCGAAGGTGCCCGTGCAGACCGGTGACGAGTCGGTGTTCGAGTTGTCGTACGTGATCCACTCGTAGGGGACGCCGAGCGTCTCCGCGACGATCTGGCTCTGGATCGTCTTCGAGCCGTTGCCGATGTCCGACGTTCCCGAGAAGACGTCGACGCGGCCGTCCGGCTTCATCTTGATCCACGCCTGCGACGGGTCCCCGTTCTGGTTCATCCCCGTCGGATACTCGATCGCCGAGATCCCGCGGCCCCGGTGCTTGGCCATCAGTGATCCACCTCCCCGACCTGGGCGACGAGGTGCTCGGGGAGCAGGTCGCCACCCCGGGCGTCGCGGGTCATCGCGCGGTAGTCGCCGGGCAATTCGTGCCCGATCGCCTCCGCGATCGAGTGGATGGTCGGCACGGTGGACGGGTCGGTGTAGGCGATCCCGTTCGGCGAGGTGTCGCCGATCCGGTTCGCGTTCTTCAGGCGCAGCTCGAAGGGATCCATGCCGAGCACCTCGGCGGTGCGGCTGACGTGCGTCTCGGTCGCGAAAGAGACCGAGGTGACGCCGAACCCACGCATCGCGGTGGTCGGCACGCGGTTCGTGAAGACGACGTAGCCGTCGAAGTGGAGGTTGGGGATCGTGTACGCGCCGGTGTGGTGGAAGCTGTGCTTGGTCACGCCGTACGGCGAGAACCGCGCGTAGGCACCGGAGTCGTGCAGGGTGAGCATCTTGCGGCCCAGGATCCAGCCGTCCTTGGTGACCGCGTCGGCGATCTCCATGTGCCACGGCGCGCGGGTCGACGAGCAGAGGAACTCCTCCTCGCGCGTCCAGCGCCACTTCACCGGCCGTCCGGCTTTCAGCGCGGCCAGCGCGCTGACGGTCTCGGCGGCGGTGTCGACCTTGCCGCCGAAGCCGCCGCCGACGGTGCCGCCGACGAACTTGAGCCTGTTCAGCGGCCATTCGAGGTGTGCGGCGACCACGCCCATCGAGAAGTACAGCGCCTGGGTGCACGAGTAGATCGTCAGCCGGCCGTTGGGCTCCGGCACCACCAGCGAGATCTGGGTCTCCAACGGCGCCTGTTCGATCGCCGCCGGCCGGTAGACCCCGGAGACGATCGTGTCGGCCTGGTCGAACGCGCGCTCGATGTCGCCCTTGCGGATCTGGCGGACGTCCATCTCCGCCTCGAAGTGGGGATACCAGTTCCCCCAGTGGTGGATCTGCGGAGCGTCGGGGTCGGCCGCCTTGCGGATGTCGAAGAGTGCCGGGCGTTCGTCGAAATCGATCTCGATCGCCTCGGCTGCGAGTTGCGCGGTCTCCTCGTCCTCGGCTGCGACGAGCGCGATCGGCTGGCCCTTGTAGCGCACCTCGTCCTTGGCGAGCAGAGGCTCGTCGCCGGGGATCCCGAGCGCCTCGAGGTGGCCGTAGACGAGGCGCGGGACGTCCTCCCAGGTGACGACTGCGTGGACGCCCTTCATCGCGGCTGCCTTCTTCGTGTCCAGCTTCGTGATCCCCGCGTGGTGGACCGGCGAGCGGAGCGCCTTCGCCCAGAGCATGTTGGGAACGCGGACGTCGTCCACGAACTCGGTGCGGCCGGTGACGTGCGCGACCCCGTCGTAGCGCGGCAGCCGGGCGCCGACGGCCTTCACGACGCGCTCCCGACCGCCGCCTCGACGGCTTCGAGGATCTTCACGTAGCCGGTGCAGCGGCACACGTGGCCGGCGAGCGCCTCCTCGATCTCGTCACGTCCGGCCTTCGGCGAGCGCTCGATCAACGCGTGGGTCGCGAGCAGCATCCCCGGGGTGCAGAACCCGCACTGGGAGCCGTACTTGTCGTGGAACGCGGCCTGGACCGGCCCGAGCTGCTCGGGCGTGCCGAGCCCTTCGACCGTGGTGATCGCAGCGCCGTCGACCGCGGCCAGCGGGAGGAGGCACGACCGGCGCGGCTCGCCGTCGACGAGCACGGTGCAGGTCCCGCAGCCGCCCTGCTGGCAGCCGGCCTTCGGGCTCGTGATCCCGAGCTCCTCGCGCAGCACGTGGAGCAGCGGCCGGAGCGCGTGGCTCTCGAGCTCGTGCTCGACGCCGTTGACGGTCAGATTCATTGCGCTTTCGACCTCTGGTCGAAAGCGCCAGCTGCTGCGACGGCTTCCATCGTCACCTTGTGCCTCCGATCGTTTCGATTCGTGCTGCGCGAACAGCTAGTCATTCTCGTGTCCTTCGAGAATGGCAAGTGCTCTTTCGACGAGGCGCGGCAGGAGCCGGGCGCGGTACCACGCCGAGGCGAGCGGATCGTCGCGGAGTTCGAGCGCCGCGAGCGGGTCGTCCGGGCTGACGAGGACGGCCTTCGGGCCGACCCCGGTGGCCGCCACCCGGAGCTCGCCGTCGCGCTTCGCGGCCGCGACTGCGAGGATCGTGTAGTGGTGTGTGTGGGGGCGCCAGACCGACGCGTAGCCCGCCTGCCGAGGGGCGTCGTCGTAGGAGACGTCCAGCACGAGCCGGCCCGCCCCGTCGGCGAGGAAGTCCTCCAGCGGCTCTGTCTTCTCACCGTCTTTCCCGGTCGAGCGCACGCTCGCTGCGAGCGCGAGCAGCGGCGCCTGGAGGTCGCCGCGGGGCGCGTCGTCGGAGGCGACGGAGCAGAGGTTGCCGCCGACGGTCGCCTGCGCGCGGACCTCCAGGTCGCCGACGTGCCGGGCGGCCTCGGCGAGCGGCGCATCCGCGTCGGCTAGGTCCGAGACGGGTGTCGCCGCCCCGATCGTCACGCGGCCGTCGGCCCGTGCGATTCCCGACAGGCCGGCCCGCCCGAGGAACAGGGCGCTCTTCGGCCGGAGCCGTCCGGCAACGAGGTCGGGCAGCACGATCGTCCCGCCGGCGACGACCGTGACGTCCTTGCCGTCGCCGAACGCCGCGACCGCCTCGTCGGCCGAGGACGGGATCAACACGGAGACGTCGCTCAGGCCCACCGCTTGCGATTCTCCAGTCATACCGCCCCTGGTGTCAAACCAGGAACGGTCCCGCGCTCCACGAGGCGAAACCGTGGTCGCGTCCGACCGGCTATGCCGGCTGCACGAGGGTCTGGCGGCCGTGTTGCCAGCGGACGACGGACAGTCGGTGGCCGCTCTGGAGGCCCGTTTCGTCCAGCTCGAACCGCCCGAAGAAGGTGTCGACGGCGAGCGAGTGGGCGGCCGACAGCGGATCTGCAGGATCGAGCGCGAGGCAGCGCTCGGCGATCAGCGCCGCTGCGTACGCCTGCGCCGCGACGTAGTCCTCCAGTCCCGACGGCCCGCCGAGGTCGGGATGCCACTGGACGGGCGCGAGCGTGCCCTCCGGCCAGGCGCGCGGGGCGTCCGGGAGCCCGGGCGAGACGCCGCCGACGAGCAGCCCACGGCGGTCCAGCTCTCGAAATCGCTCCGCCTCCCACTCGACCGGACCGCAAAGGAGCACGCCGTCGGCGCCGGCCGGATCGCCGACGAGTTCGACCCCGAGGGCGGGTGCCTTCCGTTCGAGGCCTTTCCGCGCCGCGGCCGCGAACGCCCCGGGGGCGGTCAGGACAGCGAGGCGCGCCGCTCCGAGCCCGGCGGCCATCTGCGCGAGCGCAACGAGGTAGCCGCTCGCAGGAGTCGCCACGGAGACGACGCCCGGCAGCTGCTGGACGTCGTCCGCCGCCGCGCCGTGGTTCCAGACCACACGGCCGCCTCGGGCGCGCGCGACCGTCCGTGTGGTGTCGCTCCCGTACGGGCCGAGAACCGGGTCACAGCCCTCCTCGACGAGCCGGCGGTGGATCGTGGCCGCGAGCTGCGCGTCGCTCCCGTCGTCCAGAACGACGAGCTCCCGGCCGGAGTCGCGGGCCCAGAGCTCGACCCCGGCCCGCATCGACCGGCCCTGCAGGGCGTAGCGGCCGGTGAACGGGACGGGTGCCCCGAGCGCGCTGCCCGAGTCAGTCCCCCATGCCGAAGACGTGCGTCGGCTCGACCAGGTAGCTGATCCGCTGCTCGCCGGGGCTCCGCCACGGATACGGCGACTGGCCGATGTACTTCTGCGCCAGCGAGTCGATGTCCGCCTCGGCCTGATCGCCGGTGTAGCTGTCGACGATCCGCCCCTGGATCCCGTAGCTCAGGTAGCCGCCGTCGCCGGTCCCGTGCCACGAGAGCGCGACCCGCGGCTCGTGCTCGAGATTCCGCGGCTTCTTGCGGCCCAGAGCGCTGTTGACGAGGATCTTTCCGTCGCGGACGTCGACCCAGACGGTGCTCGATTGGGGCGAGCCGTCCGGATTCACCGTCGCCAGGTGCCAGAAGTTCGGTTCCTCGAGACGCTTGCGGACGTTCTCGGGCAATTCCATGTGAGCTCCTTTCGGGTGTGGTCGCTGACGCTACACGAGCCGGGCGCAGAATCCGTGGCTCAGACGGCGGCGACCGGCACGGCCACCTCGGCTGCGAACTCGGCGACGTCGAACTCCGGGCCGGGCACCTCGTGCTTCAGCCGGGCGACGACGCGGCCGCCCTCGACCCGGGCCGGGAAGTCGTGTCCCGGCAGGACGAAGTCACGGTTCAGCGCCCGCTTGATCGCCGCGCGCTCCTCGCGCTTCCGCATCGTGTGGTTGCCGGTCGTCTGCGGCTCGTGGTCGAGGCCGATGTGCCACGGCTCGACGATCTGGTTGTGGACGTCGTAGACGATGTCGCCGCAGAGGCACGCCGTCCCCTCTGCGGTCTCCACCAGGACGTTCATCGAGCCTTCCGTGTGCCCGCCGGCCGCCTCGCACACGATCCCTTCGAAGATCTCGTCCGGCCCCGACAGCTCGAGATCGAGCAGGCGCAGGGCGCCCGGGGCGTGGAGACGGTCGACGTGGTGCTTCACGTACTCCGGCGGATACTGCCCGCCCATCAGCCCGGACACCGAGTGCTCCAGCTCGCGGCGGTTGATCACGACCGGGGTGGTCATCGGGAAGCGCTCGTCCTGGCCCGCGTGGTCGATGTGGCAGTGCGTGTGCAGCACGGCCGCCACGTCGCCGATCTCCACGCCCTGCGCGGCGAGCGCGTTCTCGAGCCGCATCTCCTCGTCGATCCGCCCCTCCATGCCGAGGCGCTGCATGATCTCGGGATCCCGCGCGCCGGTGTCGACGAGGATCGGCCCTGCCGGGTTGCCGAGGATCAGGAACCCCCACGTGTGCACCCACACCGGCGTGCCCATGTTGCGCGCGAGGACGAGGAAGCTCGATTCGACGAAGACGTCGATCAGCGACAGGAGGCGAATCTCGTGCGTCGCCACGGCGCGTTCATACGCCTGCAGGCCCGGGAAGTCAACGCCGCACTAGAGTTATCCCGATGGCCTTCGCGTCGATCGACGAGCTCGAGGGTGCCCTGCGCGGCGCCGACTACCTGCCGGATCGCGGCCTGGCGACCGCGCTCTTCCTCTCGCTGCGCCTGGGGAAGCCGCTTCTGCTCGAGGGCGAAGCGGGGGTGGGGAAGACCGAGGCGGCGAAGGCGCTCGCCCGTGCCCTGCCCGCGCGACTGATCCGGCTCCAGTGCTACGAGGGCCTCGACGTCGCGCACGCCGTCTACGAGTGGAACTACTCGCGGCAGCTCCTGCACATCCGCGCCGCACAGGAGGGAACCGTCGACGAGGAGGAGCTCTTCGGGCCCGAGTTCCTGATCCGGCGGCCGTTGCTGGAGGCGATCGAAAGCGAGGAGCCGGTCGTGCTCCTGATCGACGAGATCGACCGGGCAGACGAGGAGTTCGAGGCGTTCCTGCTCGAGGTGCTCTCGGACTTCCAGATCACGATCCCGGAGATCGGCACGATCGCCGCGGCCGGTCGGCCGAGCGTGATTCTCACCTCCAACCGCACGCGGGAGCTTCACGACGCCCTGAAGCGGCGCTGTTTGTTCCATTGGATCGGGCACCCGGCGCTCGAGCGCGAGATCGAGATCGTCGTGCTGCGCGTGCCCGGCATCCCGGAGCGGCTGGCGACACAGGCCGCAAGGTTCGTACGGGGCCTGCGCGGTCTCGACCTCGCGAAGCCGCCCGGCGTCGCCGAGACCATCGACTGGGCCCAGGCACTGGCCGCGCTCGGCCGCGACGACCTCGACGCCGAGATCGTCGAGCAGACGCTGGGCTCGGTGCTGAAGTACCACGAGGACCTCGAGACGGTTCGCGACGCCGCGCTCGCCACGCTCGTCGAGGAGGCGCGCGCCTGAGCGCTAACGCCCTCGTCCGGCAGGTGGTCACCTTCGGCCGGGTCCTGCGCGAGGTCGGGCTGGAGGTCGGCCCGGGCCGCATCTCCGACGCGATGACGGGCCTCGACGCGATCGACCTCGGCCGCCGCGACGACGTCTACTGGACCCTCCGGCAGACGCTGGTCTCGCGGGCCGACGACATCGACGCCTTCGACCGGGCCTTCGCCGCGTGGTTCCTGCGCGCGCCGGAGCTCGCGCCGCCGAGAACGCCCCGGGTCGAGCGGGTGCGGGCGACGAAGGTGAGCTCTCGCGACGGAGCCGAGGAGACCGCTGCAGCTGCAGAGGAGGACGAGCGCCAGGCGGGCTGGAGCGCCCAGGAGCTGCTCCGCGAGAAGGATTTCTCGGAGTTGACCGACGAGGAGCTGACGCGGATCCGGCGCCTGATCGCCGAGCTCGCGTCCGCTCGCCCGCAGCGTCGCTCACGAAGGCTGCGCCGCAACCCGAACGGGACGACGCTCGACCTGCGCCGCCTCGTCCGGGCCTCGCTCGCCACCGGCGGCGACCCGGTCGAGCGCGCGTTCCGGAGCCGGGTCGAGACGCACCGGAAGCTGATCGTTCTCTGCGACGTGTCCGGCTCGATGGAGCCCTACTCGCGGGCGATCCTGCTGTTCGTGCACGCGCTGCTCGAAAGCGGCCGCGGGGTCGAGGCGTTTGCGTTCGGCACCCGCCTGACCCGGCTGACCGAGGAACTGCACGGCGTCGACCCGGAACAGGCGCTCGAGGAGGCATCGAGACGCGTGGTCGACTGGTCGGGCGGCACGCGGATCGGCGCGTCGCTGAAGGCGTTCAACGACCTCTGGGGCAGGCGTGCGCTCTCCCGCGGTGCGGTCGTCGTGATCGTCTCGGACGGCTGGGAGCGCGACGACACCGCGACG
>Ga0070684_100000520_pt1 | contig 26402 bp, 27 predicted proteins | sample KBSC723LmetaG_FD_65653 | JGI IMG/M metagenome (GOLD analysis project Ga0070684, IMG submission 65653) | Corn rhizosphere microbial communities from Kellogg Biological Station, Michigan, USA - KBS C7.2-3L metaG | ecosystem: Host-associated > Plants > Roots > Rhizosphere ...
GTCTTCCCCGGGCCGTACGTCGGGCGCTACACCTCCGAGGGCTTCGACCTGATCGGCCTGCACATGGTCGGAGGCATCGTGAACCAGGGGCAGTACCTGGTGAACCCGGTGGCCGCGATGCCGTCGCTGCACACGGCGTATGCCACGCTGGCCGCCGGGTTCTTCTGGATCGGCAAGCGCTGGTGGCAGAAGGCGCTGCTCGCCTGCTACCCGCTCGCCATGGGGTTCGCCCTGCTCTACGGCGGCGAGCACTACCTGATCGACGAGATCGCCGGCGCGGCCTACGCGCTGGTGGTCATCGCCGGCTGGCAGGCGAGCAGCCGTGCCCGAGGGAGGACGGCAGGGCGCCCTGAGCGCCGGTCGAGTGAGCCCACGGCTGAGCCTGCGAAGTCGTGACGGGCGACTCGAGACCCGGTGCCTGCGACCTCGGGCCAGGTCGCCGGGGTCTCCTGACGCGCGCAGAGCGCCTCACCCAGTGACCTCGTAGCTCGCGTCCATCGGGAACGTCGGGCGCCACGGGAAGTCGTCTCGGCCCTGCTCGTCGGTCCTCACCGCGAGCACGTGGTGCAGCTGGATCTCGTTGCGCTCGAACGCGAGCCGCGAGCCGGCCATGTACAGGCCCCAGACCCGGGCCGTGCCCTCGCCGACCTCGTCGACGCAGGCGTCCCAGTTGTCCCGGAGGTTCTGGCACCAGCCGGCCAGGGTGCGCGCGTAGTGGAGCCGGAAGTTCTCCTCGTGCATCACCTCGAGGCCGACGTTCTGCGCCTCGGTGATGATCCGGCCCGATCCGGTCAGCTCGCCGTCGGGGAAGACGTAGCGGTCGATGAACGCGCCGGTCTCCTGGTGCTTGTTGTGCGGCCGGGTGATGCAGTGGTTGAGCAGCCGGCCCCGCGGACGCAGCCGGTCGCGCAGGAACGTGAAGTACGACCTGTAGTTGCGCACGCCGATGTGCTCGGTCAGGCCGATCGAGCTGACGGCGTCGAAGCCGTCCTCGGTGACCTCGCGGTAGTCGCCGTGCCGCACCTCGGCCAGGTGGTCGAGGCCCATCTTCTTGATCCGCTCCTGCGCCCACGTCGCCTGCTCACGCGACAAGGTGACGCCCAGTGCCTTCACGCCGTAGTGCTCGGCGGCGTGCCGGACCATGCCGCCCCAGCCGCACCCGACGTCGAGCAGCCGCATGCCCGGCTGGAGGCCGAGCTTCTGCGCGACCAGGTCGTACTTGTAGTACTGCGCCTGCTCCAGGGTCGCGTCCTCGGTGGGGAACACCGCGCAGGTGTAGGTCATCGACGGTCCGAGGATGTACTCGTAGAACGTGTTGGAGACGTCGTAGTGGTGGTGGATGGCCTCCCGGTCGCGGGTGCGCGAGTGACGCACGCCTTCGACGACCCGGCGCCAGCGAGGAAGCGTCTCCTCCTTCGGCGGGGTCGGCGGCTTCAGGTGGGAGATCCCGAGTCCGGCGAGGATCTTCACCAGCTCGGCGGGCGAGGGGCGGCGCAGCTTGAGTCCCTTCTGCAGCGCCTTGAGCCCGTCGTACGGGTCGCCCGGGTGGACCCCGGTCACGACGAGGTCGCCGGTGACGTAGGCGCGGCCGAGCCCGAGGTCACCCGGCGCGGTCATCAGGTAGGACAGACCACGCTCGTTCTTCAGCTCGAACCCGAACGGGGCGTCCTCCGGTCCGCTCGCGCTGCCGTCGTACGCCGTGAAGCGCAGGGGCAGGGGCCCCTGGATCAGCTGCTCGAAAGCGTCGGCGATCCTCATGGTCATCGTCTCTTCACCGCCTTGTCGTAGAGGCTGGTCAGTCGGTGGTCCGGGTCGTAGCGGTCCTTCACCCGCGCCAGGTTGGCGCCGTCGTACAGCTGGTCGAAGGTCTCGCGGTCGTAGAACGCCTCGGAGTAGAGCGACTTGTGCCCGTGGAGCTCGTGCACCTTCGCCTCGATCGCGCGGTTGCGGGGTGCGTTCGGCGCCTCGGGGCCGACGGCGACGTTGCCCCAGAAGCCGACGTTGACGTAGATCTCGCGCGGCTGAAGCGGGTAGGTGGGCCACTTCTTGCCCGCGAAGAGCGGGCACAGCCACACCGGCCGCATGCCCACCTCGGCGTCGAACCAGTCGAGGAACTCCTCGAGCCGCTCGACCGGGATCTCGACGTCCTGCACGACGCGCTCGCCCTCGGGGTTGCCCCTGCGACGGTCGAGCCAGGCGCCGACGTGGAAGCGGTGGTCGAGGGCGACCATCCGGTAGTAGACGTCGGAGCGCTTGTAGCGGCGTGGCCAGAGCCGGCGCGCCAGCGGGTGCTGGGCGCCGAACGCGCGCGAGCACCAGAACCAGTCGGTGTCCCAGCGCCACAGGTAGTCGTAGATCGTCAGCAGGTCGCGGTCGCGCTCCTGGATCGAGCGGTAGTAGATCTGCCGCCCCGTGTAGTCGCTGGGGGACGTCGGCGCTCGGTCGGTCCACTCGGCGAGGGTCAGGTAGTACTCCCCCGGCCGGAACGCCGTGCCGTCCACGCCGTCGACGCGGACGCCGTCGTACTCCCTGGTCTCCATGATCTGGGCGATCGTCTTCGAGAGCAGGCCCGCGTCGTCGAAGCGGACGTGCCGGAGGGAGACGTACGCCGGCACCTTCTCGAGCGCGATCCGCAGGCGGGTCGCATAGCCGAGCGAGCCGTAGGAGTTGGGGAACGTGTCGAAGAGGTCGTCGCCGGGCTTCGTGGTCACGACCTCGCCGGCCCCGGTGAAGACGTCCATCTCGGACACCGACTCGTGCGGCAGGCCGCTGCGGAAGCTGGTCGACTCGATGCCGAGGCCGCTGACGGCTCCGCCGAGGGTGATCGTGCGCAGCTGCGGTACGACGTAGGGGATCAGGCCGTGGGGCAGGGTCGCGTCGACCAGGGCCTCATAGGTGCACATCCCCTGTACGTCGGCGGTCCGCGCCTCGACATCGATCGAGATCACGCCGCCGAGCCCGGACACGTCGAGCCCGGGCGCGTCGCTCGCGGCGCGCGGCCGGAACAGGTTGGAGGTCTTCTTGGCCAGGCGCACGGTCAGGCCGGCCGGGATGGCGTCGTACGACGCCTTCAGGCGCGCGACCGCGGCCTCGTGGGCTGCCTGTCCGGTGAGCACGGGCGAAAACTTACTCCGCCGCGGCCGGGAACGGAGGAAGGGTCCGGTTGGTCACCCGAGCGGCAGTGTCGCGAGTGCCGCCAGGTCGTCGCCGGTCAGCTGCAGGGCCGCGGCCGCGACGTTCTGCTCGAGGTGCCCGAGGTCCCCCGTGCCCGGGATCGCGAGCACGTGCCCGCCGAGGTACAGGGTCCACGCGACGCGCACCTGTGCCGGGGAGGCGTCGTGCGCGTCCGCGACGACCCGCACCGCGTCGTACCGCTCCTCCGCCGTGCCCTCGCGGGAGTGTCCGCTGATCGTGAAGAACGGGACGAACGCGATGCCGTGCTCGGCACAGGCCGCGAGCAGGTCGCCCGAGTCCGAGCGCTGGTAGCCGGGCGCGTGCCGGTTCTGGACGCACACGATGTCGGTCACCCGGCGGGCACCCTCGAGAGCGTCGACGCCCACGTTCGACAGGCCGATGTGGTCGAGCAAACCCTCCTCGCGGAGCGCCGCCAGGGCCGCGACCGCGGCGGGCACGTCGTCGCGACCGTTGCTGCGGTAGTTCACGACGTGGAGCCGGTCGAGACCGAGCGTCTCCAGGTTGTGCTCGACGTGCGCACGCAACCGCTCGGGCGGGACCCAGTCGCCCCAGTCACCGGTGACCAGGTCTCGACCGGGTCCGACCTTCGTCACGATCGTGAGGTCGTCGGGGTACGGCGCCAGGGCCGCGCGGATGATCTCGTTGGCGCGCCCCGACGCGGAGAAGTAGAAGCCCGCGGTGTCGACGTGGTTCACGCCGAGCTCGACGGCGCGTCGTACGACGGCGGACGAGGCCTCGGGGTCCCGGTCGTCGCCGCGCCCCATCCCGCCGGTGCCGGTCAGGCGCATCGCCCCGAAGCCGAGCCGGTTGACCGTCCGGTCGCCGAGGGTCCAGGTGCCTGCAGCCGCTGCCGTCGTCGTACCCGAGATCACCGGGTCAACCTAGTGCGGACGGACAAGCGCTCAGGTCCCGAAGATCCGTCCCCGCGCGTCGCCGAGGTGGACGACGACCTCGCCACCGGCGAAGTCGTGGACGGCGCGCAGATCGGGCGCGCCCACGTCCCCGAGCCGGACCACCGCCTCCAGCCCCGTCGACCCCGATGAGACCGCCATCGCCACGCACACCTCGAGCGCGGTCAGGGTGAGGCTGTCCAGCGCCACCGCCGCCGCGGCGTACGTCCGTCCGTCGAGGTCGCGGACCGCGGCCCCCTCGGGAGCACCGACCCGGGCCATCGTCGCCCGGGCGAGGGTCACCAGCTTCTGGTCCTCGGCCGACAGCTGCGTCATGTCCCCGAGGCTAGTTCTCGGGATCCGTCGCGCGATGAGCAGGCTCGGAGGTGTCGGGTGGCCCGGGGCGCAGAAGCTCAGCCCGCTCCGGCGTGGCTCGACCAGACGCCGGGTCCATCCTGCCGCCATGGGACGAACGGGAGTCGTGGACCGCTCGCCCCGGTGGCTCTGGCGGGGCGTCCCTCCACCGGCGCCGGTGGTCCGGCCCAGGTGGGAGCCTCAGCCGATCGGCTCGAACAGGGACACGATGATCCCCTCCGGGCCGCGCACATAGGCCATCCGCCAGGTGTCCTCGTACTCCCCGATCCCGCCGACGAGCCCGTACCCGTCGGCGGCCAGCGCGTCGACCGCAGCCTGGAGGTCGTCGACCTCGAAGGCCACGTTCCGCAGCCCCAGCTCGTTGGCCATCGCGGCCGGTGATCCGGGCTCGTGGTCGGGCCGCTGGAAGCTCGAGAGCTCCAGTCCGGGGCCTCCATCGGACGGTCGCAGCATGACGATCTCGGTGCGGGAGTCAGGGATGCCGATGACCGTGTCCACGAACTCGCCCTCCACGAACATCCGCCCCTCGACCTCGAGTCCCAGCCCCACGAAGAACGCCGTCGCCGTGTCGAGGTCCGCGACGGTGATGCCTACATGGTCGAAACGTCGGATGCGTGACATGGGTCCATCCTCCACATCAGCCGCGCTCCGCGGAGGGACGGGTCAGGTCGGCGACCCCGGGCGAAGCGTCGGCGAGGTCCTCGACGTGGGCTCGGAGGCGCAACCGGGTCGGATCGACCGCCTCACTCGCTCGCGCGCGCACCGTCGCCCACGAGCTTGGTGACCAGCACGCTCTCGATCTTGTTGCGCCGACCCGTGGCGGCCTCGGCGAAGAAGCGGAGACCGTGCGCCTCCACGTGCGAGCCCGGGATCGGGACGCGGCCGAGGTGCTTGGCCATCAGCCCGAGCACGGAGTCGACGTCGTCGTCCTCGACGTCGATGCCGAGCAGCTCGTCGAGGTCGTCGATCGGGAAGCGCGAGGAGACCCGGACCGAGCCGTCGGCCAGCGACTCGGTCTCGACCTGCTCCGCGTCGTACTCGTCGGTGATCTCGCCGACGATCTCCTCGAGCAGGTCCTCGATCGTGACCAGCCCGGCCGTGCCGCCGTACTCGTCGACCACGACCGCGATGTGCTGGCGCGAGGCCTGCATCTCGGACAGCAGGGCGTCGACGGGCTTGGACTCGGGCACGTACAGCGCCGGCCGCATCACCTCGTCGACCCGCTGCGTGAACTCCACACCGGGTTCCTCGAAGTCACGGCGCACGACGTCCTTGAGGTAGGCGAAGCCGACGATGTCGTCGAGGTTGTCCTGGATCACCGGCACCCTCGAGAAGCCCGAGCGCAAGAAGAGCGACAGCGTCTGCCGGAGGTTCTTGTACCGCTCGATGTAGACGACGTCCCCGCGCGGCACCATCACCTCCCGGGCGATGGTGTCGCCGAACTCGAAGACGGAGTGGATCATCGCCCGCTCACCCGACTCGATCACCGCCGAGGCCTCGGCGTAGTCGACCAGCTCACGCAGCTCGGTCTCGGTCGAGAACGGCCCGCTGCGGAACCCGCGGCCCGGCGTGATCGCGTTGCCGACCAGGATCAGCAGCTGGGGGATCGGGCCGAGGACACGGGTGGCGAAGGTCAGGATGACCGCCGCGACCGGTGCCACCCGGTCGGCCTGCTGGCGGCCGAGCGTTCGTGGGGCCACTCCGACGACGACGAAGAGGAGCAGGGTCATCGCGGCCACGGACGTCGCCAGCGTCGGCCAGACGGACCCGTCGTACCACCGCAACACCACGAGCGTCAGCAGCACGGCGGCACCGGTCTCGCACAGCAACCGCAGCAGGATCGCGGTGTTGAGGTACGGCGCCCGGTCGTCCAGCAGCGTCACCAGCGGCCTCGCTCCCGCCCGACCCTCGCCCACGAGCTCCTCCGCCCGGGCGCGGGAGTACGACGTGAGTGCGGCGTCGGCGGCCGAGAACACGCCGGCCAGCACGACGAGCGCGCCGGCGATGACCAGGCCCGTGGGACTCTCGGTCGGGTCGCTCACCGGTCGGTCACGACTCCGCGCGCCAGGCAGCGAGGAGCTGGTCCTGGAGCCCGAACATCTCCTTGTGCTCCTCCGGCTCGGCGTGGTCGTAGCCCAGCAGGTGCAGGATCCCGTGGACGGTCAGCAGCTCGATCTCGGCCTCGGTGCCGTGGCCGGCGCTCGCGCCCTGCTTCTCGGCGACGGCCGGACAGAGCACCAGGTCGCCGAGGACGCCCTCCTCCGGCGCCTCGTTGACCAGGCCCGGTCGCAGCTCGTCCATCGGGAAGGCGAGCACGTCCGTGGGGCCCTCCTTCTCCATCCACTGCTCGTTGAGCGCCGCGATCGTCGGCTCGTCGACGGCCTTGATGCAGAGCTCGGCGAGCGGGTGGACGCGCATCCGGTCCATCACGAACCGGCTGAGCGCGGCCAACCGGGGGACGTCGAGCTCGATGCCCGACTCGTTGAGCACCTCGATGCTCATCGTCAGGGCCTGCTCACCGGGCGTCGTCGCCGGCCGACGCGGGCGCGTGCGCCGAGGAGCCGAGGGAGGCGCCGTCCCGACGCGCGACGCGCGGCTGCCGGGCGTCGAACTCGTCGTACGCCGCCACGATCGCCCCGACCAGCTTGTGCCGTACCACGTCATGCGCGGTCAGCCGCTGGAAGGAGACGTCGTCGAGCTCGCTGAGGATGCCCTCCACGACCCGCAGGCCGGACTTCACGCCGCCGGGCAGGTCGACCTGGGTGACGTCGCCGGTGACCACGATCTTCGACCCGAAGCCCAGCCGGGTCAGGAACATCTTCATCTGCTCCGGCGAGGTGTTCTGGGCCTCGTCGAGGATGATGAACGAGTCGTTGAGCGACCGGCCGCGCATGAAGGCGAGGGGCGCCACCTCGATCGTGCCGGCCGCCAGCAGCTTCGGGATGGAGTCGGGATCGACCATGTCGTGCAGGGCGTCGTAGAGCGGACGCAGGTAGGGGTCGATCTTCTCGCTGAGCGTGCCGGGGAGGAAGCCGAGCCGCTCCCCTGCTTCCACGGCCGGGCGGGTCAGGATGATCCGGTTGACCTGTTTGGCCTGGAGCGCCTGTACCGCCTTGGCCATCGCCAGGTAGGTCTTGCCGGTGCCGGCGGGACCGATGCCGAAGGTGATCGTGTGCTTGTCGATGGAGTCGACGTAGCGCTTCTGGTTGAGCGTCTTCGGCCGGATCGAGCGGCCGCGGTTGCTCAGGATGTTCAGCGACAGCACGTCGGCCGGCCGCTCGGTGGTCTCGGCGCGCAGCATCGCCAGCACGCGCTCCACGGTCTCGGTGGTGATCCCCTGCCCGGAGCGGATCAGGGTGACCAGCTCGTCGAGGAGCCGCTCGGCGAGGGCGACCTCGCCCTGCTCGCCCTCGAGCGTGATCCGGTTGCCGCGCACGTGCAGCCGCAGCTCGAACGACCGCTCGATCAGGGCGAGGTGGTCGTCGCCGGGCCCGAGCAGGCGGACCATGTCGATGCTGCCGGGCACCACGACGGTGTGCCGGGTGCCCTGGGTGTGATCGGTCGGTTGGGTCTCTGTCATCTCACCTCCATGCTACGGGCGGCCACCCCCGACGACCCAGCCCTTTGCCAAGGACGGGTCTGGCCCCGCTGGTCGGCGGAGAACGGCGTGCGCGTGGTCACGGATGGGTGACCGTGAGGATGCCCAGGCACATCTCGTCCCTGGTGCCCTCGCCCCACACGACGTACCGGTCGGGCTGACCGGCGAAGGCCGGGAGCCGGTCGCGCAGCCACTGCACGTGCCGGCAGGTGACCTTGACGGTCTCTCCCGCGTGGAGCGTGACCGGCTTGATCGGCTTGGCGGCCTGGTTGTCGAAGTCCCAGACCGGGATGTCGAGGATCGTCCGCGCCCGGGGCGTGCCCGGATCGACCTGGATCCTGATGGAGCGACCGAGCAGGTGCATGTGGCCGGCGACCGCACGGATCGTGGTGGTCTCGTTCAGGGTGCGGGTACAGGTGGTGACCTCGGTGTCTCGCTGCTCGCCGCACAGGACGTTGAGCCAGTTGTTGGTCTGGCCCACCGGCCCGAACCGGTGTACGACGTCGGCGATGGAGGTCGTGCGGTCGCACAGCGGGCTGGCCGTGTGGCCGGGACGGCAGGGCAGCTCCACGGGCGCGGGCAGCAGCATGGTCTCCAGCGGCGTCAGGTGCGCGGACGGCGGCGCCAGCCGGAGCAGGGTCGCCGACCGGTCGGGCCCGGGCCCGCCCAGCAGGTTGTAGTGCACCTGCATCACGATCCGGCTCCCGGCCGCGAGCGGTACGCCGTACCCCGGCGCGTCGACGGACTCCCGCGCGCCGGGTGCCCACGCGCCGAGCCAGGGTGCGTGGTCGAGGTCGGTGCTGTTCGGCAGGCCGCTGTCGCCGAAGCAGGTCCAGCCCTCGCCGGGATCCTTCGCGTCGAGTCGCTGGGCGGCGGCGACCTGGTCCGGGTCGACCCGGAAGAGGATCACGTGGTGCACGACGTTGCGGTTGTCCGGCTCGACGAAGGTGCCGGTCAGGAAGCGGTCCTGGGAGAGCTGCGGGTCGAGCAGGAAGCACCGGTAGTCGTCGTTGCCGACGCCGTTCGGTGCGGAGGGCTGGTAGGGCCGCGGCATCCGCAGCGTCATCCGGCTCTCCCCCGCCCGGAGCGGTCGGGGCTTCACCGCGGCGACCGGATGGGTCTGCACGTGCGCCGACGGGCTCGCGGGGGCGCTCGACGGTGGAACCGGTCCGGCAGCCGACCGGGCGCCGTTGCCGGAGGCGGCGACGACCGCCAGGGCCACCGCCAGTGCCCCCACGGCGGCAGCGGCACCCACGGCCGCGACCCGCGAGCTCAGCCGGGAGGCCATCCCAGCCCCCGTCCGGCCAGCACGTGCACGTGAGCGTGGAAGACCGACTGGCCGGCCTCCGTCCCGGTGTTGCAGACCAGCCGGTAGCTCTCGTGCCCGGCGTCCACCGCGACCTGGCGCGCCACCCGGACCAGCTCCGCGACGGTCGACGGGTCGGTGTCGGCCAGCTCCGCGACGTCCGTGACGTGCGTGCGCGGGACCACGAGGACGTGCAGGGGCGCCTGCGGGTTCAGGTCGCGGAAGGCGAGCGCGCCCGGGCTCTCGGCCACCACGTCGGCGGGGATCTCGCCCGCGACGATCCGGCAGAACAGGCAGTCGGCCACGGACTCATCGTGTCACGTCCCGCGTTCCGCGCGAGCGGGAGACGCGAGAAGGACGAGCCTTCGCGGAGGCACGATTCGGCGACAGTACGACGTAAACCTCGGGCAGCGGGCGGACGTGCTACTACCGTGATCGGACATGCGGAGGTCCGGCTGATGGCTCCGACCCGGAGCCAGGCGTCCGGTTGGAGCGCCGACGACGCGCTCGAGCTCCTGTACGTCGCCCACTGGCGCCGGCTGGTCCGCCTCGCGGTCCTCCTGGTCCGCGACGTCGGGATCGCCGAGGAGATCGTGCAGGACTCCTTCATCGCCGTGCACGCCAGGTGGAACCGCCTGAAGGACCCGGACAAGGCCCTGGCCTACCTCCGGCAGAGCGTGGTCAACCGCTCCCGCTCCCACCTGCGGCACCTCTCGGTGGTCCGTCGGCACGCCGAGCACGAGGCCCCTCTGCCGCCCACTGCCGGTGCCGACCACACGGCGTACGACCACGTACGGCGCACGACCGTGCTCGACGCACTTCGCCGCCTCCCCCGTCGTCAGCGGGAGGTGCTTGCCCTGCGCTACTACCTCGACCTCTCGGAGGCCGAGATCGCGGACCTGCTGGGGATCAGCCGGGGCGCTGTGAAGAGCCACGCCTCGCGCGGCGCCGCCGCCCTGCGCGCCGACCTCGGCGCGGTGCTCGAGGAGTCCCGATGAGCGACGACGACCGGCTGCGAGGGCTGCTGTCCGACGCGGTCTCCGACATCGAGCCGGAGAACCGGCTCGACGAGCTGCGCGCCTCCGTGCACCCGAGCCCTCGGGTGGTGCCCGTGTCGCGGCCGCGTTCGTGGTACGCCGCAGCCGGCATCATCGCCACCGCCGCCGTGATCGGCGTCGTCGCGTACGTCACCTCTGTCGCCGGCGACAGGTCGACCGACCTCGGCCCCGCGACGGGCACCGGGAACGACCTACCCTCGGCAACGGCCACGGATCCGGCCGCGACGGAGGGCCCCGGCGCCTCGACCGGGCCGCACGCACGTCCGCTCGCGGTGTACTTCCTCGGTCACGGGTCCCAGGGCGACGTGCTCTATCGCGAGACGGTGCCGGTGACCTCCGAGGAGAGGCCGCTGGACGCGGCGGTGTCGTCGCTGATGGACGACCCGACCGACCCCGACTACCGCACCGGGTGGTACCCGGGCACGCTGGTCTCCGCCACGGCCAGCCACGGCGTGGTGCGCGTCGAGCTCGGCCCGATCTCGGCGGGTCGCCCGGCGACGATGTCGCAGCGCACGGCGTACGAGACGGTGCAACAGGCGGTCTACACGTTCCAGAGTGCCGTCGGGCGCCGCGAGGTCGTGGTGCAGTTCCTCCGCCATGGGAAGCCGGCCCCCGCGGTTCTCGGCGTGCCCACGGCACAGCCCGTCGGACCGGGACGGGTGGGCGAGGTGCTCTCGCACCTCACCATCGGCTCGCCGCTGGAGGAACAGCCCGTCCAGGCGGGGCGGCTCGTCGTGAGCGGGACCAGCAACGGGTTCAAGGGTCGGGTCACGGTCACGCTCGTCCGCACCGGCGCCTCGGGTGACACGACCGTGCTCACCCGGTCAGGGGTCGCCGACGGCTTCGGCGACCCGAACCGGCTGTACCCGTGGCGGATCGTGCTCGACACCTCGGGCCTGACGCCCGGCCCCTACACGGTCGTGGCGACCAACGACGCCCCGGGCGGCCGCGGGGCCCCGGCGACCGACACGCGTGTCGTCGTCCTGAGGTAGCCGGCGTCGACCGTCAGCGACGATCAGCCCTGCGACTCGGCTCAGGCATGCCCCGGCCGGCCCCAGCGCGGCGTGCGGGCCAGCAGCGCCGCGACGGCGGCCACCCCGGCCGTCGACGTCCGCAGCACCTCGTCGCCCAGGCGTACGGCGAGCGCACCGGCCGTCTCGAAGGCGGCCAGCTCCTCGTCGGTCAGGCCGCCCTCCGGGCCGACCACCACCACGAGCGAACCGGCCTCGGGCACGGCGACCGCGGCCAGGCCGCTCGAGGCCGTCTCGTGCAGCACGACGGCCACGTCCGCGGCGGCCAGCAGGGTCGTCACGTCGTCGGTCGTCGCCAGGTCGGCCACCTCGGGGAACCACGCGCGCCGCGACTGCTTGGCGGCCTCGCGCGCGGTGGCGCGCCAGCGGGCCAGCGACTTCGCTGCGCGCTCCCCCCGCCAGACGGCGACCGACCGGGCCGCGGCCCACGGCACCACCCGGCCGGCACCGATCTCGGTGAGGAGCTCCACCGCCAGCTCACCCCGGTCGCCCTTCGGCAGTGCCTGGACGACGGTGACCTCCGGCGTCGGCTCCGGAACCGCCTGGACGTCGTCGACGGTCACCACCAGCCGGCGCTTGCCGGTCTCGGTCACGGTCCCGGCCAGCCGGTGTCCCCGGCCGTCGGTCAGGACCACGGCCTCGCCCGGACGTATCCGACGTACGGCGACGGCGTGGTGGGCCTCGTCCCCCGTCACCTCGACCGGATCACCGCGGCGCACACCGGCCAGCGACTCGACCCAGTGGACCGGCAGCGTCATCGGGTCGGCTCAGTGCCGGTTGGGCGGACCGTTGAAGGCATCACGGATGCGCCCGAACACCGAGCCGGAGGCGCGGTTGGGTCCGAGCCGCCCGTCGGGCTTCTCCTCGCCCCGGATCGCCGCGAGCTCGCGCATGAGCTCCTCCTGTCGCGGGTCGAGGCGGCTCGGCGTCTCGACCACGACGGTCACCACGAGATCACCGCGGCCGCCGCGCAGCCCGGGAACCCCGCGTCCGCGGAACGTGAGGTCGCTCCCCGACTGCGTGCCCGGCTTGATGTCCAGCTCGAACGTGGTCTCCACGCCGCTGTCGGACTCCGAGTCCGCCTCGAGCGTGGGCAGCGTCAGCGTGGTGCCGAGCGCGGCCGCGGTCATGGGCACCGTCACCGCGCAGTGGAGCGTCGTGCCGTCGCGGGTGAAGACCTGGTGCGGGAGGACGTGCACCTCGACGTAGAGGTCTCCGGGCGGCCCACCGCCGGCGCCGACCTCGCCCTGGCCGGCCAGCTGTACCCGGGTGCCGGTGTCGACACCGGCCGGGATCTTGACGGTGATCGAGCGGCGCGCGCGCACGCGACCGTCGCCCGAGCACTCGCGGCACGGGTCGGGGATCAGCGTTCCGTAGCCGCGGCACGCCGAGCACGGCCGGAGCGTGCGGATCTCACCGAGGAAGGATCTCTGCACCTGCGCGACCTCGCCGGTGCCGCGACAGGTCTCGCACGGCACCGGATGGGTGCCCGGAGCGGTGCCCTCGCCGTCGCACGTCGTACAGACGACCGCCGTGTCGACCTTGAGCTCGCGCGAGACGCCGAACGCCGCCTCCGCCAGCGTCACCTCCATCCGGATCAAGGCGTCCTGACCGCGGTGCACCCGAGGTCGCGGACCCCGGCCGGCCGGCCCGGTCTGGCCACCGAAGAAGGCGTCCATGATGTCCGTGAACGAGAATCCGGCGCCGAAGCCGCCGGCGCTCGCGAACACGTCCCCGCCCCGGTCGTACGCCGCGCGCTTCTGCGGGTCGCTGAGCACCTCGTAGGCGCGCGAGACCTCCTTGAACCGCTCCTGCGTCGCCGGGTCGGGGTTGACGTCGGGGTGCAGCTGACGGGCCAGCCGCCGGTAGGCCCTCTTGATCGTGTCGGCGTCGGCGTCGCGAGGGACGCCGAGCAGCTCGTACAGATCGTGGTCGGACATGCGCAAAGGCTCCTATGCCTCGTCGAGGATGCGGGAGACGTAGCGGGCGACCGCACGCACCGCCGCCATCGTCCCCGGGTAGTCCATGCGGGTGGGGCCCACGACGCCGAGGTTGCCGACCGCCTCGTCGCCGGGTCCGTACCCGGTCGAGACGACGCTCGTGCTGGCGAACTCCTGGTAGGGCCCCTCGTGTCCGATCCGGACCGTGACCAGGCCGCCGGTCTGGGCCTCGCCGAGGAGCTTGAGCAGGACGACGTGCTCCTCGAGCGCCTCGAGCAGCGGCCGGACCGACAGCTCGAAGCTGTCACCGAACCGGGCCAGGTTGGCCGCCCCGCCCACCGCGACCCGCTCCGACGAGCGGTGGTCGGACATCGCGTCCACGAGCGTCTCGGCCACGGCTGCCTGCACGCCGCCGTCACCAGGCCCCTCCTCGAGCAGCTCGAGGGCGCTGGTGGCCTCGGCGACCGTCCGCCCGGCGACGACGGCCGAGAGCCGACCGCGCAGGGCCGCGACGTCCTCGTCGTCCATCGGCACGCTGAGATCGACCAGCCGCTGCTCCACCCGCCCCGAGCTGAGGATCAGCACCACGAGCAACCGCGCGGGAGCCAGTGCGACCAGCTCGACGTGGCGCACCGTGGAGCGGGACAGGGTGGGGTACTGCACGATCGCGACCTGATGGGTCAGCTGGGCCAGCAGGCGCACCGACCGCTGCACCACGTCGTCGAGGTCGACGGCGCCGTCGAGGATCGTGGCGATGGCCCGACGCTCGGCCGGTGTCATCGGCTTGATGGTGGTCAGCCGGTCGACGAACAGCCGGTAGCCCTTGTCGGTCGGGATGCGGCCGGCACTGGTGTGGGGCTGGGTGATCAGCCCCTCCTCCTCCAGCGCGGCCATGTCGTTGCGGACCGTGGCCGGGGAGACGCCGAGCCCGTGCCGCTCGACCAGGGCCTTGGAGCCCACCGGCTCCTGCGTCGCGACATAGTCCTCGACGATGGCCCGGAGCACGGCGAGGCGGCGCTCGTCCTGCATCGCCACCTCCTCGACCGGCCCTGTCGGACCCCGCTGGCACTCGCCGGGCGGGAGTGCCAAGCCTACTAGGGTCTGTGAGGTGACGGACTTCATGGACGTGGCCGACCGGGTGTGGGTCGCCCGCTACGAGTGGGCCGACGCCAACGTGACGGCGATCGGCAGTGAGCGCGGCCTGGTGGTGGTCGACACCCACGGCTCGACCGCGGCGGGGCGGGGCGTGCTCGCCGACCTCGACCGGCTGGGAGCCGGTCCGGTCGCCGCGGTGGTGAACACGCACTGGCACTGGGACCACTCGTTCGGCAACGCGGCCTTCCGCGAGCGCGATCCCGCGGTGCCCATCCATGCCCACGAGGACGCCGCGAAGATGCTCGCCGAGCAGGGGGAGCACATGGTGAGCCGGTTCGCGGAGTCCGACGACCCTCACCGTGACGAGGTCGCCGCGACCGAGCTGGTGATCCCCGACCACACGTTCTCGTCCACCCGCAGCCTCGACCTCGGCGACCGGGTGGTCGAGCTGGTGTTCCCGGGACGCGGGCACACCGACGGCGACCTCGTCGTCGTCGTCCCGGACGTCGGCGTGGTGCTGGGCGGCGACCTGATCGAGGAGTCGGCCAAGCCGTGGATCGGGCTCGACTCCTGGCCCCTCGAGTGGCACGCGTCGCTGGACGTCGTGCTCTCGCTGATCTCCCCCGAGACGCAGGTGGTGCCGGGTCACGGCGTACCGGTCGACCGGGAGTTCGTGGAGACCCAGCGCGACGACCTCGCTGTCATCGGGGAGACGGTGCGTCGGCTCGCCGCGGACGGCGTACCGCTGGAGCGGGCGGTGGCCGAGGGCGAGTGGCCGTGGGACGCCGACGACCGGATCGCCCATGCCTGCCGTCGCGGGTACGAGCACCTCCCGCCGGCCGGGCGCGCCCTGCCTCTGGTCTGAGCACGCCTCTCGTCCGAGCACGTCGTCGAAGCGCCACCCCTCGGGGTGGTGCGGCGGCCGGGAACCGCGGCCTACAACGTAGGCATGAGCGAGCAGGGCTCGGAGCAGCACGACGACCGGTCAGAGGGCTCGCTGAGCGTGTCCGACGAGGACCTGCCGGAGGACCTCCGGCCGACGGAGGAGAACCCGCTCGCGCAGCCCGCCGGCGACGACGTGCCCGAGGACGTGCTGAAGGACACCTCGGGCGGTGCCAGCAGGGGCTCGGAGGACGCCGAGAAGGGGGGAGACGACGCCGATGCGTCGTCCGGGCCGGCGTCCTCCGAGCACCACGACGACCCGCCCGGCGACGCCGACTGACCGGGCGTGGCCCGGCGCGCCTCACCGCACGCGGCGGGGCGCCTCCTAGCGTGGACCGGTGACCCCGGACCGCTACGGCTCTGACGTGCTCGCCTCCGACTGGCGAGCGCCGGCGCGCGGTCGGGCGACCGCGGCCGAGGCGACGGTCGGCCTCGTGGTCGAGGAGGTGATGACCGACTTCTGCGGAGAGATCGTCGCGGTCGACCGCGACCTGGGCACCCTGACCCTGGAGGACCGGCGCGGGCGACGGCGTGCCTTCCCACTCGGGCCCGGGTTCCTGCTCGAGGGCCGGCCGGTCGCGCTGACGGCGCCGGTGACCAGGACGGCCCCCACCGCCCCGCGGCGTACGGCGTCGGGATCGGTGGCGGTCCCGGGAGCCCGCGCGCGGATCGCCCGCGAGAGCCGGATCTTCGTCGAGGGACGGCACGACGCCGAGCTGGTCGAGAAGGTCTGGGGCGACGACCTGCGCGTCGAGGGCGTGGTCGTCGAGTACCTGGGGGGCGTCGACGACCTGGTCACGATGCTGCGCGACTTCGGACCCGGACCCGGCCGCCGCGTCGGCGTGCTGGTCGACCACCTCGTCCCGGGCTCCAAGGAGAGCCGGATCGCCGACGACGTACGCCGCTCCCCCGCCGGGGAGCACGTGCTGGTCGTGGGGCACCCCTTCGTGGACGTCTGGGCGGGCGTGAAGCCCGAGCGGCTCGGCCTCGCCGCCTGGCCCGACGTACCCCGCGACGTCGAGTGGAAGCACGGGATCTGCGCCGCGCTCGGCTGGCCGCACGCCGACCAGGCCGACCTCGCTCGCGCCTGGCAGCAGATCCTGTCCCGCGTCACGACGTACGCCGACTGCGAGCCGGCGCTGCTCGGCCGGGTCGAGGAGCTGATCGACTTCGTGACCGCGTCCTGACACGACCTACTCTCCTCCCATGCGCGCGCCCGCCCACGTCCTCGCGCGCACCCGCTCGGCACTCCCCTGGCTGGTCCTGGCCGGCATCCTGGTCTCCCTCGTGGTCAACACCGCGCGACCGCTGACCAACACCGACACCTACTTCCACCTGCGCTTCGGGCACGAGTTCCTGCACGGCTGGTCGCTGCGCCACCCGGGCAGCGTGAGCACGTTCGCCACCGCCGACTGGGTGCCGACGCAATGGCTCTCGGAGATCGTGATGGCCAAGACCGAGGACTGGTTCGGCCTGCCCGGCGTCGCCTGGTTGTCCGGGCTGCTCGAGGTGCTGCTCTTCCTCGGCGTGTACGCCGCGGCGCGCGTGCGTGCCGAGCCGTTGGTCGCGATGCCGGTGACCGCCATCGCCCTCTACGCGATGCAGAGCGGTCTGTCGATGCGCCCGCAGGTGATCAGCTACCTGATGACCGCGCTCGTGGTCGCCGCCTGGTTGCGCACCCTCGACGACCACCGGGTGCGCTGGTGGCTGGTGCCTCTGGTGTGGCTGTGGGCGATGCTCCACGGGATGTGGCCGGTCGCGCTGATGGTGGGGGCGCTGTCGACCCTCGGCCTCGCCCTCGACCGGACACCGCGCCCGGTCGTGCTGCGGGCGGGGGCGGTCACCGCCGCCTGTGCCGTGGCCGCGGCGGCGACGCCGGTCGGCCCCACCCTGTACGGCGCGGTCGTGGCCGTCGGCTCCCGCCGCGCCTACTTCTCCGAGTGGCTCCCGCCGGACTGGACCTCGTGGCCGTCCGCCGCGTTCGCCCTGCTCCTCGCGGGCACCCTGGTCGGGTTGTGGCGACGCCGGCGGAACCCGTGGACCGAGACCCTGCTGATCGTCCTCGCCGGCGTGTTCGCGGCGTACTCCGTGCGGACCGTGCCGGTCGGAGCGGCGATGCTGGCGCCGCTGGCGGCCGGGCCGCTGCAGGCGTTGGTCGGACGTCGTACGCCGGTGGGGCGCCACGAGGTGCGTGCGGTGGTGGCCGGCTCGGTCCTCGCCCTGGTCGCCCTCGCCGTCGCCGTGCCACGGACCTCCGACGATCCGCTTGCGGTGCCGCGCTGGGCCGACCCGGCGCTCGGCACCCTCCCGACCGGGACCAAGGTGCTCGACGACTGGAACCTGGGCGGCTACCTGATGTGGCGCTATCCCCGGCTCGACCTGGTGATGCACGGGTACGGCGACACCTTCACCACCGCCGAGCTGGACCGCAACACCGGCTTCCTGCTCGTCTCTCCGGGATGGGAGGAGGACCTGCGCGCGACCGGTGCCCGGGTCGCGCTCCTGCGGCCCGGCTCGCGCCTGGGCTACGTGCTGAGCGCCCAGGAGGGCTGGTCGGTCGTGCACCGCTCCGGGGCGCTGGAGATGCTCCGCGCGCCCGCGGACTGGCGCTCGCCGGCGCCGCCGGTCGCGCGGCTGAGCGGGTCAGTCGGCTGAGGCCGCGACCCAGCGGGTCAGCACGTCGGCGGCCGCGCCGGAGTCGACCGACTCGCCGGCTCGGGTGAAGGCCGCCGGCAGGGCGTCCTCGACCGAGGCAGCGGGCTGGTCGTAGACCGCCAGCGCCGCGGCGGCGTTGAGCAGCACGGCGTCGCGGATCGGGCCGGCCTGGCCGTCCAGGACGCGTCGTACGACGTCGGCGTTGTGGTGGACGTCGCCACCGCGCAGGTCCGGCGGCGCGGCCGTCGCGATGCCGAGCAGCGACGGGTCGACGGTGGACGGCGTCACGATCCCGTCGTGGACCAGCCACACCTGCGACGTGGTCGTCGTGGTCAGCTCGTCGAGCCCGTCGTCGCCGCGGAAGACCCACGCGTCGACGCCCCGCCTCGCGAGCACGCCGGCCATCAAGGGCGCCAGGCGCGGATCCGCACACCCCACCGCCTGGGCGTCGGGCTTCACCGGGTTGGCCAGCGGGCCGAGCAGGTTGAACGTCGTCCCGATCGCGAGCTCGCGCCGCGGGACGGCGGCGTGGCGCAGCGCGGGGTGGAAGGCGGCCGCGAAGCAGAACGTGATGCCGACCTGTTCGGCCAGGCGGGCGACCCGGTCGGCCGAGAGGTCGAGCCGGATGCCGAGCGCCTCGAGCACGTCCGCCGACCCGGCCTGGCTCGAGGCCGAGCGGTTGCCGTGCTTGACGACCCGCGCCCCGGCCCCCGCGGCCACGATCGCCGCCATCGTGGAGATGTTGACGCTCATCGAGCGGTCGCCGCCGGTGCCGACCACGTCGAGCGCCCGCCCCGGGATCGTCAGGGGCGTCGCCACCTGGTACATCGCGTCCAGCAGGCCGGTGACCTCGTCGATCGTCTCGCCCTTGCTCCGCAGGGCGATCGCGAGCCCGGCGATCTGGGCGGGCGTGGCCGCGCCCGACAGGATCTCGCCCATCGCCCATGCGGCCTGCTCCCCGGTCAGGTCGTGATGCTGGACGAGGGCGCCCAGCACCTCGCCCCAGGAGTACGCCGTGGCGTCCACGAGGTCAGGTCGTCGCGGTGGTGGCGGGGACCCGCGGACGCAACAGCGCGGTGACCGCCTCGGCGAGCCGCACCGGGTCGAGCGGGTGCGGCACGGCGGCCTCGGCGCGCGACCAGGTGGCCAGCCAGGCGTCCTGGGGGCGCCCGATCAGGACCAGGATCGGGGGGCAGCGGTAGATCTCGTCCTTGAGCTGCTTGGCGATGCCCATGCCGCCCGCCGGCACAGCTTCTCCGTCGAGGATGGCCAGGTCGATGCCCCCGGCGTCCATGTTCTGCAGCACCACCGGCTCCGTCGCGACCTCGACGTACTGCAGCTCGGGGAGGTCGGGGTGGGGCCGGCGGCCGAGCGCGAGGATCACCTGCTGGCGCACGTTGGCGTCGTCGCTGTAGACGAGCACGCGCAGCCGCGGCTGGCGCTGCCCGGCGTCGTGGGAGTCGCTCACGGGCAGAAGGCTACCGTCGGGCGCCCTCGACGCCGCTCGCGGGAGGCGGGATCCGGCGGGCGCCGAGCGCCGTCACGGGGCGGCCGCAAACAACTCGAGGCCGCCAGGGGGTCGGGGTGCCTGCTCCGGAGGGCTCGGGACATAATGGCGACCGTGGCGACAGCTTCGACGACCATCCCTGCCTCCCGGCTGCACGGACACCACGACCGCCCGAGCATGGTGAGTGTCGGAACCATCATCTGGCTGTCCAGCGAGCTGATGTTCTTCGCCGCCCTGTTCGCGTCGTACTTCACGATCCGCGCGGTGAGCCCCGAGCTCTGGGCGCAGAGCACGGAGAAGCTCGACGTCCCCTACGCCGCGGTCAACACCACGATCCTGGTGCTGTCCTCCGCCACGTGCCAGCTCGGCGTCTTCGCCGCCGAGCGCGGCCAGGTCGGACGCTCCGGCTCGGTGTTCTCCGTGAAGGGGTGGGGCCTGCGCGAGTGGTTCATCCTCACCTACATCATGGGTGCGGTGTTCGTGGCCGGTCAGGCCAACGAGTACGGGAACCTGGTCAAGGAGGGCATCACCATTCCCTCCTCGGGCTACGGCTCGATGTTCTACCTGACCACCGGCTTCCACGCCCTCCACGTGACGGGCGGCCTGATCGCCTTCCTGTTCGTGCTCGGCCGCACGTTCATGGCCCGGCGCTTCACCCACGAGCAGGCGGTCAGTGCCATCGTCGTGTCGTACTACTGGCACTTCGTCGACGTCGTCTGGATCGGGCTGTTCGCGACCATCTACCTCATCAAGTGACCGCAAGGGACCGACTGTGCGCCTCCTGAACCGCCCCCTCGGACGTCTCTCCCGGCACCGCCGCGGCCCGGTCGCGGGGTTGCTCGTGGTCGCGCTGGGACTGCTCCTGACGGGAGGGCTGTACGCCGCGTTCTCGCCGGCCTCGGCCCGCGAGGACGACTCCGCGACGCAGATCAAGCAGGGCCACCAGCTGTTCCTCGTCGGGTGCTCGTTCTGCCACGGCACCAACGGTCAGGGCGTGAAGACGCTGGACGGCAACCAGCTCGGTCCCCCGCTGGTCGGCGTGGGTGCCGCCGCCGTTGACTTCCAGGTCGGCACCGGCCGGATGCCGGCGGTCCAGCCCGGCCCCCAGATCCCGCAGAAGGAAGTCGTCTACACGCCCGACGAGATCGCCGCCCTGGCGGCGTACGTCGCGTCTCTCGGTCCCGGCCCGGCCATCCCCAACCCCTCCGACTACAGCCTCGACGGACTGACGGACGAGGAGCGCCAGCAGGCGATCGCGCGGGGCGGCCAGATCTTCCTGACCAACTGCACGGCGTGCCACAACTTCGAGGGGTCCGGCGGCGCGATGCCCAGGGGCGGGTACGCACCGAAGATCCGCGGCGTCTCGGCGAAGTACATCTTCGAGGCGATGCTGACCGGCCCGCAGGCGATGGACAACTTCTCCAACGGCAACCTGTCCGTCGACGAGAAGCGCGACATCATCGCCTATCTCCAGTCGCTGCAGGACAACCCCGATTACGGCGGCTTCGGCATGGGTGGCATCGGTCCGGTCAGTGAGGGCCTGTTCGCGTGGCTGGTGGGCATCGGCTCGCTGGTCGGCGTCGCGACCTGGATCGCCGCCCACACCGCGCGGACGTCCAAGCAGAAGGCGGAACAGTGAACGACAACCTCCCGGAGACCACCCACGGCGCGCAGACGCCGGTCGGGACGCAGGAGCCGATCCCCGACCCGGGCCTTCCCGAGCACGAGTGGCGACCGACCGACGTGGACCCGAAGGCGGCGCGGCGAGCCGAGCGCCAGGTCGCCGGGCTGTTCGTCCTCGCCATCCTCGGCGCCATCGGGTTCATCGCCAGCTACGTGATCTTCAAGATCGGCGACACCACCGACACGATCGGCAACCTCGGCGCGTCCAACCTGATGCTCGGGCTCTGCCTGGCGGTGACGCTCCTGGCCATGGGCGCCGGGATGATCCAGTGGGCCCGCAAGCTGATGTCGGACCACGAGATCGTCGAGATGCGCCACCCGGCGGCGTCCTCCCAGGAGGATCGCGAGGCCGCGGTCAGCATCCTGCAGACCGGGCTCGAGGAGTCCGGTCTCGGCCGGCGTCCGCTGATCCGCAACACCCTGCTCGCGGCCGGCGGGGTGCTCGGCCTGCTCCCGATCGTGATGCTGCGCGACCTCGGGCCGCTGCCGGGTGACAAGCTCGACCACACCGTCTGGGACCTCGACACCTGGACCCCCGAGATGCAGGCGTGGTGGAAGACGCAGAACCGCACCCTGCAGCGCGTGGTCCGCGACGTGGTCGGCACGCCGATCAAGGTCACCGAGCTCGAGATCGGCGACCTGGTGAACGCCGAGCCAGAGGTGCTGTTCGCGGTCGACCCCGAGACCCAGCAACCGGTGGTCGAGGGCACCCAGCTGCTCGTCGACAAGTCGAAGGCGGCGGTGATCCTGAACCGGATGCTGCCCAGCGACATCGTGTCGGAACAGACGCTGAACTGGTCGGTCGACGGCATCGTCTGCTACTCCAAGATCTGCACGCATGTCGGCTGCCCGATCTCCCTCAACGAGCGCACCACCCACCACCTGCTGTGCCCCTGCCACCAGTCGACCTTCGACCTCACCGACAGCGGCAAGGTGCTGTTCGGCCCCGCGGCCCGGGCGCTGCCTCAGCTCCAGCTGACCGTGGACGACGAGGGATACTTGGCAGCGGTGCGAGACTTCACCGAACCCGTCGGGCCGAGTTTCTGGGAGCGAGGCTGACCATGTCCCTGGACACCAGCAAGATCGCCGACACCAATCGCGGCACCGCCGCGACCGCCAAGAAGCCGAACAAGGCCGGAGCGGTCGCCGGGTGGGCCGACGACCGGCTGAAGCTCGGCACCCTGACCAAGGTCTTCGCGCGCAAGGTCTTCCCCGACCACTGGTCGTTCATGCTCGGTGAGATCGCGCTCTGGTCGTTCATCGTGCTCCTGCTCACCGGCACGTTCCTCACGCTCTGGTTCACGCCGAGCATGTCGGAGTCGGTGTACCAGGGCTCCTACACGCAGCTGCGCGGCGTACCGATGTCAGACGCCTACGCCTCGACGCTGCACATCAGCTTCGACGTCCGTGGCGGCCTGCTCATGCGGCAGATGCACCACTGGTCCGCGATGCTCTTCATCGCGGCGATGTTCGTGCACATGATGCGAACCTTCGTCACCGGGGCCTTCCGCAAGCCGCGTGAGCTGAACTGGATCATCGGCTCGCTCCTGCTCCTGCTCGGCATCCTCGAGGGCTTCGCCGGCTACTCGCTGCCCGACGACCTGCTGTCCGGCACCGGCCTGCGGATCGCGGACGGCCTGGTCAAGGCGACGCCTGTCGTCGGCACCTACATGTCGTTCTTCCTGTTCGGCGGGGAGTTCCCCGGCGACCTCATCATCCCGCGTCTGTACATCCTCCATGTGCTCTTGATCCCGGGCCTGATCCTGGCCCTGATCGGCCTGCACATGCTGCTGCTGGTGTTCCACAAGCACACCCAGTGGGCCGGTCCCGGTCGCACCGAGCAGAACGTCGTCGGGTACCCGATGCTCCCGGTCTACATGGCCAAGGCTGGCGGCTTCTTCTTCATGGTCTTCGGCGTCACGGCGCTGATGGGCGCCGTGCTCTCGATCAACCCGATCTGGAAGTACGGGCCCTACGACCCGTCCAAGGTGACGGCGGGCTCCCAGCCCGACTGGTACATGGGCATCGCCGAGGGTCTGCTGCGCATCATGCCCAACTGGGAGACCCATATCTGGGGGGTCACGATCTCCTGGAACGTGATGATCCCCGGCCAGATCATCCCGTTCGTGCTGTTCGGGATGATCATCGGCTGGCCGTTCCTCGAGCAGTGGGTGACGGGCGACAAGCGGGAGCACCACCTGCTGCAGCGACCGCGCAACGCCCCCACGCGTACGGCGTTCCTGGCGGCGATGGTCACCGTGTACGGCCTGCTCTGGGCGGCCGGCGGCAACGACATCCTGGCCACGCACTTCCACTGGAGCCTGAACTCCATCACGTACTTCATGCGCGCGGCGATCTTCATCGTGCCGCCCATCGTGTTCTACGTGACCCGGCGTTGGTGCATCGGCCTGCAACGCGGTGACAACGACCTGCTGCTCCACGGGTACGAGACCGGCATCATCATGCGGTCCGTCGAGGGCGGCTACAGCGAGCGGCACCTGCCGATCAACCCGGACCGCGCCTACACGCTCACCGCGCGGCACCGCGACCAGGTACGAGATCGAGTCGGCCGTCGACGAGAACGGCGTGGCCGCGCCGGGGAGCCGGATCGAGCGGATCCGCGCCAAGCTGTCGAGGGGCATGTTCGCGGACAACGTGCAGAAGCCGACCGTCGAGGAGCTCGAGGAGGCCCGCCACCACGCGGAGCACACCCACGAGCTCGAGGCGGGCCTCGACCACCCCGCCTCGGGACACGAGTTCGACGACCACGCCCTCCGCGACGCCGAGGACGTTCCCCTCCGCCAGCACTGACCCGGCACTGACCCGGCAGCGAGCCGGCGCTGAGCGCCCCGTCGGTGCTACCTACCCACCGGCCTTCGGCCGGGGGGGCGTCAGTGGAGGGCGGAGCCGAGCCGGTACTGCGCGAACGACTCGTTCCAGTCGCCGTAGCCGTTGGTGAGCTCCATGGGCCGGTCGGTGCCGGTGTACTGCACGACGTCGCCGACGTTGGTCATGTGGTAGAGCCAGTCGGCGTTCGCGGTGCTCATGCCGGTGCAGCCGTGGGAGACGTTGGCGTGGCCCTGGTCCGCGACGGACCACGGGGCGGCGTGGATGAACTCTCCGGAGTAGGTCACCCGCATCGCCCACTGGACGCCCTTGATGTTGTAGGCGTCCGCACCCGTGATGCCCACGGTCTCGGAGTTCATGTCCTTGCTCGGGAACTTCTCGATGATCACCTTGGTGCCGGAGCGGGTCGTGTACTGCGGCTGCTGGCCGGTCGTGATCGGCAGCGTCCGCAGCAGCTTGCCGTTGCTGAAGACCTGCATCTGGTCGGTCCTGGTGTTGACCTTGTAGACGTGGGCCGCGCCGACGTGGAACTGGATGGTGCGGTCGAGCTGGCCGAAGATCCCGTTGCCGGCCGGCACGCTGTTGATGTCGGCGTTCACGGTGACCGTGCTGCCGGCCTTCCAGTACTTCGCCGGGCGCCAGTGCACCTCGGTGTTGCTGATCCAGTGCCACGAGCCCTTCTGGGCCGGTTGCGAGACGACGTGCAGGTGCTTCTCGATCGAGGCGTGATCGGTGACCGGGACGTCGAAGGTGACGATCACCGGCATCCCGACGCCCACGGTCTGGCCGCTGAGGGGCGCGATGGACGGATAGGTCTGCTGGTCGAGGGTGAGCCCCGCGGTCGTGAACCGGGTGGTCCGCTTGATCGACGTGCCGCCGTCGACCGTCGCCTGGCTGATCACGGTGTACGTCGTGCCCGGCTCGAGCAGCGTGCCGGCGGTCCAGGTCTTCCGGTCTGCCGACAGCTTTCCAGGGATCGTGCCGGACCTGGAGGTCACGGCGACGGACGTGAGCGTGCCGGAGTCGGCCGTCACCAGGATGCGCCGGTCGACCGGGACGGCGGTGGCGCCACGCTGCACGTTCGCGTGGACGGCCGGCTCGGCCACGTCGGGTTTCGCGCCCTTCGAATGGAGGACGTCCTTGACGCCGTTGCTGTCGCCGTCGGAGGTCGAGCCACCGGAGCCGCATCCCGCAGCGACCAGTGACACGGCCATCAGGGCACCGACGATCATCGGCACACGGGCGCGGGTGATGGGCATCAGACTCCCCGTAGGTAATGGACGTTCGGCCCCAATGTAACCGGTCACCCCACCGCTTCCCCGAATCGACGGCACCGGTGAAATCTCACGCAACCGGTGGCCCTCCGGCTGCGTCTCAGCGGGTTCTAGTGGGCGTGCTCGCCGCGGTAGTACTCGAAGACCCAGCCCGAGAGGGCGAGGGCACCGAGGCCCACGCCGATGATGAGCAGCCACCACGCGCCCAGCGCGACGGCGTACGTGATCACGGCCAGCGCGGCCCCGCACCACAGCGGCCACCAGGAGTACGGCGGGAAGAAGCCGAGCTCCCCGGCGCCGTCGGCGATCTCGGCGTCCTTCCGGTCCTCGGGCCGCGGCTCCATCTTGGAGGCGTGGAAGCCGAGGTACAGGGTGACCATGGCCATCAGCAGGGTGGTCATCACCAGGGCGGACGTGCCGGTCCAGTCGCCGGCGATCAGCCAGTACGCCGGGCTCACCACCACGAAGAACGCGGTGGAGATCGCGAAGATCCACGCCTCGATCTTCACGCGTCGTCACCGCCCATCTGGTCGCGCAGGTGCTCCTCGCGCCCGTCGACGTCCGGTGCGTCCGCGAGGCCGGAGTGCGCCATCGCGTAGTTGTCCTCCATCTCGATCGCGGCGATCTCGGGGTGGTGCAGGTCGAACGCCGGCGACTCGGAGCGGATCCGCGGGATGCTGTCGAAGTTGTGCCGCGGCGGCGGGCAGCTGGTCGCCCACTCGAGCGAGCGGCCCCAGCCCCATGGGTCGTCGACCTCGACCAGCGGCGCGTGCCGCGAGATCCAGACGTTGTAGAGGAACGGCAGGGTCGACGCCCCGAGCAGGAACGCGCCGACGGTCGAGACCTGGTTGAGCGTGGTGAAGCCGTCCTGCGGCAGGTAGTCGGCGTACCGACGGGGCATGCCCTCCACACCCAGCCAGTGCTGCACGAGGAACGTCGTGTGGAACCCGATGAACAGCATCCAGAAGTGGACCTTGCCCAGGCGTTCGTCGAGCATCCGCCCGGT
>Ga0070684_100000522_pt1 | contig 26394 bp, 36 predicted proteins | sample KBSC723LmetaG_FD_65653 | JGI IMG/M metagenome (GOLD analysis project Ga0070684, IMG submission 65653) | Corn rhizosphere microbial communities from Kellogg Biological Station, Michigan, USA - KBS C7.2-3L metaG | ecosystem: Host-associated > Plants > Roots > Rhizosphere ...
CGGGCCGGGGTCGTCTCCCGCGGCCAGGCGGCGGTCGACCGCAGCGGCCTCCGCCACTGCCCGCTCCTCCGTGACCAGCCACACCGATCCGATCTCCCAGTCGAGCCCGGGCAGCCGGTCGAGGTGCTCGCGGGCCACCTCGGCGGCGGACGCCCGGCCGCTGCGAACGAGCTCGGCGGTCTCGGTCGCGTCACGCACGGGCGAACCGGGCCGTTGCGAACCGGGCGCACTCGGCGGGCAACTCCCGGCCCTGCGCCAGGTCGGCCGCCAACCTGCCCAGCAGCGGGCCGAACTTGAACGCGTGGCCGCTGTCGCCGCCGAGAACCACTATCCCGTCCATCCGGTCGAGAATGAAATCACGGTCGGGGGTCATCGTGTACAGACATGCGTCCGCGCGCGCCGGCTCCGCCGCCAGCCCAGGAAACGCCGTCGAGACATGGTCGAGCAGCCGAGCTGTGACGGCGGCGTCCACCGGCCGGTCGTCGCGGTCGGGATCGAACTGCTCGTCGCGGCCGGCGTCCTGCGCGACCTTGTAGCCGACGCCAGGCGTGACAACGCCGTACCAGGCGTGGCCGCCGTCTCCGTGGTCGATCACCGACGGCCGGTCGTCGGGCGCGCCGGCGAAATACCCGACCTGCTCGATCTGCACCCGCAACGGCAGCTCCGTCAGCCGGCCCAACCACGGCCCGGCGCAGACGCAGACGACGTCCGCCTCGAGCTCAGCGGGATCGTCGATACGGCTCTGCTCTCGCACGTCCACCATCCCCGCCAGCGTGCGCAGGGCGAGGTCGGCGCGAACGCAGCCGGCCTCCCGCGTCCACAGCACCGGCGAACGGAAACGGGCCTCGGGGAAGCGGCGCTGCGCCTCGCCGGGCTCCAGCCACACGAACGGCTCTCCCGCCTCCTGTAGCGCATCCGCGCAGCGAGCGGCCGCCAGCCCGGTCTCGAACAGGCCGTTCTCGAGCAGCAGCGAGCGGTCGAGCTTCCGCCACTCCTCCACCGCCCGCCGGGCCAGGCGCACCATCCCGGCGTCGCCGTAGCTCGTCCGGTAGATCCGCGAGGCCCCGGGCGAGCTTCCCAGCCGGGTGCCCACCCGGTGCTGCTCGTGGACGACGACGTCGAACCCGTCCTCGCGCAGCGCGCGGGCGGTCGACAGCCCCAGAATGCCCGCGCCGACAACGGCGGCGCGAGGCCTGCTAGGCAGCGACCATCTCCCTCAGCTTGCCCTCTTCGGCCAGCTCGGTGACGATGTCGCAGCCGCCCACCAACTCGCCGTTGACGAACAGCTGGGGGATGGTCGGCCAGCCTGACTGCTCCGAGAGCACCTGGCGGATCCGCGGGTCGGGCAGGATGTCCATGGCGGCGAACTCCGCGCCGTTCTCCTTGAGGAGGGTGACAACCTGCGCGGAGAAGCCACAGCGCGGCATCTCCGGCGAGCCCTTCATGAACAGCATGATGCGGTGCTGGCTGATGGCGTCCAGGATCTCTTCCCGGATCTGATCCTCGGTGGCGATCACGAGGCGACCTCCGTCTTTATCTTGAGTGCATGGATGGGCCGGCCGGGGCCAAGCAGTTCCCCGACGGCCTCGTTCACCAGCCGGTGCTGCTCGAGCAGCGACAACCCTTCGAACTGGGCCGCGCGGACATGGGCGTACAGGTGGTCGCCTCCCGCCATGTCATGAACGGTCACCTCCGAGCCGGGCAGCGCCGCCTCGATCAGGCCGGCGATCTCGTGTGTATCGGGCACGCCGGAAGATTAGCGCTCTCTTTGAACAGGACTTCCCCTGCCCGACCGCGAAGGTACGATGGAAGAGCAATCTGGCGCACGATCCGCCCTCGAGGAGGGGCGAGCCCCATGTCAATGATGACGTACCTGCTGTTCGCGATCCCCCCGCTGATCCTCGGCCTGCTGGCCCAGTCTTGGGTGCAGAAGTCGTTCGCCCGGGGCTCCCAGGTGCGCGCCGCCTCCGGCATCTCCGGCGAGGACGCGGCCCGCAGGATCCTCGATAGCGGCGGGCTTTCGAACGTCCGCGTCGAGCGCGTCCCCGGCCAGCTGACCGACCACTACGACCCCCGCGACAAGGTGCTGCGGCTGTCCGAGCCGGTGGCAGGTTCCTCCTCGGTGGCCGCGATCGCGGTTGCCGCCCACGAGGCTGGCCACGCGTTCCAGGACGCCAAGGGCGAGACCTCGTTCCGGCTGCGCTCGGCGATGGTGCCGGCGGTGGGCTTTGCCTCACAGGCATGGATGTTCGTCCTGTTCGCGGGTGTGTTCGCCAACTCGGTGGGCCTGGTGCAGGTCGCCGTCGCGCTGTTTGCGGCGGTGGTCGCATTCAGCCTGGTCACTCTGCCGGTCGAGTTCGGTGCCAGCCGCAAGGCGATGAACATGCTGACCGCTCAGGGCATCATCGCGCCGACGGAGAGCCCGGTCGCGCGCAAGGTGCTGACCGCGGCCGCCATGACCTACGTCGTGGCAGCACTGTCGGCGATCTGGCAGCTGCTGCTGCTCTGGTTCTCGACCAGGGACTAACGCGATTCTTCCGCGCCGGTAGGCTGCGGGCGATGCGGCTGATCTCCTTCGAGGCGGATGGCCTCGCCCGCGCCGGGGTGCTGGACGGCGAGATTGTGCGCGACACCGGGCTCGCGATGGGCGAGCTGCTGCAGCGCGGTCTGGACCGGGCGCCGGCCGTCTGCGAGCTGCCGCTGACGGAGGTGCGGCTGCTGCCGCCGGTGCCCGGGCCCGGCAAGATCGCCTGCATCGGCAGGAACTACCACGAGCACGCCCGTGAGCAGGATGTGGAGGCGCCGGCGGAGCCGCTGGTGTTCGCCAAGTTCTCCTCCAGCCTGATCGCCCACCGCGAGCCGATCCGGCTCTCGCCTCTGACCGAGCGCACCGACTACGAGGCGGAGCTGGCGGTGGTGATCGGCCGGGGCGCCCGGCGGGTGAGCGAGCGGGAAGCGCTCGGCCATGTCGCCGGCTACACAGTGATGAACGACGTCACCGCCCGCGACCTGCAGAGGGCCGACGGCCAGTGGACGAGGGCCAAGGGCCTTGACACCTTCGGCCCCATGGGCCCGGCGCTGGTCACCCCCGACGAGGTAGGCGACCCGCAGGCTCTCGGCATCCGCTGCCGGCTGAACGGCGAGCTCGTCCAGGATGCCTCCACGGGGCAGATGATCCACTCGGTGGCCCGGCTGATCGCCCACCTCTCCCAGGCCTTCACGCTGCACCCCGGCGACGTGATCGCCACCGGCACGCCCAGCGGCGTCGGCGCGTTCCGCGACCCGCCCCGGTTCCTGCAGCCGGGCGACGTCGTCCGCTGTGAGGTCGAGCGCGTGGGCGCGCTCGAGAACCCCGTCCTCGGGTAGCCGGCGGCGGTGGGCGCCATCGGCATCACAGCTCGCGCGCTGCGGCACCGCTACGGCGACACCGAGACCCTGGCCGGCGTGGATCTCGACGTGCCGGCCGGCGCCCGGGTGGCGGTGGTCGGGCCCAGCGGCTGCGGCAAGTCGACGCTGCTCTCGATCGTCGCCGGCCTGGATGCCCCGGCGGCGGGGCAGGTGGTGGTGGGAGGTGAGATCGCACCGGTCGAACGGCTGGCCCGGTGCGCGCTGATGCCTCAGCGCGACCTGCTTTTGCCGTGGCGGAGCGCGCTCGACAACGCCGGCATCGCGCTCGAGAACGCCGGCCGCCCACGGGCGGATGCCAGGGCTGCGGCCATGCCGCTGTTCGATCGGTTCGGCCTGGCGGGCTTTGCGGGCGCTCCGCCGGGATCGCTGTCGGGCGGGATGCGACAGCGGGTGGCCTTCCTGCGCACGCTGCTGGCCGGCAAGCCGGTGCTGCTGCTGGACGAGCCGTTCGCGTCGCTGGACGCGATCACTCGCGAGGACCTGCAGGACTGGCTGGCGGAGGCGCTGGCCACGGAGCCGCGCACCGTGCTGCTGGTCACCCACGACGTGGACGAGGCCCTGAAGCTTGCAGACCGGGTGGTCGTGCTGTCAGCCCGCCCCGCCCGCGTCGTGCTGGTGGCCGACGCCGGGTCGGCCGGCCGCGACGACTTGCTGGGGGCGCTGCGGGGATGAGATCCCGGTTCGGCTGGATGATCGTGCTGGCGGCTCTGTTGGGCGCGTGGGAGCTGTACGTCCGCGTGCGCGGCATTCCCGACTACCTGCTGCCGGCGCCCACCGACATCGCCGCCACCCTGTGGGACGAGCGCTCGACGCTGGCCGACCAGGCCCTGGTGACCCTGCGGGAGATGGTGATCGGGCTGGCCGCGGCGGTGGCGGCCGGGCTGGGGTCGGCGATCATCCTTCACCGCTCGGACACGCTGCGCCGCGCCGTCTACCCGCTGCTGGTCGCCTCCCAGAGCGTCCCGGTGGTGGCGGTGGCGCCGATCCTGGTCATCTACCTCGGGTTCGGGCTGGCCCCCAAGGTGCTGATCGTGGCGCTGGTCTGCTTCTTCCCGGTCACCGTGGCCACGCTCGACGCACTGCGTGCCGTCGATCCCGAGTACCGGCGCGTGATGCGGACGCTGAACGCCTCGCCGCGGCGGATCTTCTGGCACGTGGAGATGCCGTTCGCCCTCCCCGGGGCGTTCTCCGGTACCCGGGTGGCCGCCTCCTACTCAGCGGTAGCTGCCCTGTTCGCCGAGTACGCGGGTGGCTCCGGCGGGCTGGCCGAGTCGATGCGAAACGGCCTCGACACCCCGCTGGTGGGCGCTGCGATCACGCTGCTGGCTTTGATGTCCATGGGCCTGTTCGCGCTGGTCACGCTGGCCGAGCGGCTGGCGCTCCCCTGGTCGCGCCACCGGCGATAGGATTCGCCCAGCAATCGTTTGCCGGGGAGTCCCGCCGGGGCTGAGAGGGCGCAGAGCGCGCGCCGACCCGTCGAACCTGATCCGGGTCATGCCGGCGAAGGGATGCAAGCCATGTTCCGACCATCACTGCTTCTGGCGCTGGCGGCCGGGCTGCTGGCCGCCGGGTGCGGCAGCAATGCCGACCAGGCCGGCTCGTCCACCGGCCAGACCGCCCCGCGCCCCGTAAGCCTGCAGCTGGACTGGTACCCCAACCCTGACCACGTGGGCATCTACGCGGCTTTGGACGAGCACGTGTTCGCCCGCCACGGTCTGGCGGTGTCGATCCACCAGCCGTCCGACGTGTCCGATCCGGTGAAGCTGGTGGCCGCCGGCAGGTCCGACCTGGGTATCTCGTACGAGCCGGAGCTGTTCTTCGCCCAGCAGGAGCGTGCGCCGGTGGTGGCCGTGGCGGCGCTGGTGCCGACGGCGCTCAACTCGATCATCGCCCGTGGCGGGGAGGGCATCGGCTCGCCCGCCGACCTGCGGGGCCGGACGATTGGCGAGGACGGCTCCAGGAGCACGGCCGCCTACCTCGACACCGTGCTGCGCCACGCCGGCCTCGACCCCGCGAACGACGTGAACCGGGTGGACGTCGGCTTCAACCTGGTGCCGGCGCTGCTCTCGAAGAAGGTCGACGCCATCATCGGCGCCTTTCAGAACATCGAGGGGGCGCAGCTGGCGGCCCGTGGAGTCGACCCGGTGGTGTTCCCCGTCGACCAGCACGGGGTGCCGCGCTACGACGAGCTGGTGCTGATCGCAAACCGCGACCGACTGCGCGACGACGCCGGCTACCGGGCGCGCGTCCGCGACTTCACGGCGGCTCTCACCCAGGCCACCGAGTGGGCCCGAAGCCATCCCCAGCAGGCCATCGAGGTGATGCGACGCCACTGCTCGCGGGACTACCGCGACGTGCTCGAGCAAAGCGTCCCGGCCACCCTCAAGCTGCTCGACACCTCGGCCCTCGTCCCCGACGAATGGGAGGCGTTCGGCGCCTGGATGGCGAAGCAGGGGCTGCTCGACGGCGAGCCCGACGGGCGGGCGCTGGTCACAAACCCGTGACCGGCCCATCTAGACTGCGAGCGCGTGAGCACCGACACGCTGAAGAGCCAGCTTCTGATCGCCACACCGAGCCTCGTCGACCCGAACTTCCGTAAGACCGTCGTGCTCCTGCTCGAGCACACCGACGAGGGGGCGGTGGGGGTCGTCCTCAACCGGCCCAGCGAAACCGCGGTGGCGCAGGCTGTGCCCGACCTGTCCGACGTCGTGCCGCCCGACGACCCGGTGTTCATCGGCGGCCCGGTCAGCCCCGGCAGTGTGATCGCCCTGGCCGAGTATCGTGACCCGGGCACTGTGGAGAGCACGATCTGCGGATCGATCGCGCCGGTCGAGTTCGGCACGGCGCCGGACGAGCTGGTGGAGCAGGTCACCCGGGCCCGAGCGTTCGCCGGCTACGCCGGGTGGGGGCCCGGCCAGCTGGAGGGGGAGATCGAGGAGGAGGCGTGGATCACGCAGCCGGCCAAGCCAGACGACGTCTTCTTCGGCGATCCCGACCGGTTGTGGGCCGCCGTACTCGACCGGATGGGTGATCAGTACCGGCTGCTGGCGCGAATGCCGGACGACCCGCGCCTGAACTGATGCGGCTGCTGACCGCCGGCCACGGGAACCTGGCCGCCGACGACCTGATCTCGCTGCTGCGGGACGCCGGTGTCGGGCTGGTGGTCGACGTCCGCATCTCCCCGGCCAGCCGTCACAATCCGCAGTTCGGCCGGGCGGAACTGGAGTCCGCGCTGACGACGGCCGGCATCGGCTATCGCTGGGAGCGGCGGCTGGGCGGCTTTCGCACACCGCCGGACGGTTCCCCGGACGGCGCGCTCGAGGAGCCGGCGCTGCGCGGCTACGCGGCACACATGCGGTCGCCGGAATTCGGGGCCTGCATGGAGCGGCTGCTGGAAGACGCCTCGGGGCCGGTGACGGCGGTGCTCTGCGCGGAGGCCGACTGGCGTGGCTGCCACCGGCGGATGATCGCCGACGCGGCCGCCCTCCTGCACAAGGTCGAGGTGATCCACGTGCTCCACGACGGCGCCACCGAGGCCCATGAGCCAGACCCGGCCGCCCGTGTCACCGATCGCGGGCTGGTCTACGACGGTGGGCAGGCCGCGCTGTTCTGATCTGTGGCAGACTCGCCCGTGACCTTCGGCACACGAGATGGGAGGGGACGAGATGAGCGTGACGTCACGTGGCTGGGGGATCTCCGAGGTCGACGAGATCCCGCCGGTCAAGCCCGATTGGCCGGCGACCTGGAAATCGGTGCGAGCTCATTTCGGCATCACCGCGTTCGGCATGAACGCGGTCACCAAGGACGCCGGAAACGTGCTGATTCCCGAGCACCACGAGCAGGAGTCCGGTCAGGAAGAGGTGTACTTCGTGCATCGCGGCGCCGTCCAGGTGACCATCGACGGCGAGGCGCACGAGGCTCCGGAGGGCTCGGTGATCGCCGTCGGCCCGAACGTCACCCGCAAGCTGGAGGCGACCGCCTCACCCACCACCCTGCTCGTCGTAGGCGCCACCCCCGGCCGCGCCTACGAGGTCGGTGAGTGGGAGCTCTGAGGCTGCAACTCAGCCGGTGCCGATGACCCGCATCATGCGCACGAAGGTCGGCCGGAAGCCGCGGGCCGGCCAGAACCGGGAGGCCAACAGGTTGGTCACCCGCCAGTCGGTCGTGACGGCCGCATAGCCGGCGTCCGCGGCCCAGGCTAAGCCCTGCTCGGCGAGAGCGACGCCGAGCCCGCTGCCTCGCTCGGCGGGGACGAGGGCGCTGCTGGCCAGCCGCAGCGAGCGCTCGGGGACGCCCAGCTCAGAGGGCGCGGGGTAGAGCAGCGAATGGCCGACCATGCGACCGTCCCGCTCGGCGACGAACAGCACGTCGTCGGGCTCCCACTCCGACCACGCCTCGTGCAGGCTCTGGCGATCCGGCACGGTGATGCCGGTGAACACCGGCGCCTTCCGTTGGTGGTCCCAGATCAGGGCGGCCTGGGTGTCGACGATCGCCTCCAGATCGTCGAGGCTGCCCCGCCGGATGACCACGCCCTCCGGCACCGGCGAGCCGTCGCCGCCGGGCTCCCGGATGGCGTCGACCTGCATCTGGGCGAACCCCAGCCGGTACCACGGATCGAGGTCGCGGCCCGTCATCGGCACCCGCGCCAGGTGCATTGCGATGCCTGCCTGCGACCACCGCTCGGAGAGCGCCGCGTACAGGTCGCGAGTGATCTCAGCGTCCTCGGCCGCATGCCCGGCGGGGTCGACGAAGGCGTGGGGCGGCCACACGTCGTTGGTCGCCGGCCGGCCGATCATGAACCCGGCCACGGCGCCGTCACGGACCGCAACCAGGCCGGCGGCGCCGTCGCGGGCCAACGCGTCGCGCACCGCGGCCTCCGCGTCCACGTCGGCGAGCAGCGGCTCCTGGGCTCGGTGATGCGCGTGGCGCCACGCAAGCAGCGCCGCCGCCGCGGCCATGTGCTCCTGCGAGAGCGGCGCGATATTCGCTCCCGTGGTGGTGCGGCGGGCGACTCTGTGCATACCCGGGGACGCTACCGCACCGGAAGGCGGAGGCTGCCGGGGCCAGGTCGCGGTTGCTCGCACCTGGCCCCGGTCGCTCCACGTTGATCGCTCATCGGGGCGCCGAGATTTGAACTCGGGACCTCACCGACCCGAACGGTGCGCGCTACCAGGCTGCGCCACGCCCCGCGATGCCCGGGCGGACCCGGAAGACGTGGATTATCGCACAGGGTCGAGTGACGGCCCACCGGCAGCGGCGTCCCGCCGCGCGCAGTAGGCGTCGAAGGCGGTCAGCCGGCAGAGCCACTCCCGCTGGGCGTCGAGCTCGATGTCGTAGAGCAGCCGGTCGAGCTCGAAGATCTGCACGGCGTCGTCCAGCTGCCGCTCGATCCGCGCCCGCAGGCCACGATGGCTCGTGCCTGCGAAGGCGCGGCGCTGCACTCGCCGCGACGAGGTGGGCGGCACGTGTCCGGCAAGCCGCTGTTCGAGCGAGACCCCCTTCATGGGGCGAGCGTACCGCCCCCCGCGAAGCGCGTGAAGGGGTGGGGTGACAAGCCACCCCACCCCGTAGACTGTGCCGCGTGGCGTCACGCGACGAGATCGCCGGCTTCTGTGACGAGCTGCTGGGAAGCGCGGCCATCCCCGACGGGCTGCCCAACGGCCTGCAGGTGCCGGGCGCGACCGAGGTGACGCTGCTGATCAGCGGCGTCACCGCCTCCCTCGAGCTGTTCCGGCGGGCGGCCGCCGAGGGTGCACAGATGGTGCTCGTTCACCACGGCATGTTCTACGGCGCGCCCCGGGGGCCGATCGACGCCCGTGAGAAGGCACGGCTGAAGGCGCTGTTCGACGCCGACATGTCGCTGCTCGCGTACCACCTGCCGCTGGACGCCCACCCGGAGCTGGGGAACAGCGCGCTGGTCGCCGGGCTGCTCGGCCTGACCGCCGTTCGGCCGTTCCAGCGGTTTGGCGTGGTCGGCGAACTGGAGCCGCCGGTCGCGTTCGACGAGCTGCTGGCGCGGGTGGAGCGGGAGGTGCGGCGGGAGCCCCTGGTGCTGCGCAACGGGCCGGACGCCGTGGGCCGGGTCGCGGTGATCACGGGCAGCGCGGCCGGGGAGTTGGCGGCGGCCGCCGACGCCGGCGCCGACGTGTTCCTGACCGGGGAGCCGAGGGAGCCGGCGGCCGCAGAATCGCGTGAGGCCGGCATCCATTTCATCGCCGCCGGGCACCACGCAACGGAGGTGTTCGGGGTGCGCGCGCTGGGCGACCTGCTCGCCGAGCGGTTCGGTGTCGAGCACCGGTACGTCGACATTCCCAACCCGATCTGAGAGGGGCGGAAGCGTTGACGACATCCGGCGGCACCGCTACGATCCGCACATGGACTTGCGATCGGAGCGGGCCTGAGATGTCCGCGAAGACCACCCAGAAGAGGGCCTTCTAAAACCCACCGGCGTTGCTGCCCCGGTGGGTTTTTTGTTGGCCGAACAACGACAGGGAGATGGACGTATGGCAAACCACCTGACGCCGGATGAGCTCTCGAAGGAGACGGGGCTGAAGCGCGAGGACGTCATCCGGACGTGCCACGAGAACAGCATTCCCATCTATCACGGAAAGATCGACAAGACCCTGTTCGTCGCGGTTCGCGAAGAGATCTCGATCGCTTCGCACTGAGATTTCCGTTCTTCGAAGCGGGCGGTGAGGTGGACGCACCTTCCGCCCGCTTTCGTATCTTCAGGCCGGGAGCGTTCCGGCCGACTCGTATCCTGATGAAGACGATCCTCACCCTGCTCGCGGCGGTCGCCGCCCTGCTGGTCGCGGCCGAGACGGCCGGCGCATCCACGCTCGGTTCGCGCATCGGTGCGATCGTCCAGCACTCCGGCTACGCGGGCAGCGGCACCAGCATCTCGATCTGGGACGAGACCGCCCGGCGCTGGGTGTACCTCCACAACGGCCGGGTCGAGCTCAAGCCCGCCTCCAACATGAAGCTGACCACCGCGGTGACCGCTCTGGGGCGGATCGGCACCGCCGCCCGGCTTCAGACCCGCGTGTTCGTGACCGGCACCCGCAGCGGCTCCCGGCTGGACGGAAACCTGTTCCTGGTCGGCGGCGGAGACCCGTCGTTCTCGAACGGCAGGTACTCGGCCAGGCGGTTCGGCGGCGTGTCCGGCAGCGTCCGCGACCTGGCGGCGGCCGTCAAGGCTGCCGGGATCACCCGCATCACCGGGAGGGTGTTGGGCGACGAGTCAAGATTCGACCGGGTGCGCACGGGGCCTTACTGGCGGCGCATCTACTGGATGGACTGCCCCCCGATCAGTGCGCTGTCGGTCAACCAGGGTTGGAAGCGGCTGGGCTCGATCTACTCCTACCGGAACCAGGCCCTGCGCGCCGCGCAGGTGTTTCGCGACGCGCTGATCGCTCGAGGCGTGCGCGTCGCGGGCACGGCCGGCACCGCATGGCGTCCGGGCTCGGCGACCGAGCTCGCCGTCGAGAAGTCGCCGCCGATGTACCGGCTGATCCGTCAGATGAACGTCCCCTCCGACAACTTCCACGCCGAGGTGCTGAACAAGGACATCGCCGTCGCCCGCGGCATGGCGGGGACGACCGCCAACGGCCGCTTCGTCACCCGCCGGTACCTGAGATCGCTGGGGGTCAACCTGTCGGGCGCGCGGCTGTACGACGGCAGCGGCCTGTCGTACGCCAACCGGATCTCGTCGCGCCAGCTGCTTGCCCTGCTGCTGGCTGCGAATCGCCAGCGCTACGGGTACTGGTTCCGGGCCTCGCTGCCGGTTGCCGGCGTCAGCGGCACCCTGCGGACGCGGATGACCAGCGGCCCGGCCTACACCAACGCCCGGGCGAAGACCGGCACCCTGCGCGACGCGTCCGCGCTGTCCGGCTACGTGCGGTCTGCGAACCGGCACCGGATGGTGTTCTCGATCCTCGTCAACCACTCGCCGTACCTCGACACCGACGCCGCCCGCCGGCTCCAGGACCGCATCGTCCAGACGCTGGCCGGCGCCCGGCCGCGCTGACAAGAGACCGAGCAGTTTCCCATTCTTGCAGGGAGGGAACTACCCCTCTGACACACCTGCAAGGAGGGTGACATGGGTATCGGAACATCGATCGTCCTCATCGCCGTCGGTGCGATCCTGGCCTTCGCGGTGGATCTCTCGTCGAAGGTCGGCAGCACCGTCGTCCACTGGGACACCGTGGGCTGGATCCTGATGATCGTCGGCGTCCTCGGCCTCTTGCTGAGCATGCTCTGGCTGAGCTCGGCACGCCGCCGCGACACCGTGGTCGAGCGTGACCGCATCGTCGAGCGGGATCCGTACACGACCTAGCCGGCAAGCCCTTCGCGCGGCACCGAGATACGTCTCGGTGCCGCGCGAATCACTCACAGCCAGGCGGAACGACGGAGGTTGACCACGTGTGCCGCTCGGCTATCTGGCCAGCGACTCCAGCTCGTCCAGCTTGACCACGGGCACGCCGAGCTTCTCGGCCTTCGCCCGCTTCGACCCCCCGCCCTCGCCGGCAACCAGGTAGTCGGTGCTCTTGCTCACCGAGTCGGTGACCTTGGCACCCAGCGACGTCAGATGCTCCTTGATCGACTCACGCGTGTGGCCCTCGATCGAGCCGGTGACGACGACGGACTTGCCGGCCAGCGGCCCCGACGCCGCCACCGGCGCCCGCCTGGGCCCGCTCATTGTGACGCCGGCGGCGCGCAGCCCCTCGACGACCCCGCGGTGCTCCTCGTCGACGAACCAGATCGATACCGCCTCCGCGATCACCGGGCCGACCCCCTCGGCCGCGGCCATCTCCTCGGGAGAGGCATCCATCAGGGCATCGATCGAGCCGAACGCGTCGGCCAGGGCCTGGCCGGTCACGCCGCCCACGTGGGGGATGCCGAGGGCGAACAGCACCCGGCCGAACGGCCGTGCCTTGGACGCCCGGATCGCCGAGATCACGTTCTCCGCCGATCGCTGCTGGAAGCCGTCGAGCCCGAGCAGCTGGTCGGCGGTCAGGTTGTACAGGTCGTGGGGCTGGGCGATCAGCTGCTCGTCGAGCAGCCGGCGGAGCAGCTTCTCCCCCACGCCGTCGATGTCCATGGCGCCGCGGCTGACGAAGTGCTTCAGCCACTCGTATCCCTTGGCCGGGCACGAGGGGTTGGGGCAGCGGTGCTTGACCTCGCCTTCGGGCTGCACGATCGGGGTGCCGCAGGTCGGGCAGTTGGCGGGCATCTTCCACGGCTCCGACCGGCGGCCCGACCCGTCGGTCAGGTGCGGCCCGACGACCTGGGGGATCACGTCTCCCGCCCGCTGCACGATCACCATGTCGCCTTCACGGATGTCCTTGCGGTTGATGTCCTCCTCGTTGTGCAGGGTGGCCAGCGAGACGGTGACGCCACCCACCTGCACGGGCTCCAGCACGGCGTAGGGGTTGAGCGCGCCCGTGCGGCCGACGTTGATGCCGATCTCGTTCAGCCTGGTCACGGCGGTGGTCGGCGCGAACTTGAATGCGATCGCCCACCGCGGGTCGCGGGCGACCGTGCCCAGCCGCCGTTGCTGGTCGAAGCTCGACACCTTGACCACGGCGCCGTCGATGTCGTAGTCCAGCTCCGCGCGGCGCTCCTCCCAGGCCCGGCCCTCGGCCAGCGCCGAGCCGACGTCGTCGTGCAGCTTCACACCGTCGTTGACCCGGAAGCCCTGGTCGCGGAGCCAGCGGAGCGCCTCCCACTGCGATTCGATGCCCAGGGTGTTCGCGCCCAGGGCGTAGACGAAGATCGCCAGCGGGCGGGTCGCGGTGATGCGTGCGTCCTTCTGGCGCAGCGAACCGGCCGCGGCATTCCGCGGGTTCATGAACAGCTTCTTGCCCGCCTGGGCCTGCTCGGTGTTGACCCGCTGGAACCCGGCCAGCGACAGATACACCTCTCCGCGCACCTCCACCTCGCCGGTCTCGGGGATCCGCAGCGGGATCGTCCGCACGGTGCGCAGGTTCGCGGTCACGTCCTCCCCGACGACGCCGTCGCCCCGCGTCGCCCCGCGGACGAACACCCCGTCGCGATAGAGCAGCGAGATCGCCAGACCGTCGATCTTCGGCTCGCTGACGAGCTGGAAGGCCTCTCCGGCCAGCCCGTTGCGGACGCGCTCGCCCCAGGCCAGCAGCTCGTCCTCGTTGCGCGCGTTGGCCAGCGACAGCATCGGCTGCAGGTGCTCGACCGGGGCGAACCCGGATGCGGCCACCGCTCCCACCCGCTGGGTCGGCGAGTCGGCGGTGACCAGCTCCGGATGCTCGGCTTCCAGCTCCTGCAGCTCCCGCAGCATGGCGTCGTACTCGCCGTCCGAGATCGTCGGAGCGTCGAGGACGTGGTACCGGTGGTTGGCGTCGTGCAGCCGCTCGCGAAGCTCGGCTGCGCGGTCGACCGCAGTCACGCGGCGACCTCCGCCGGCGAGGCGAACGCGTGGTCGGGCCACAGCTCGAGCAGGTCGTCCGGAGGGTGCAGGCCCCACAGCGCGGCGCCGGACGCCACCCCCGCCGCCCGGGCGGCCATGATGTCGTAGGGCGAGTCGCCGACGTAGATCGCCATCTCGGGCGACACGCCCATCCGCCGCAGCGCGTGCAGGATCGGCTCGGGGTCCGGCTTGTGCGTCTCGGTGTCCTCGACGGTGACGATCACCTCGAAGGCCGGCCCGTAGCTGACCTGGTCGAGCACCAGGTTCACGCTCGGCCGGAGCTTGGAGGTGACGATGCCCATCCGGGCGCCGGCGTCGCGCAGCCGCCACAGCATCTCGGTCACGCCGTCGTACGCAAACACCGATTCGGCATGCCTGCGCAGGCTGTGCGACACGTAGGCGTCGAAGAAGCTGTCGGCCTGCTCGCCCGCCACCCGCTGCGACGCCTCGCGCAGAGTGCGCGACATGTTCTCGCGGACGACCGCCTCCGGCAGCTCCCGGCCCCACAGGCCCAGCGCCGCCTCGCGATAGCAGTCGAGGATCACCTCCTCGGTGTCGATCAGGGTGCCGTCGAAGTCGAACAGCCAGACCGGGTAGTCATGCACGCGCTAAGGGTACCCGGGCGCCCGCGGAGGGATCGGCGGATCGACTAGCCTCCCGGCCATGGCCTACACGATCCCCGCGGGAACCAGGATCGGCCACGTCCACCTCAAGGTGTCCGACCTCGACCGGGCGGAGGCGTTCTATCGCGACGCCCTGGGCTTCGAGCTGCAGCAGCGGTACGGATCGTCGGCGGCGTTCCTGTCGGCCGGCGGCTACCACCACCACATCGGCCTGAACATCTGGCAGAGCCACGGCGGCCCGCCACCGCCGGCAGGCACGACCGGCCTGTTCCACCTGGCGGTGCTCTACCCCACGCGCGGCGACCTGGCGAGGGCGCTCAAGCACCTGCTGGAGCTGGGCGTGCCGGTCGACGGCGCCAGCGATCACGGGGTCAGCGAGGCCATCTACCTGCGCGATCCGGACGGCAACGGTATCGAGCTGTACCGCGACCGTCCGCGTGACGAATGGCCGGTGGATGGGGACGGTGAGCTGCTGATGGTGACCGACCCGCTCGACGTCGCCGGCCTGCTCGCCGAGGCCTGAGGCGCAGCCGGTCATGCGCGAGCGGCTGATGCTGATGCGCCACGGCGAGACCGTGTGGAACGCCGAGCGCCGGTTCACCACCAGAACCGACGTCGAGCTGAATGCCGCCGGCCTGGAGCAGGCGGCGCAGGCAGCCCGCGCGCTGTCGGCCGTCGGCATCGATCGCATCTTCGCCTCCCCGCTCACCCGCGCCCGGCGGACGGCTGAGCTGATCGCGACGGGTCAGGCGACGGACTGCCCGGTGATCGTCGACGGGCGGCTGACCGAGATCGACGCCGGGCCGTTCGAGGGCATGACCTCGGCTGAGATCGAGGCCGGGGACCTGGCCGAGGTCTACCACGGCTGGCACGCGCTGGGCACGGAGTTCCCGCCTGGCACCGAGCGGTTCGACGACGCACTGGCCAGGGCCGCGGCGTTCTTCGCCGACCACGACGGCCTGCCCGGGTCGACGCTGGTCGTCACGCACGGGTCGCTGGCCCGGCTGATGGTGTGCAGCCACTTCCTCGGCGGCCCGCCGCAGAACCACCGCCGGCTCTGGCTCGACAACTGCCGGTTGGCCCTGTTTCAGGAGCGCGACGGCGAGCAGAAGATGATGGGCTTCAACATGCTCGCCCCCTAGCTCAGACGACGCCTTCCAGGTCCCACGCGGCGACCTCCTCCAGCCCGTCGGCACTGGTCAGGTCGAGGTGGATCGGGGTGATCGAGATCCGCTGCTCGGCGATGGCGCGGAAGTCGGTGCCGGGCTCGTCGTGATACGAGGGATCGACGCCGTAGATCCGGTAACGCCGCCGGCCCTCGTCATCGGACTCGACGTCGAGCCGGTCGCGATAGATCCGCTTGCCCAGGCGGGCAACGGTTGCGCCGGCCGGCTGCGACGGCACGTTGACGTTCAGGATGGTGCCGCCAGGAAGCCCCCTGCGCTCCACCTCGCCGACCAGGCGCGGCAGGAGCGCAGCGGCGGCGCTGAAGTCGTAGGCCTCGTGGCGGCGGAAGTCGGCCGTCGCCGTGGGACTGCCCTGCGAGATGGCGATCCCGGGGATGCCGAGCAGGATGCCCTCGAAGGCCGCGGCCACCGTCCCCGAGTAGGTGACGTCATCGCCGAGGTTGTACCCGTAGTTGATCCCCGACACGATCAGATCGGGCCGTTTCCCGACCAGGCCCAGGTCGGCAAACCTGACGCAGTCGACCGGCGTGCCGTCCGTCGCATAGCCGATCGTGCCGTCGCGCAGCTCGACCTCGGCGACGTGCAGCGAGCGGTGGATGGTGATCCCCCGGCCGACGCCACTGCGGTTGGCGTCAGGCGCGATCACCGACACCTCGCCGACGGCGTCCAGCGCCAGCTTCGCCTCGAACAGGCCGCGCGACGTGACCCCATCGTCGTTGGTCAGGAGGATGCGCATCGCACCCGAGTCTAGACCTCCGCTTTCCCGCGGCCGGCCGTCACCGCAGCCGTGGGTGGACTGCCGAAGCGCGGCTGCGGGTACCGTTATCGGTGTGCCAGACGACGTACGCGTAACCATTCTGCGGGGCGACATCACCCGCGTGCAGGTGGACGCGATTGTCAATGCGGCCAACACCTCCCTGCTGGGCGGCGGGGGCGTGGACGGCGCCATCCACCGCGTCGGCGGAGAGGAGATCCTGGTCGAGTGCCGGCAGCTGGGAGGCTGCACCGTGGGCGACGCCAAGGCCACGACCGCCGGCAGGCTGCCCGCCCGCCACGTGGTGCACACCGTCGGCCCGGTGTGGGCGGGCGGGGAGAACGACGAGGAGGCGCTGCTGGCCTCCGCCTACCGCCGCTCGGTGAAGGTGGCGGACGAGCTCGGCTGTGAGTCGATCGCCTTCCCGGCCATCTCGTGCGGCGTGTACCGATTCCCCGGCTACCGCGCCGCCCCGATTGCGCTGTCGGCCTCGCTGGAGGCGGCCCGGGCGTCGAACGGCGTGCGGGACGTGCGCCACGTCCTCTACTCCGATCTGCTGTATGGCGCCTTCGTGGACTGCGCGGCCGGCCTGGGCATCGAGGTGGAGGGTGCGGGTGCCTGACCCAGCGGCCCGGCTCGGCTGGGACGCCATCATCGAGCGGCGACTGGAGCAAAGCTTCCTCAGCACGCGGGCGCGAAAGCGCGCCATCGTGGACGTCGTCCGCTCCACCTGCGGGATCCAGGCCCAGAGCCCTCCGGCGGCGGAGCTGGCTCTGGGCCTCCGCATCGATCACCTGACCCGGAACGATGTCCGGACAGAGTTGGCCGACCGCCGGGCCCTGGTGCGGACGTTCGGACCACGCGACACGGTGCACCTGCTCCCGGCGTCCGACCTGGGCCTGTGGATGGCGGCCCGGAGGGCCGTTCCCATCGGCCGGCGGTGGACGGCTCCGTGGGCCATCTCGCCCGCGCGGGCGGCGAAGCTGCTCGACGCCGTCGATGCAGCCCTGGCCGACGGTCCGCTCGAACGGTCGGAGCTGGCAGAGGCCGCCTCGAAGCGGGCGGGTGCCTGGGCGGAGCAGCGGCTGGCCGCGGGACGAGCCGACCTGATCGCGCTGGCAGCCATCGCCGGAGTCCTCTGCTTCGGGCCGGCGCGAGGGTCGAGGGTGACCTTCGTCCGGGCTTCGGACTGGGTCGGAGACCAGACCCCGCCCAGTCCCCGCGACGCGCTGCGGGAGGTCGTGAGGCGCTACCTGCACGCGTACGGACCCGCCCGCTCGAAAGACATTGCGGCGTGGTATGCCCCGAAGCTCCTGACAGCCGGGGACTGCGCGAGGCTGGTGGCCGAGCTCGGTGACGAGGTCGTCGAGATCGACGTCGGCCGCACATCTGCCCACATGCTCCGGGGAGATCTGGATGCCGCCGCCGAGGCGCCGAGCGTGCGCCTGGTGTCGAGATATGACTGCTACCTGTTGGGCAGCCGGTTCGGGCGCCAACAGCTGGTACCCCCCGACGTCCACCGCCGCCTGGCCGCTCACCCGCGGGGCCGCTACGAAGGTTCGGCGGGGCACAACTGCGTGCTCGTGGACGGCAGGGTGGGCGGCATGTGGGAGCCCCGTCTGCTGGACGACCGCGTCGAGGTGCGCGTGGAGACGTTCGCGCCGGCCGACGACGCGGCACGGCAGATGCTCGACCGCGAAGCCGAACGCCTGGCGGCGTTCTACGAGCGCCCGGCGGAGCTCGTGACGGGAGAGCTCGACCAGTCGTCGTAGCTCACTGCTGCCAGGGTCAGCCCGTGCGGCGGCGCCGTGCGACCCGCCGCCGAGCGGGGCGCGCCGGCGAGCAGCGCGGAGAGGCGGTCGGGATCCGGTGCCTCCAGCATCGTCCCGACCAGGATCCGCACCATGTGCCGGAGCAAAGCGTCGGCGGTCAAGTGGAAGATCAGGCGGTCTCCCTCCCGCGCCCACCTGGCCTCCAGCACGGTGCGCTCGAAGTGCACGTGCTGGGTCTCGGAGGGCGTGAACGCCCGGAAGTCGTGGCGGCCGCCGATCACCTTCGCGCACGCGCCGAGCAGGCCATCGTCAAGCGGCCGGGGGTGATGCAGCTCGAACCGCCGCCAGCGGGGGTCGGGGGCACGCCGGTTGAGGATCCGGTACACGTAACTCCGCGACCGGGCATCGGCCCGGGCGTCGAACCCGGGCTCGGCAATCTCGCAGCGGATCGCCGCCAGATCTGCCGGCAGGCGGCCGTTGAGCTCACCGGCCGTCCGCGGCCGCTCGTCATCCCACGAGATCACGTTGGCGTCGGCGTGCACGCCGCGATCCGTGCGGCCGGCGACCACCAGGCGGGGGCCGACCACGGCGCTCAGCTCTCCCTCGACCGTGCGCAGGCCGGGCTGGCGAGCCCAGCCATGGAACTCGCTGCCGTCGTAGGCGACGATGGCCCGCATCCGCACCGGCTACTCCAGGGAGAACGAGGCGACGGCGGAGGCCCACACGCTGCGGAGCCCGTCGAACTCGGCGTCCGCTGCGGAGGCGACGATCGCGTATCCGCTGCCCTCCGCTACCAGGCACCAGAGCCGCTGCCGCATGCTCTGCTCGCCGTACGACCAGCGGTAGGTGTGGCGGATGGCTGGGTGGCCGGCCACGGTGGTCTCGCGGTCCTCGACCAGTTCGACGCCCTCGATGCCCGCGCGGATGGCGGCGTCCTGCATTGCCGCGTAGCGGGCCAGCGACACGCCGTCCGCAAGCTGGTCGCGGGACACCACCAGCGACGGCGAGCCGGAGCCGGTGTCGGGGCCGACGTAGGTGAGCACGGTGCGGTCGGTCCAGCCCGGGGGAAGAGCGAGTCGCGGGGTCATGGGCGGAAGGGGGCGGTGTTGCGGGTGTCAGACACGCAGTTTCACACGAGGTGAAACGATGTCAGACACACAGGCTCAGTCCACCAGCTCGATGTACGCCATCGGGGCGGCGTCGCCCTGGCGCGGGCCGAGCTTGACGATCCGCGTGTAGCCGCCCGGGCGCTCAGTGTAGCGGGGGGCGACCTCGTGGAACAGCCGGTGCACGGCGTCCTTGCTACGCAGGTAGGCGACCGCCTGGCGCTGGGCCGCGGTGTCGACCGGGTCCCTACGCGCCAGGGTGATCAGCTTCTCGGCGATCGGCCGCAGCTCCTTTGCCTTGGCCTCGGTGGTCTTGATCCTGCCGTGCTCGAACAGCTGGCTCGCCATGTTCGAGAACAGGGCCTTGCGGTGCGAGGCGTCGCGGCCGAGCTTGCGTCCATGACGCTGGTGCCTCACTCCGACCCCCGGAGTCCGAGGCCCTGACCGGCGAGAGTCTCCTTGACCTCTTCGATCGACTTCTTGCCGAAGTTCGGGATCGCCGCCAGCTCGGCCTCGGTCTTGCCGATCAGGTCGCCGATCGTCTCGATGCCGACGCGCTTCAGGCAGTTGTAGCTGCGGACGCCCAGCTCGAGCTCCTCGATCAGGATGTTCTCCATGCCGTGAGCGCTGGGGGCAGCCACCTCGGCAGCCGCGCCGCCGTCCGGCCGCAGGGCCAGCTCGGAGGCGTCGATGTCGGTGAAGATCGAGAGGTACTTGATCAGGATCTCGGCCGCATCCTTGACGGCGTCCTTCGGCGACATCGACCCGTCGGTGGTCACCTCGAGCCGCAGCTTGTCGAAGTCGGTGCGCTGGCCGACACGGGCGGTGTCGACGTCGTAGGACACACGCCGCACCGGCGAGAAGATCGAGTCGACCGGGATCACGCCGATGGTGGTCTCGGGGCCCTTGTTGCCCTCGGCGGCCACGTACCCGCGACCGCGGGCGATCGTCAGCGTCATCTCGAACCGCGCGTTCTCGGTCAGGTGGCAGATCTCGAGGTCGGGATTGAGGATCTCGAGGTCGGCAGGCGCCTCGATGTCCTTCGCCTTGACGACGCCCGGGCCGTCCTTCTGCACCTGCACCTCGACCTCGCCCGACTCGCCGTGGAGGCGGCAGATCAGGCTCTTCAGGTTGAGGATGATGTCCGTCACGTCCTCGCGCACGCCGGGCACCGACGTGAACTCGTGCGCCACGCCCTCGATCTTCACCGAGGTGACCGCGGCGCCCTCGAGAGACGACAGGAGCACCCGCCGCAGGCTGTTGCCGAACGTGTAGCCGAAGCCGCGGTCGAGCGGCTCGACGACGAACGTGCCGCTCTGGTCGCCGACGTCTTCGGACGTGATCTTTGGAATGAAATCAAGCATCAGTGTGGAATCGCCCCTTATGGGTTACTTGGAGTAGAGCTCGACGATCAGCTGCTCCTGGACCGGCGTGTCGATGTCGACGCGGTCGGGGACCCGGAGCACCTTGCCCGTCAGATTGTCGTGGTCGGCCTGCAGCCAGGGCGCGACTGACGCGGTCAGATCGGTGGCGTCGGTGACGACCGCCTTGGCGGCCGACCCGTCGCGGATCGAGACGGCGTCGTCGGGCGACACCTGATATGAGGGGATGTTCACGCGCCGGCCGTTGACCTCGAAGTGGCCGTGTCGCACGAGCTGTCGGGCCTGCGAGCGGGAGGCCGCGAACCCCAGCCGGTAGACCACGTTGTCGAGCCGCAGCTCGAGCATCCGCAGCAGGTTCTCGCCGGTGATCCCGGTCCTCCGGCTGGCCTTCTCGTAGTAGGTGCGGAACTGGCCCTCGAGGATGCCGTAGTAGCGGCGCGCCTTCTGCTTCTCGCGAAGCTGCAGCAGGTACTCCGACTGCTTGATCCGGCCGCGGCCATGCTCGCCGGGCGGGTAGGCCCGCCGCTCGATGGCGCACTTCTCGGTCAGGCAGCGCTCGCCCTTCAGGAACAGCTTCATGTTCTCGCGGCGGCACTGCTTGCACTTGGGGGCGATCATGCGGGCCATCAGACGCGCCTGCGCTTTCGCTGGCGCACGCCGTTGTGCGCCTGCGGCGAGACGTCCTTGACTCCCATCACCTCGAGGCCGGCGGCCTGCAGCGACCGGATGGCGGTCTCGCGGCCCGAGCCCGGCCCCTTGACGAACACTTCGACCTTCTGCAGCCCGTGCTCCATGCCCTCCCGCGCGGCGGCGTCCGCCGTCACCTGGGCGGCGAACGGCGTCGACTTGCGCGAGCCCTTGAAGCCCACGGCGCCGGCGCTCTTCCAGACGATGACGTTTCCGTCCTTGTCGGTCAGTGCGACCAGCGTGTTGTTGAACGAGGTCTTGATGTGGGCCTGGCCCACGGCGATGTTCTTGCGGGCCTTTCGGCGGACGCGGCCACGTGTGCCGCCTCTACGTGGTGCAGGAGGCATTCAGTCCTTTCCTTGAGGCGCTCGGCGCCTCGACAACTTACTTCTTACGCTGCTTTCCGACGGTCTTCTTGGGACCCTTGCGTGTGCGGGCGTTGGTGCGCGTCCGCTGGCCGTGAACCGGCAGCCCGCGTCGGTGACGGATCCCGCGGTAGCAGCCGATCTCCATCAGTCGCTTGATGTTCTGCGACCGCTCCCGGCGAAGGTCGCCCTCGACCGTCAGGTTCTGGTCGATGTAGTTACGCAGCCGCGTGACCTCTTCGTCGGTCAGGTCGCGCACCTTCGTGTCCTTGCTCAGGTCGAGTGCGCTGAGCACCTGCTGCGAGGTCGACCGCCCGATCCCGAAGATGTAGGTGAGGCCGATCTCGACGCGCTTCTCGCGCGGGATGTTGACGCCTGCGATGCGAGCCATGTTCCGTTACTCCCTATCCCTGCCGCTGCTTGTGGCGCGGATTGGTGCAGATGACCAGCACGTTGCCGTGCCGGCGGATGATCCGGCATTTCTCACACATCGGCTTGACGCTGGGACGAACCTTCACGAAAGACTCCTACGAGAGGGGGCGGTCGGGACCGCAGGGGGCAGCACGCAGACGCATGCCTCCGACCGGGCGACCAGGAACTCTATCATCCCGTCCCCGCCATGGCAGCAGGCGCGGATTGGGTGAGCACTCGCGGCCCGTTCTCGGTGACCGCCACGGTGTGCTCGCAATGCGCGGCCAGGCTGCCATCGGTGGTATAGATCGCCCAGCCGTCGTCCCCGCTTCGCACCTGCCAGTCGCCGGCAGTGATCATCGGCTCGATGGCGAACACCATCCCCGGCGCCAGCTTCGGCCCCCGTCCCGCCGGGCCGTAGTTGGGGATCTGCGGATCCTCGTGCATGTCGCGGCCGACCCCGTGGCCGACCAGCGCGCGGACGACGCCGAAGCCCTCGGCCTCGACCACCTCCTGCACGGCATGGGAGATGTCGCCCAGGCGGTTCCCCGCCCGGCACTGCGCGATGGCCGCCAGCAGCGACTGCTCGCACACGCCGATCAGCTCAAGAGCCCGCTCCGGGACCTTGCCGACGGCAACCGTCGTGGCCGAGTCGGCCACGTAGCCGTCGAGGGTGACACCGACGTCCACCGACAGCAGATCGCCGTCCTCGAGGGCATAGGACCCGGGGATCCCGTGCACGACCATGTCGTTGGGCGACGCGCAGATCGACCCCGGAAAGCCGCGGTAGCCCTTGAACGTGGGCACCCCGCCATGGCTTCGGATGTGCTCCTCCGCAAGCCGGTCGAGGTCGGCCAGGGTCACCCCGACCCGTGCCCGGGAGCGCATCAGGTCGAGGGTCGACGCGACCACCGCCCCGGCCCGGGCCATCGTCTCGATCTCGGCTGGGGTCTTGCGAACGATCACGCCGCCTCCCCGTCCGCGCGGTCGAGGACCTCGTCGATCTCCCTCGCCACCTGCTCCTGCGGAGCGGCCGCGTCGATGTGGACGATCAGGCCGCGGTCGGCGTAGTAGTCGCGCACCGGGCCGGCGGCGTCCACCCACTGCTTCTGGTAGCGCGCCCGCACGACGTCGGGACGGTCGTCGTCGCGCTGGTACAGCTCCGACCCGTCGGCGTCGCAGATGCCGGGCACCCTGGGCGGGTTGTTGTCGACGTGGTAGACGTGCTGGGCGGCGTGGCAGACACGGCGGCCGCACAGCCGGTCGATCAACGTCGCCTCGGGGATGTCGAACACCGGCACCAGCGACAGCTCCCTGCCGATGTCGGTCAGCATCCCGTCGAGCGCCTCGGCCTGGGCCAGCGTCCTCGGGAAGCCGTCGAGGATGAACCCGGCCCGCGTGTCGGGCTCGCCCAGCCGCTCCCGGATCAGCCCGATCATGACGTCGTCCGGCACCAGGTCGCCGCGGGCCATGATCTCGCGCGCCTGCAGGCCGAGCGGCGTGCCCGCCTCGGACGCGGCCCGCAGCATGTCGCCGGTCGAGATGTGCGCCATGCCGCGCTGGCCGGCGATCCGCGCCGCCTGCGTGCCCTTCCCGGCGCCCGGCGGTCCCATGAAGATGAGGTTCATCGGGCCTGATCCCTCAGCGCAGGAAGCCCTTGTAGGCGCGCATCGACAGCTGCGACTCGATCTGCCGCATGGTGTCGATGGCGACCCCGACCACGATCAGCACCGAGGTGCCGCCCAGCGCCCGCGCGGTGGCCGGGCTGAAGTCCGCGAACTTGATGAACAGCGTCGGTAGCTCGGCCACCAGCGCCAGGAACAGCGCACCGGCAACCGTTAGCCGCACCAGCACCCGCTCGAGGTACTGGGCGGTCGGGCGCCCCGGTCTCACGCCGGGAATGAACCCGCCGTACTTCTTGAGGTTGTCGGCCTGTTCGATCGAGTTGAAGATCACGGCCACGTAGAAGAACGTGAACAGGAAGATCAGCGTTCCCTCGCCGATGATGTATGCCCAGCTGCCGTACCCCAGCCAGCCGGCCAGATCGCGGGTGAAGCCCGAGGGCACCAGCTGGAAGACCGTGGCAGGGAAGGCCATGATCGCTGCGGCGAAGATGACCGGGATCACGCCGGCCATGTTGACCCGCAGCGGCAGGTACGTCGAGCCGCCGGAGGTCATCCGCCGGCCAACCATCCGCTTGGCGTACTGGATCGGGATCTTGCGGATGCCCTCCTGCACGTACACCACGGCGAAGATCACGGCGACGACCACCAGCGGCAGCGACAGCTTCTCGAACGAGGAGCCGTTCCACCAGGCCGAGATGCCGGCCGGGGCGCTGGTCAGGATCGAGGCGAAGATCAGCAGCGACATGCCGTTGCCGATGCCCCGCTGGGTGATCAGCTCGCCGATCCACATCAGCAGCGTGGCGCCGGCGGTCAGCGTGACCGCGATCAGGACGACGCTCCGCAGCGAGGTGTTGATCAGCGAGCCGGAGGCGCCGCTGATCGCTCCCGGGTTGGAGAACAGATACACGTAGCCCAGCGCCTGCGCTCCGGCCAGGCCGACCGTCAGGTAGCGGGTGTACTGCGTGATCCGCCGCTGGCCGAGCTCACCCTCCTTCTGCAGCGCCTGCAGGTTGGGGAACACCGGCGTCAGCACCTGGAGGATGATCGAGGCGGTGATGTAGGGCATGATGCCCAACGCGAACACCGACAGCCGCTGCAGCCCGCCGCCCGAGAACAGGGTGAGCAGGCTGAGCACACCGCCCTGGCCGTTGATCAGGTCGCTGATCCGCTGCGAGTCGACGCCGGGCGACGGCAGGTAGGAGCCCAGCCGGTAGAGCAGGAGCATGGCCGCGGTGAAAAGAAGCTTCGAGCGAAGCTCCGGGACGCGCCACGCGTTGAGGAAGTTTTGTAGCACCAGGCCCCTGGCTAGGTAGTCTCGCCAGCTTCGACGTCGCTGTCCGTGGCCTCGGCCACGGCGTCGTCGACAGTCTCCTCGGCGGGCTGCTCGACGGCAGCAGCCCCTTCGGCCGGCTCCGCCTCGTCAGCCGGCGCGGCGGTTTCCTCGGCCGGCGCCGCGGCACGGGCACGCTTCGGCTTGGCCGGCGCGGCATCAGCCGCCGGTGCGGCGGCGCGCGACCGCTTGGGCTTGGCCGGCGCCTCCTCCTCGGCAGCGGCGCCGAGCACCACGACGGTGCCACCGGCGCCCTCGATCAGCTCCCGCGCCTTGGCCGAGAACCCGTGGGCGTGCACGGTCAGCTTCTTCGACAGCTCGCCGCTGCCCAGGATCTTGACCGGGTGCTTGAGGTGGCGGACGACGCCAGCGGTGCGCAGCAGCTCCGGCGTCACCTCGACCCCCTCGTCGAAGCGCTCGAGGTCGCGGACGTTCACCGGGATGGTGTGCGTCCGGAACGGGCCCATCGGCATCGACTTCTTGTGGTTGGGGCCGCGCAGCTTACCCAGCCGCATGTAGATCGGCATCTGGCCGCCCTCGAATCCGGCTCGCATGTAATGGCTGCCGGAACGGGACTTCTGACCCTTGTGGCCGCGGCCCGACGTCTTGCCGGTGCCCGAGCCGGGGCCGCGGCCGACGCGCTTGCGCTCGCGGTGGCTGCCGTCGGCCGGCTTCAGCGTATGCAGGTTCAGCTCGTCAGACATCAGGCCCTACGACTCCTCTTCGATGCGCACCAGCGAGTTCACCTTGCGCAGCATGCCCTGCAGCACGGGAGAGTCCTCCCGCACGACGGACTGGTCGATGCCGCGAAGGCCCAGCGCCCGCAGAGTGCCCTTGTGCTCGGGCCGCGTGCGGATCGTGCTCCGCACCTGAGTGATCCGCAGGCTCGGCATCAGGCGTCGGCCCCCGCCGCCGCGGCCGCCGCCGCCTCTTCCTCGGCGACCACCTCGGAATGCGGCTTGATCACCTCGCGCACGTCCTTGCCGCGAAGCCGGGCCACCTCCTCCGGGCGCTTCAGGCCCTTGAGCCCGTCCACGGTCGCCATCAGCAGGTTGATCGGGTTCGAGGTGCCCAGCGACTTGGCCAGGATGTCGCGAACGCCGCCCAGCTCCAGCACCGCGCGCACGCCGGCGCCGGCGATCACGCCGGTGCCCTCGGAGGCAGGCTTCAGCATCACGCGGCCGGCGCCGTAGCGGCCGACGATCTGGTGCGTGATGGTGGTCTTGTACTTGGGGATCTGGAACATGTTCTTCTTCGCGTCCTCGACCGCCTTGGCGATCGCCGACGGCACCTCGTTCGC
>Ga0070684_100000523_pt1 | contig 26285 bp, 26 predicted proteins | sample KBSC723LmetaG_FD_65653 | JGI IMG/M metagenome (GOLD analysis project Ga0070684, IMG submission 65653) | Corn rhizosphere microbial communities from Kellogg Biological Station, Michigan, USA - KBS C7.2-3L metaG | ecosystem: Host-associated > Plants > Roots > Rhizosphere ...
GCGCTGCCGCCGTGGGTGACGCGGTGGCCGACGGCCGCCAGGCGGTGGTCGCCGCCATGGTGCGTCCGGATCCACTCGACGAGGTACGCCAGCGCCGGGTCGTGCCCGAAGCTGGCGCCGGCCTCCCAGCGCTGCGCGCCGACCTCCTGCCCCGCCGCGTCCTTCGCGACGAAGGCGGGCGCGGTGCCGATCCCGCTCACCTGACCGGCGACCACCAGCGCCAGCTGGCCGTCCCGCGCCGCGAACAGAGAGAACTTGATGCTCGACGATCCCGCGTTGAGAACGAGGATCGCGTCGGTCATCGTGTCGGTCAGCGGCTCGGCGCCTGGGCGTGGACCAGGTCGGGAGGGCCGTGCGGCTTTCGTCGGATCGCCTGCGCTTTGGAGGGCCGCGCGCGGCGCGCAATCGGCGTCACGGGCTCCATCCGGCCGCTCTCCGTCGAGCGCTGGATCGCCTCAAGCACGTACAGATCGGCCAACCCCTCTTGCCCCGACGGTTCGGGCTCGCGGTTCTGGCGAATGCACCGCGCGAACGCGATCAGCTCGGCGGCGATCTGATCGCGCTTCGGAAACTTCTTGCGCTGCGGGCGTCCGCTCTCGGTCTCGACCTCGACGGTCAGCCCGGACGCGTACTCGTAGGCCGGGTCGAGGCAGAGCCGCCCCTTGTCGCCGACCAGCGTCAGGGCCGAATGATCGTAGGCGCCGAAGCTGCACGTGAGCTGGGCGAGGCGCTCGCCGGGAAAGCGAAGCACGGCGGTCACCTGCTCGTCGATCTCCTTGAAGCGGCGATCGCCACGCACCGTCGCGCTCATCGCCGCGACCTCGGTCGGTTCGGCACGGAACAGCGCGCGCGCCGCGTTCACGCAGTAGATGCCTAGGTCCAGCAGCGGGCCGCCGCCGCGCGCGTGCCGCGTGCGGATGTTGTCGTCCTGGACCTGCATCGCGAACGTCGTCGAGAAGAAGCGCGGCCGCCCGATGTCGCCGCGCCGGACCCGATCGATCGCGTGCAGCGTCGCGCCCTCGAAGTGCAGGCGATACGCGACCATCAGCTTCACGCCGTTCTCGGCGCAGGCGGCGATCATCCGTTCGGCGTCGTAGCTGTTCGCGGCGAGGGGCTTCTCGCACAGCACGTGCACGCCCGCGCGCGCCGCGCGGATCGTGTACTCGGGGTGCAGGTCGTTCGGCAGCGCGACATAGATCGCGTCGACCTCGCCCGAGCGCAGGTAGTCGTCGTACTGGTCATATCCCAGCGCGGCCGCGACCCCGTACCTCTTCCGCAAGGCGCGCAGCTTCGTCTCATCCTGCGAGAAGATCGCCCGCAGCTCGCAGCCGGTCGCCTGGCCGAACGCGGGCAGCACCGCGGTCTGCGCGAAGTATCCCTGCCCGATGACGGCAAACCGTACGGACTTCCCATTGCGCTTCTTCATGTCTCGCTCGCCGCGAACCTAGTGACGCGCGGGCAGCGCGGTAGGCCGTTCCGGCGTTGGCGGAGCGCCCAAACGGTCCCAAGTTTCGAGCAGGCGGCATCGACATGGGTAAAAGCACGGAAGGGACGCTGGATGGCCTTCGCGTGGCCGCGCGCGACTGCCGCGCCTGCCCGCTCTGGAAGCGCGCAACGCAGACGGTGTTCGGCGCGGGGGAAGCTCATGCGCGCATGATCCTGGTCGGGGAGCAACCCGGGGACGAAGAAGACCGACAGGGCCTGCCGTTCGTGGGGCCGGCCGGGCGTCTGCTGGACGAGGCGCTCGCCGCCGCGGGAATCGACCGCGACGAGACGTACGTGACCAACGCGGTGAAGCACTTCAAATGGTCGCCGGCAGAAGGCCGCGGCAAGCGCCGCATCCACCAGAAGCCGAACGGCGCGGAGGTCCGCGCCTGTCACCCCTGGCTGCTCGCCGAGATCGAGGCGGTGCACCCGCAGGTGATCGTCTGCATGGGCGCGACCGCCGCCCAGGCTCTGCTGGGCGCGTCGTTTCGGGTGACCAAGCAACGGGGCGTGCCGATCGCCTTCGCGTCGGGCGCGCAGATCGTGGCGACGGTGCATCCATCGTCGATCCTGCGCGCGCCCGACAGCGAGACGCGCCATACGGAGATGCAGCGATTCATCGCCGATCTGGCGGTGGCGCGGGCGCTGCTGTCGGCGCGACCGGGCGCCCACGTGTGATTACGTTCGACGGCACCACTCGCGAGGTGCCCCATGGCCGGTAGAACGAAGTCCAGTCATCGCAAATACGGGAAGGCGGCGTCGACCAAGGTCCGGGCCGCGATGAAGGAACGGAAGCGGGGCACGCTTCGCTCTGGTCGTTCGGGCCGCAAGGTGACCAGCCGCAAGCAGGCTGTCGCGATCGGACTGTCGCAGGCGCGCCGCGCCGGCGCCAAGGTTCCGAAGAAGTCCTGATCGTCGCATTCCGGATTTCGCGGGGCCCGGCAGCGGGCGCGAGTCGCCAGTAACGATCAGCGCGTGAAGCGCCTGTGCAGCAGGCGGCCGCGTGGACAATGCCGCCATGTCGTGGGTGCAAGTGTGCGCAAAACGGGCACAATGTTGGCAGCAGCCATCAGCGCTGAGCGCAAACGTACAGTCAGCGCTGTACACGCTCCGCCCAGAAGCAATGCAGTCGTTTGACGGAAAAGTAAAAACCAGGACCTCCCCGCATTTCCGAATTTCGTAAACCGCCCTAACGATCACGAACGCTCATTGTGTATGAGCGAACACCGTTAGCGCGGTGTCTCTTGGTCCTTTGCGCGGAGGGTCCCCATGAGATTGAGACGGCATACGTGTGCCTTGATGGCGGCGGCGACGGTGGGGCTGATCGGTACGGGTTGCGGGCAGATTGAAGACGAAGTGACGGTCTCGTCGTCGGCGTTGCTCGGCGACAGGCTGCCCGGAACGAACGCGGCCCTGTTTGCGGAGGCGCGAACCGCGTTCCTCGACAACGAGCAGATCACCGACGGCGTCGGCCCGATCTTCAACGAGCACGCCTGCGGCAACTGCCACTCGAACGGCTCGACCGGCGGCGCGGGCGAGAACATCGAACGGCGCTTCGGCCGGTTCGTCAACGGCATCTTCGATCCGCTCGCGCAGCTGGGCGGAACGTTGCGGCAGTTGTTCACGGTCGCCAACTTCAACAACCCGAACCTGCCCGCGAGCAGCCGCGGTCTTTGCCAGCCCGGGAACCCGACGTTGTGCTGCGTCCCGGCCGAGGTCGATCCGCCACAAGCGACGATTCGCAACGTGGGCCGCCTGACCACGCCGGTGTTCGGCGCCGGCCTGGTCGAGACGATCCAGGACGCGACGATCCAGGCCATCGCGGCGGCGCAGCCCGCGTCGATCCGGGGCCGGGCCTTGCTGGTCCCGACCATCCTGCCGAACCCCGGCGATCCGACCGAACCGCTGAACGGCTCTCGCGTCGGCAAGTTCGGCTGGAAGGCCGGCATCGCGTCGTTGATGCAGTTCTCGGGCGACGCCTATTCGAACGAGATGGGTATCACCACCCAGCACTGCATCAACGGGACAAGCGTGAACGCGTTCGCGATCGAGAACGCGCCCAACGCGCCCAACGGCAGCGTGCCCGACGGCTGCGACGACCTGGCGCCTCGCCAGCCAGATTCGTTCGGCCCGTCGGTCGGACTCTCGGTGACGCTGGGCCACCAGGTCGACGAGGCGGTCGGCGCGTGCACGGGCGGCCGCACCGAGATCCAGGACGACGTCTTCCTGTTCACGGCGTTCATGGCGGCGCTCGCGCCGCCGCCGCGCGACTTCAGCGACCAGATCGCGGTCACGCGCGGTGAGCCGCTGTTCCGGCAGGCGGGCTGCGCCGGCTGCCACGTGCAGACGACGTTTCGGACGCCGGCGAACCCGGCGCCGATCAGCATCGACGCGGCCGGGTCGGAGACCATGCGCGTGCCGGGCAACTTCGCGTTCAACCCGTTCTCCGACTTCCTCAAGCACGACATGGGGTCGCTCGGCGACATGATTGGCAACTCGCCGCCCGACGATCCGGCGCAGGGCCCCGGCGACAGCGTCGCCGACACCCGGTTCATGCGGACGGCGCCGCTGTGGGGCCTGCGGTTCCGGAATCACCTGCTGCACGACGGGCGCTGCGGCGACGTGCCGTGCGCGGTGCGGGCCCACGACGGGCAGGCGGCCGCGTCGCGGAACGCGTTCAACGCGCTCAGCGCGGCGGACCAGCACAACATCGTGCAGTACGTGCGATCGCTCTGATTCGCGTTCGCGTCTACACCACCGCACCTGCGGACATCCCAGCGGCCGGGGCGGCCCCTCTCCTCCCGCCCCGGCCGCTGTTTTCACGCCCGCGGTCCAGGGGCGTTCCTGGTTTTTGCTGTCAGCTCTTGCTTTAGCGAGCGCCGACGCAGATTGGGGGGCGGCGCTAATGCCGAAACCAGGAGATTGTCGATGAAACTGCACCGGTGCGGGATCACCTTGCTGTTCGGAGCGGCGGCGTTTCTTTCGGGTGGGGTCGCGCGCGGCGCCGACCCCGCGCCGAGCGCCGACACAGCCGCGGTGTTGCTCAAGCTCCATCATTCGAATCAGATGGAGATCGCGGCCGGAAAGCTCGCCGAGGAGAAGGGCCAGTCCAAGGACGTGAAGAGCTTCGGGAAGATGCTGGTCACCGATCACTCGGCGTCCGACAAGAAAGTCATGAAGCTCGCGAAGGACGAGAAGATCGAGCTCCCAAGCGCCGAACCCATGCCGTCCGGATCGATGGACAAGCTGAAGTCCGCTCCGGCCACGGAGTTCGACAGGATGTTCGCCTCCGACATGCTGGAGGATCACAAGAAGGACATCGCCGAGGTCAAGGAAGCGCGCGACGCCACGACGGACGTCAAGCTGAAGGCATTGCTGGCCTCGACCCTTCCCGTGCTGGAGAAGCACCGGGACACCGCCCAGAAGCTGGTCAGCAAGTTCGGCGCGGCGGCCAGCGCGACCGGCGCCAACGTGGAAGGGGCCGCGAAATGAACGCGATCAAGATGCTCAAGCGGCAGCACCGAGAGGTCGAGGCGCTGTTCAAGCAATTGGAGAAGGCGAGGTCGGCCCGCCCGCGGCAAAAGGCCTTCTACGAGATCGCCGACAAGCTGGCGGTGCACGCCGCCATCGAGGAGCAGCACTTCTACCCGTCGGTCAATCGACGGACGACAGAGGAGCTGCTGCTCGAGTCGGTCGAGGAGCACCTGGGCATCAAGCGCGTCATCGCCGACCTGCTGGACCTGGAGGCCAACGACCCGACCTTCGAGGCGAAGGCGAAGGTGCTCAAGGATCTCGTCGCGCACCACGTCGAGGAGGAGGAGGAGACGCTGTTCCCGAAGGTCGAGAAGCTCGTCAAGGCCGAGGAGCTGGACGCCATCGGCGAGGAGATGGCCTCGACGATGGAAGACCTTCTGGAAAGCGGCAATCCGCGGGACGCCGTGCCGTCCGAGACGGAGCACGCCGCGACGCTCTAGTACTGCCGCACAATGAGAGTCGATCGTTTGGCGAGATGATCGTCTGGACGGCGAACTGCGGTGTCCTGAAGCTGTTTGTCCTCTCCCCGCGGAGCGGGGAGAGGATAAAGGTGAGGGGCCCGCGCGGCGCCGGACCCCTCACCCGCCGGCCTTCGGCCGTCGGCCTCTCCCCGCTACCGCGGGGCGAGGCGCAGATGTCGTCATTCCGCTCGGCCATTTTCACTCTGGCGGGGTATTAGCGTCGACGGAGCAGCCAGCCGGCGGTGCCGGCCAGCAGCAGGCCGGCGACCGCCGCGGTGCCGACCCAGCGGTTCATCGACAACCACAGCTCCGGGCTGCGGCGGCGGGCGCGCGCGTCGAAGGTGCCGTGCATGCCGTGGTCCTGTTCGTCGTCCACAGGCGCGAACAGGTTGTCCGGGCGGGCGTGGTCATCCGCGCCGTCGTATTGCTGGCTGTCGAACGCGGTGCGCGCCAGGTAGCGATCGCCGACGCCAGGCGCGAGCGCGTTGCCGACGATCGAGATCACCGTCGCCATGCCGACGTAGAGCTGGCGGCGGCGGTGGTGCGCGGCGAAGTGGATCGCCTCGCCCGCGACCTCCGGCTGGAAGATCGGGGGCACCGGCTGCGCCCGGCGGGGCATCCGGCTGCGTGACCACGAGAACTGCGGCGTGTTCAGGGCCGGGAGCTGGACCATCGTGATCCAGACGTTGCTGCGGTCGTGCAGCAGCTCGGTGCGGACGGATTCGGTGAAGCCCTGGATGGCGTGCTTCGCGCCGCAGTAGGCGGTCTGCAGCGGGATTCCGCGGTAGGCGAGGGCGGAACCGACCTGCACGATCGTGCCGCGATCGCGCGGCAGCATGCGGCGCAGGGCGGCGCGCGTTCCATAGACGTAGCCCAGGTAGGTGACCTCCGTGACCCGCTTGAATTCCTGGGGCGTGATGTCCTTGAACTCGCCGAACACGGTCGCCGTCGCGTTGTTGACCCAGACGTCGATCGGGCCGAGGTCGCGCTCGATCTGTTCGGCCGCCGTGTCGACGGCGGCGGCGTCGGTCACGTCGCACGGGACGGCCAGCGCTTGCCCGCCGGCGGCGTCGACCTCGCGACGCGCCCCTTCCAGCCCGGCCCGGCCGCGCGCGATCAGCGCGACGCGCGCGCCCGCGCGGCCGAAGCGAACCGCGGCCGCGCGGCCCACGCCGGCGGACGCGCCCGTCACGACGACGACCTCTTGCTTCACTGAGCCCGCGCGCAACGCCATGGTTCCCCCTTCATTGCGAGTACGCGATTGTCGACAGCAGCGCCTCCTCCGCCTGCCGCGAGTCGAGGCGCGTGTGCTGGACGATGATCGGCTCGTCCGATTCGATGACGCTGGAATAGTCGGTGTCGCGCGGAACGGGCGCGGGATCCGTCAGATCGTTGAAGCGCAGGTGCAGCGTCCGGCGCGCCGGAACGATGACGTTATAGGGGCCGCACGGCTCGCGGTCCGCGAAGTAGATCGTCAGCTGGACGTTCGCGGGGTGGTCGCCGGCGTTGAGGAGGCAGGCGGTCTCGTGGCTCAGCATCGCCGGGGACGGGCCGTGGCTCTCCGACGGGATGTAGCCCTCGGGAATGACCCATTTCGTACGACCGATCGCGCGCATCGCCCGCTCCTTTCACCGCCGCTTCGCCACCAGCAACGCCACCGCGCCCAGCGCGATCGCCGCGGTCGCGATCGCGCGCGCCGGCGAGAGGCGGGCCGGCGGCACGGGGCGGCGCTTCTGTCGCGGCGCCTGCTTGTGCTGCGCCAGCGCCATGCGCGCGATCTCGGCGACGTGCAGCGCACGGCGCGTCGTCGCACCGTCGATCTGCTCGCGGCAACTGAAGCCGTCCGCGACCACCAGGGTGTCGCCGTCCGTCTGCCGGACCTTGGGCAAGACGTCCAGCTCGCCGATCGCCATCGACACGCGGTACTTCTCGCCCGCCTCGAACCCGAACGAGCCCGCCATCCCGCAGCAGCCGGTGTCCAGCAGCTGCGCGTCGACGCCCAGCTGCCGCAGCAAATGCATCTCGCTGTCCATGCCGAAGAGTGCCTTCTCGTGGCAGTGCCCGTGCACGGCCACCTTCCGGTTCAGGCGCGGCAGGCTGTCCGGATGCGCGTGCGCGACGACGAACTCGGAGAACCGGTACGTCTGCTTCTTCAGGCGCGCGGCGTCCCGATCGTGCGGCAGCATGTTCGTCAGCTCGTCGCGAAAGACCGAGACGCACGACGGCTCGAGGCCGACCACCGGCACGCCCTCTTCGATGGTCGACGCCAGCGCGCGCAGATCCTTTTGCAGCAGCCGCCGCGCCGTCTTCAGCATGCCGAAGTCGTACAGCGGGCGGCCGCAGCAGACGTCGCCCTTCGGGACGATCACCTGGAAGCCGAGCGCCTCCAGCACCTCGGCCGCGGCCAGCGCCGTGTCCGGGAAGAAGTGGTCGTTGAACGTGTCCGGCCACAGCACCACCCGCGGCGCGCCGGCGTTCACGACCGGACGGCGCCGCCAGAGCTGCTTGAAGGTCCGCGCCGCGAACTGGGGGATCTGCCGCTCGGGCGCGATCCCGCCCAGGCGCTTGAACAGCGACGACGTCACGCGCGAGCTGGAGATCAGGTTGGCGAGCCCCGGGACGCGCGCCGCGATCCGCGCCCACCAGTGAACCAGGCCCATCGAATAGGCCGCCACGGGCCGCAGCCGTCCCGCGTAGTGGTGCGCGAGGAACTCGGCCTTGTAGGTCGCGACGTCGACGTTGACCGGGCAGTCGTGCTTGCAACCCTTGCAGGCGAGGCAAAGGTCCAGCGACTCGCGCACCGATTCGTCGCGCCAGCCTGACAGTTCAGCGCCGCGCATCATCTCGAACAGCAGGTGGGCGCGGCCGCGCGTCGAGTGCTTCTCCTCGCGCGTCGCCCGGTAGCTGGGGCACATCGTGCCGCCGTGCTCGCGGCGGCATTCGCCCACGCCGACGCAGCGAAGCGTCGCGCGCGTGAAGTCGCCGTCGTCCTCCGGGTACGCGAAGTGCGTCGACACCGTCGGCGGGCGGAAGTCGGCGCCCAGCCGCAGGTTGTCGTCGAGCGCGAACGGGTCGACGACCTTGCCCGGGTTCATCATGCCCGTCGGATCCCAGATCGCCTTGAACTCGCGGAACGCCTGCACCAGCTCGGGACCGAACATGCGCGGCAGCAGCTCGGCGCGCGACTGGCCGTCGCCGTGCTCGCCCGACAGCGAGCCGCCGTGGCGGATGACCAGCGACGCCGCCTCCTCGATGAACGATCGGTAGTTGGCGATGCCCTCCACCGTCGTCAGATCGAAGTTGATGCGCGTGTGCAGGCATCCCTGGCCGAAGTGCCCGTAGAAGGCGCCGTCATAGCCGTGCGCCTCCATCAGCGGGCGCAGCTCGCGCAGGTAGGCGCCCATCTTCTCGGGCGGCACCGCCGAATCCTCCCAGCCCTCCCAGGTGTCCGGCGATCCGGGGATGCGCGCCGTGGCGCCCAGCCCCGACTCCCGCACCTTCCAGAGCTTCTCTTCCTGATCTCGATCGTCGTAGATCTTCGCGGTCGGCCGGGGCGGGTCCGCCTGCAGCGCCGCCAGCACCTCCTCGGCGCGCGCGTCGGCGGCCTCCTTGCTGTCGCCGCCCAGCTCGACGAGCAGGAAGCCTTTCCCCTCGGGCAGGTACTTCAGGTAGCGCTCGTGCAGGCCCTTCTTGTGCATGTCGTCGATCAGGCGCTGGTCGATCGCCTCGAGGCCGATCGGCTTGTGGTTCATGACGGTGGGGACGTGGTCCGCGGCGGTGTAGATGTCGGGGTAACCGAGCACCAGCAGCGTGCGCGCCCGCGGCCACGGCACCAGGCGCACCGTCGCCTCGAGGATCGTCACGCAGGTCCCCTCGCTGCCGACCAGCGCGCGCGCCACGTGAAAGCCGTTCTCGGGCAGCAGTTCGTCCAGGTTGAAGCCCGACACGCGTCGCGGGATCTTCGGGTACATGCGGCGCACGTCATCGCCAGTGCGATCGATCAGCTGCCGCAGCCGCGCGTAGATCTCGCCGCGCCGGCCGCCCGCCCGGACGATCGCGTCCAGCTCTTCGGGGGGCGTCGCGCCGACCCGGAGGGTGAGGCCGTCGTACGTCAGGACCTCCAGCTCCTCGACGTTGTCGGAGGTGCGCCCGGCGAGGACCGAGTGCACCCCGCACGAGTTGTTGCCGATCATCCCGCCCAGCGTGCAGTGGTTGTGCGTCGACGGATCCGGCCCGAACGTCAGATCGTGGGCGTTGGCCTGGTCGCGCAGGACGTCCAGCACCGTCCCCGGCAGCACGCGCGCGCGCCGTCCCTCGACGTCCAGTTCGAGCACGCCGTGCAGGACCTTCGACATGTCCATCACGACGGCGACGTTGCAGCACTGGCCCGCCAGGCTGGTGCCGCCCCCGCGCGACAGCACCGGCGCGCCGAACCGGCGGCAGACGTCGATCGTCGCCATCACGTCGGTCTTGTTCCGCGGGATCACGACGCCGATCGGCACCTGGCGGTAGTTCGATCCGTCGGTCGCGTACAGCGCCCGGCTGCCGCCGTCGAAGCGCACCTCACCGTCAAGCTGCCGCCGCAGCTCCGCCTCCAGCCCCGCGACGTCGATCGGCGCGCTGCCGTCGTCGCCCACTGTCCGCCGCCGCGCGCGCGCGATCGGCACCACGTCCGTCGTCGCCATGTCGTCCGCCCCGCGTCAGCCGCGATGAGGCTTCCAGCTCGATCGCATGTCGCGGTAGGTCCGGCTGACGAGCGCGCGCCAGTCGGGATCGCCCTTCAGCAGCGCAGACGTCAGCGCCCGGGCCTGCTTGAAGGTGATGTGCGGCGGCAGCGGCGGAACCTCGGGATCGGTCACCGCCTCGACGACGACGGGCCGATCCGATCGGAACGCCTGCTCCCAGACGTCCGCGATCTGCTCCGGCCGGTCGATGCGCAGGCCGCGCAGGCCCAGCGATTCGGCGTAGCGCGCGTACGGAAAGTCGGGCAGGTCCTGCGTCGCCTTCAGCTTCGGATCGCCGGACATCGCCCGCTGCTCCCACGTGACCTGGTTCAGGTCGCGGTTGTTCAGCACCAGGACGACCAGCCGCGGGTCCTTCCACTCCTTCCAGTACTTCGCGATCGTGATCAGCTCGGCGCTGCCGTTCATCTGCATCGCGCCGTCGCCGACCATCGCGACGACCGCGCGATCCGGATAGGCGAACTTCGCCGCGATCGCGTAGGGGACGCCGGGGCCCATCGTCGCCAGCGTGCCGGACAGCGACGCCATCATGCCGGGGCGGATCTTGATGTCGCGCGCGAACCAGTTCGCCGCCGAGCCTGAATCGCTGCACAGGATCGCCCGGTCAGGCAGCCGCGGCGACAGCTCCCAGAACACGCGCTGCGGGTTCACCGGATCGGCCGGGTTCATCGCGCGCGACTCCAGGACCTTCCACCAGTCGGCGACGTTCTCCTCGATCTGCTTGCGCCAGGATCGATCGGTCTTGCGCTGCAGGTACGGCGCGAGCGCACGCAGCGTGGCGCTGGTGTCGCCCACCAGGTTCACCTCCATCGGGTAGCGAAGGCTAGTGCGCCGCGCAGCCAGATCGATCTGGACGCCGCGCGCGTGTCCTTCCTCCGGCAGGAACTCGGAGTACGGGAAGCTCGATCCGATCATGAACAGGGTGTCGCACTCGGACATCAGCTCCCAGCTCGGCTTGGTGCCGAGCAACCCGAGCGACCCCGTCACCCACGGAAGATCGTCGGGCAGCACCGCCTTCCCCAGCAGCGCCTTCGCCACGCCGGCGCCCAGAAGATCGGCGACGTGCGTGACCTCCTCGCTGGCGCCGAGCGCGCCCGCGCCGACCAGCATCGCGACCTTCGATCCCGCGTTCAGTACCTCGGCGGCGCGCTTCAATCCGTCCTCGTACGGCGTCACCCGCGGCGCGTGATAGCCGATGCCGGTGTGCACGGTGCCGTGCTTGCGCGGCGGCGCCTCCACCGCGTCCAGCTCCTGAACGTCCTTGGGGATGATGATGCACGTGACCGTTCGCTCGGCCTTCGCGATGCGCACGGCCCGATCGATCAGCTGCCGGATCTGCACCGGCGACATCGCCGTCTGGACGTATTCGTGCGCGACGTCCTTGAACAGCGACAGGAGATCGACCTCTTGCTGGTACTCGCCGCCCATCGCGGCACGATCCGACTGCCCGACGATCGCGACGACGGGCTGATGATCCATCTGCGCGTCATAGAGACCGTTCAGCAGGTGAATCGCGCCCGGGCCCGACGTCGCCAGGCAGACGCCGACCTCGCCCGTGAACTTTGCGTGCGCGCAGGCCATGAACGCCGCCATCTCCTCGTGGCGGACCTGGATGAATTGCATCTCCTCGACGACGCGAAGCGCGTCGATCACGCCCAGGATGCCGTCCCCCGGATAGCCGTAGATGCGTTTGATGCCCCACGCGCCCAGCCGCCTCAGCACGAACTCGCCCACTGTTTGCGCCACGATCGCCTCCCGCCCCGAACCTAAGTGCGTCCGGGGGCCAATGTCAGTTGGGGGCCGATGCCCGTTGGCGCCGAGCTTGCAATCGCGGCCACGAGAAACAGCTTGACCGAGTGACAGCCGGAGACCGCATTCACGGTCGAGGCCCGACGATCGATGCGATCGACGTCTCGACCTTTGTGATTCCGACGGATGCGCCCGAGTCGGACGGTACGCTCGAGTGGGATCGCACCACGCTGGTCGTGGTCGAGATCTCCGCGGGCGGCGTGCATGGGCTCGGGTACACGTACAGCGATCGCGCGACTGCGGTTCTGGTGCGCGAGACGCTCGCCAAGCATCTGCTGGACGCCGACGCCTTCGCGATCCCGGCGCTGAACGCGCGGATGCTGCAGGCGATCCGGAACCTGGGCCGTCCCGGGATCGTCGCGACGGCGATCTCGGCCGTCGACACCGCGCTCTGGGACGCGAAGGCGCGGATGCTGCAAATGCCGCTCGCGACGCTCATCGGGAGCGCGCGCGCCGGCGTCGCCGCCTACGGCAGCGGCGGCTTCACGTCGTACACGGCGGGCCGATTGCAGGAGCAGCTGGGCGGTTGGGCCGAGGATGGATTGAAGCTGGTGAAGATGAAGGTCGGCCGCGACGCGGGCGCGGATCCGGCCCGCGTGCACGTGGCCCGCGGCGCGGTGGGCGATCGCGCCCAGCTGTTCGTCGACGCGAACGGCGCCTACACGCGCAAGCAGGCGCTCGCGCTCGCCGATCGCTTTGCCGCCGACGACGTGCGCTGGTTCGAGGAGCCGGTCAGCTCCGACGATCTGGAGGGCCTGCAGTTGATCCGCGATAGGGCGCCGGCCGGCATGGACGTGGCCGCCGGCGAGTACGGCTACGAGCCGTTCTACTTCCGCCGGATGCTGGAAGCGGGCGCGGTCGACGTCCTGCAGGCGGATGCCACGCGCTGTGGCGGCGTCAGCGGCTTCATCGCCGCGCACGCGCTGTGCGACGCGCGCGGGCTGCCGCTGTCCGCGCACTGCGCCCCGGCGCTGCACGTGCACCTCGGCTGCGCGCTGACGCGCGTCCGCCACATCGAATACTTCCACGACCACCAGCGGATCGAGCGGATGCTGTTCGACGGCACGACGGTGCCAAGGGGCGGCCTGCTGTCGCCCGATCTCGAACGCCCTGGGTTGGGGCTCGAGCTCAAACGCGCGGACGCGGCGCGCTTCGCCGCGTAGGCGCAACAATGGAAAGGAGCGGTATCGACATGACGTCTCAAACAACGAAACGTGTGGCGCTGGCCCTGACGGTCTTGCTCGCGACGATCGGATCGGTCCGCATGGCGTCCGCGCGGGACGACGAGCTGATCGGCGACGCGCAGCGAACGATCGCGAAGTTCAATCGTGTGGACTCGGGCCTCGCCGACTTCCTCGCCCGATCGGCCGGCTACGTCGTCTTCCCAGGCGTCGGGAAGGGCGGCTACGTGGTCGGCGGCGCGCACGGAACGGGCGTGCTGTTCGAGAACGGCGTACCGACCGGCAAGGTGACGCTGAACCAGGTGACGGTCGGTCCCCAGATCGGGGGCCAGGAATACGCGGAGGTGATCGTCTTCGAGACGCCACGCGTGCTGGCCAACTTCAAGCAGGGTCATGCGAAGTTCGCGGCGTCGGCGAGCGCGGTGGCCCTGGACCAGGGCGCGGCGGCCATCGCTCAGTACAAGAACGGCGTCGCGATCTTCACGCAGATGAAAGGCGGGTTGATGGCCGAGGCCAGCGTCGGCGGGCAGAAGTTCACGTTCGAGCCGTTCACCACGGCCCGATAATCCGCCGCTCGACTACTTGCGAGTCGTGGCCACGCTGAATGGTGCGGCCGCATCCACGCGGCCGCGGCGCGGAGGTCATCATGCTCTGGACCATTGCAGTCGTTCTTCTCATCCTGTGGGCGCTGGGCCTGGTCACGTCGTACACGCTCGGCGGGTTCATCCACATCCTGATCGTGGCCGCGGTCGTGCTGGTCCTGGTTCGCCTGATCCAGGGCAGGAGAGTCGTCTAGAGGGGAGGGGGATCATGAGAGCCATCGTCTACAAGGGACCGAACGAAGTCTCGGTCGAGACGGTCGCGGACCCCGAGATCGAAGCGGCGACCGACGCGATCGTGCGGATCACCTCCAGCGGGATCTGCGGCAGCGATCTCCACATGTACGAGGGCCGCACGCCCGCGTCCGGCGACATGCGCTTCGGGCACGAGAACATGGGCGTGGTCGAGGAGGTGGGCAGCGCGGTCAGCGCGATCCACGTCGGCGACCGCGTCGTCATGCCCTTCAACATCGCGTGCGGGACTTGCTTCAACTGCGCGCGCGGGTTCACCAACGCCTGCCTGGTCGTCAACCCGGAGGGGGTCTCGGCGGGCTACGGATACGCGGGCATGGGCCCGTTTCCCGGCGGCCAGGCCGAACGCCTGCGCGTGCCGTTCGCCGACTTCAATTGCCTGAAGCTGCCCGGCAAACCCGGCGACGAGCTGGAGGACGACTTCCTGCTGCTGTCGGACGTGTTCCCCACCGGCTACCACGGGGCCGAGCTGGCCGGCGTCGGACCGGGCGACACCGTCGCGGTGTTCGGCGCGGGACCGGTCGGCCTGCTCGCCGCCTACAGCTCGATGCTCCGGGGGGCGGCCGAGGTCTACGTCGTCGACGGGATCGCGGAACGGCTCGCGAAGGCCGAGGAGATCGGCGCGATCGCGATCGACTACACGGCCGGCGAGCCGTGCAAGCAGATCGAGAAGCTCCGACGCGCCAATCCCCTCGTTCGCGGCGGGCTGCGGCCGGGCGAAGAGAAGATGGCGGGCGTCATGTGCGGCATCGACGCCGTCGGGTATCAGGCGCGCAGCGTCGACAATCCCGACAAGGAGAACCCGATGCAGGTGATCGACGAGCTGGTCCACGTCGTCAACCCCACCGGGCGGATCGGCATCGTCGGGGTCTACTTCGCGGAGGACCCGGGCGGCGTCAACGGCGCAGCCAAGAAGGGGCAGTTCACGCTGCCGCTGGGCGACATCTTCGAGAAGGGGCTGACGATCGGGATGGGCCAGACGCCCGTCAAGAAGTACAACGCTTACCTGCGCGACCTGATCGTCGCCGGCCGCGCGAAGCCCAGCTTCATCGTCAGCCACCGGCTGGACCTCGACGCGGCGCCGGAGGCGTACGAGAAGTTCGACAGTCGGACCGACGGGTACACGAAGGTCGTGCTCAAGCCGGAGGGCGTCGCCGCGAGCTGACGGTCCTACGTCGCCTGTCCGACCCCGAAGACGGCCCGCGGGCGCCGGTCGCGCGCCTTCTGCGGGCTCCGCCGCCGGCCTCCGCGTACCAGCCTGTCCACCGCCCGCACGATGGCTGCCGCGTCGGCAGGTTTCAACAGGTACGCGTCGGCGTCCAGGTCCAGCCGCTCCACCGCAGGCCAGGCGGTCAAGATGATCACGGGAATCCGGCCGCCCGGGCGCGCGCGAAGCGTGCGCAGGAACGCGACGCTGCCCATGCCCGGGAGCCAGAGATCGAGGATCAGCGTCGACGGCGTGGCGCCGAGCGTGAGCGCGGTGAGCGCCGCCTCGCCGGTCGACGCCGGCGCGATGGCGTAGCCCTCGAGCTCCAGGACGTCGGCGACGCTCTCACGAATCAACGGATCGTCGTCCACGAGCATGACGACTGTCCCTGGCGTGACGAGCCCAGCCACGCGCGCAGTATCGCAACGATCGGCAACGATGCAACGCACGATTTGTCAAATGCGTTGACGGTCATTGCGAACGTGCGAATGTGCGACTGTGAAGCGAAGGACAATACAGAGATCACCCGCTTGACCGTCGGGCGCCCGCCGGGTCGGCGTCGAGGTCGGGGTGCGCGTCCGTCTGGGGCTGTCGGTGCGGCTGCGCCTCTCCGATCGGGGTCCGGACGGAATGCACCAGGCCGATGCTGAACGCCATCCGCACCAGCTCCGCCCGATCGTGAAGGCCGAGCTTTCGATGGATGTTGTGCAGGTGGGCGTCGACGGTCTTGCGCGCGATGCACAGCTCGCGCGCGATCTCGGACGCCGTGCTGCAGTCGGCCGCCAGGCGGAAGATCTCGCGCTCGCGGTCGGAGAGAACCGCCAGAGCGTCGGTTGTCTGGTGGGCCGCCTTGAAATCGGAGACGCCGTCTCGCAAGCCCGGCGCGACGTATATGGCGTTCCGGGCGGCGTGATCCAGCGCTTGGATCAGCGTCTCGGGCGGGTCGGCCTTCAGCACGTATCCCCGGGCGCCGGCGTTCATCGAGTCGATGACGTCGCGGATCTGACCGTGCGCGCTCAGCATGATCACGCGCGCGCTCGGCACGCGCCGCAAGATCTCACGCGTCGCCACGATCCCGTCCATTCCCGGGAGGGCCACGTCCATCAGGACGATGTCCGGCTTCACCGTGTCGATCATCGCGAGGGCCGCGCGCGCGGACGCGGCCTCACCGACGAGCTGATATCCGGGCAACGAAGCGAGATAGTCGCGGACGCCAGCCCTCAACATCTGGTGGTCATCCACGATCACGACTCGCACGGGCGACACGAAATCGTATCTATGTCCGCGGCCCCCGAGGTGCGCGTCCGCGAGGCACGAGTCGTCACATTACGGGTTGCCCCCGACGCGGTGGGCGCCGTCAGGGGTAAGGGAATCCCTGCAAGTCGTGATTGTTTCGCGGGCGGGGGCGACGGCCGGGCGCGGCACACTAGATAGTTGCCCCTATGCGGACCAAACGAGTGGTGCTGATCGACGACCATGAGGTTCTGAGGGCGGGCGTGCGCAGCTTCGTGACCTCCGTTGCCGGATACGAGGTCGTCGGTGAAGCCGCCGACGCGCGCGCCGGACTCCGGATGGTCGAGGCGGCACAGCCCGACGTCGCGCTGGTTGATCTCGACCTGCCGGGCATGGACGGGATCGTGGCCACGCGGGAGATTCTCTTGCTGTCGCCCCGGACGCGGGTGGTCGTGCTGTCGGCGCACCGCCAGATCCACGAGGTGGTCGGCGCGTTCGACGCCGGTGCCATCGGCTACGTGCTGAAGGGCGACCCGCCCGAGACGCTGATCGAGGCGCTCGAACGCGTCAGCCGCGGGACGCCGTACGTCGCACCCGCGGTCGCCGGCTGTGTGTCGGCGCTCCGGAAACGCCGCTCTGTCGGGGGCGACGTTCTGTCCGCCCTGTCAGACCGGGAACGGCAGATCTTCCGGCTGGCCGGGGACGGTCGCACCCCCGCCGAGATCGCGGGCGACATCCGCATCGATCCCAAGACGGTGCACGCGCACCTGAGCCGGATCAACCGGAAGCTGGGGCTGCGCGATCGGGTTCAGCTGATCCTGCTGGCGATCAGCATGGGCGCCGCGGCCGCCCGGAACTGACCGTTCGCGGTCACCGTCGCAGGACGGGCAAACGTTGCGCCGTCGTTCCGTAGTCGGCCCAGGCGTCGGGCTCGCGCTGGGCCTGGTCGCGAACGCGGGCGAGCGTGAACGCCGACGGTCGCAGGCGCGGGCCGACGTCGTCCCACGCGATCGGAAACGAGACGGGCGCGCCCGGCCGCGCGCGCAGCGAATACGCAGCCACGGAGGTGTTGGTTCGGTTGTTTCGAAGCACGTCGACCAGGATCTGCCGCTCGCGGCCGGCCTTCGGGTTGGCGGTGGTGAATCGCGCCGGATCATCCCGCACGAGAACGGCGGCGATGCGGCGCGCGAACGCGACGCACGCGTCGACGTCCGTCGGTTCGATCGGCGCGACGACGTGCAAGCCCTTGCCGCCGGTGGTCTTCACCCACGACTTCAACCGGACGTCCGCCAGCAGTTGCCGGACCAGCGTCGCGGCGGCGGCGACGTCCTTCCAGGGGACCTCGGGCCCCGGATCGAGATCGACGACCACGCGATCGTGGTTGTAGGGCGTCTCCGCCCGGGCGTTCCAGGTGTGGACCTCGACGACGCCCATCTGCGCGAGGCCCACCAGCGCCGCCCGCGTGTCGGCGACCAGGTATTCGCCGGTCTTGCGCAGCTCGCGGATGCGGACACGGCGGATCGCCTTCGGGCCCCAGGCTTTGCCGTGCCTCAGCATCACGCAGCCGCCTTTCTCGGCGGTGCTGTCGATCGCGGCCCCGCACCGGAGCAGCGTCAGCGGCCGGCCCATCAGGTGGCGCAGCATCCGGTCGGCGACCGCGTCGTAGTAACGGGCGACGTCGAGCTTCGTCAGGCCGAGGTCAGGATAGATGACGCGGCGCGGGTGGCTGATCGAGACGCCCGCCACGGGAATACGCGCTTGTTCGGGGACTGCCCGCGCCATGAGCTGAATCTGTGCATCGGGACGACCTTGCCAGCCGGCGATCGGGCGCTAGGTGATGTAACGTGCCCCAACGTCCGGCGAGCGGCCTTCACGACCTGCTCAAGCGCCATCGCGAAGACCTCATCGCCTTGTGGGGCAAGAGGATCCAGGGCGTCGCCGACACGGCGTCGCTGGCCCGCGGCGAGCTGCTGGATCACATCCCGGCGTTCGTCGACGAGATCATCCGCGCGCTGTACCCGGACGCGATGCCGCTGCCGCCCACGAGCGCGAGCGCGGAGGAACATGGTGAGCAGCGGCTGCGGCTCGGCTTCGACGCGGCGGAGGTCGTCCGCGAATACGGCGCGCTTCACGAGGCGATCCTGGAGATCGCCGATCGCGCGAAGGTCGCGATCACGTTGAAGGAGGAGGGCATCGTCGCGCGGTGGATCAACATCGGGATCGCCGACGCCGTGTCGCAGTACGTTCAGGAACGCGATGTCGAGCTGCAGCGGCGCAGCGCGGAGCACATCGGCTTCATCGCGCACGAGCTCCGCAACCCTCTGGGGAGCGCCTTGCTCGGGTTTCAGCGGCTGCGGCGGGCGGAGCTGGCCGAGGGCCGGACCGCATCGATGGTCGAGCGCAACCTGCGCCGGACCGCCGAACTGATCGACAGCGTCCTCGGCCATGCCTGGCTGAAGATGGGCGTGCAGCCGAAGCTCACCCCGATCGTCGTGCACCAACTCCTCGTCGAGATCGACGCGGAGACCGCGATTCAAGCGCAGGCGAAGTCCATCTCGACGGAGATCGCCGTGCCCGACGATCTCACGATCGAGGCCGACGTACGCCTGCTTCGATCGGCCGTGTCGAATCTGGTCTACAACGCGCTGAAGTTCAGCCGCGAGAACTCCACCGTGAAGATCAGCGCGACGGCCGCAGATGGTCGGGTGGCGATCGAGGTGGCCGACGCGTGCGGCGGCCTTCCGCCCGGCAAGGCGGAGGAGCTGTTCAATCCGCTGGTCCAGCGCGCCGAGAACCGCAGCGGCTTCGGCCTGGGCCTGGCGATCGCGCTGCAGGCAGCCGAGGCCCACAACGGGACCATCCGGGTGCGCGACATCCCCGGCGTCGGTTGCGCGTTCACCATCGATCTGCCGATGCTCGCGCCCACGCCGGCGGTCTAGAGCTTGACGCGCGCTGTGTGACGCTCGTCGTTGTCGGAGGGCGGGCGCGTCCCGCGAACATACGCCTTCGCCATCTCGAACGCGTAGCGGATGCCGGTCGTGCCCGTCAGATCCCAGTAGGCGGCCTCCGTCGGCTCGACCCGCAGCAGGCACAGCGACGGATCGTCGATGCCGGCGGGGAACCAGACCTTCCACGACGGCCGCCACAAGCGTTCGATCAGCGCGCGATCGGTCATGACGTGGGCGATGCCCGACACCGACACGAACCGCCGTCCGTCCTGCATGACGACGTTGACGTGCGGATCCGCTTCGAGCTCTTGAACCTTGGGCGACTCGAGCGCGGTCGAGAAATACATGTAGCCGCCGTCCTGGCTCTCCGCGATCGAGAGGGGGCGCGCGCGCAAGGCGCCGTCGCTCGTTCGGGTCACCAGCATCGCGGTGTCGAACAGCGACAGCATCGTGCTGAGCCGTTGTCGCTTCTCTGCCTCGGGAATCGTCGTGGTCATGGGGAACAACCTAAGGCCGTCCCCTTGAGAGATCTCCGCACATGGCCAGGGTTCAAACATGGGAAACAACACGAACGACCGGCCGCAGAGGCCCGAGCCGAACGAATCCGAGAACCAGCCCGGCTTCGAGCCCGAGGATGAGCGTCAGTCGGGCGAGCAGCGGCAGAGCCAGGGCGGCCGCGGCCCGGATGAGCGCAAGGGCGCCTTCGATCCGCAGCACAAGGATGACGTCGCGAGCCCGCCGATCGGCGGCGGCGATCCGAAGATCGCCCGCTGATCCCTCGACGATCGCCCGCGCCATGCGGTGGCCGGCGCGGTGGGTCAGGGAGCGCGTCCCTCCCGGTGAGGAGGCTTTACCGATCGCCGCGCCGATCCATCGCGGCGCCGGGCGCTGAAACGGTGGCATGTCCGATGCTTCGAAGCATCGTCCATGAAGCCACGTCATTTCGATCGTCTCGCGATGGTCGCAAGCCTCGTGATTGGTGCCGGGGCGTGCGCGACGTTGACGCCACCGATGACGAGCAGCGGTCCGGCGGCGTCGCCGAACGGCATCCAGATCGCCGTCCTCCGGCAGCTCTGTGCCGTGTCGCAGCCGTTCGACGCGTACACGAACTGGCTCGACGAGACGGTGGAACTGGAAGTGCAGAACGGATCGTCAGAGCCGCTGAACATCCACCGCGACAGGTTCCACCTGATCGGCCCTGACGGCAGCGCCGTCGCGAGCCGTGCCTCGGCCGATCCGCTCGTCCTCGAGAAGGGCGCGAAGCAAACAGTCGAGCTCACGTTCTCCACGCGCATGGGCAACGGAGGACTGGATTGCAGGAAGCCGATGCGCCTCGATTCACGGGCGGCGATCACGGCCCGCGAGGCGCCGGTCGCCTTCCGCGAGGTGTCGTTCGTTCCGGCGATCTGACGCGCCGGGAGAGTCTCCCGACGGGCGGGAAATTTTCCCGCCGCCGATGCGACGCACGCGCGCGGCGCGCCCGGTCTGCAGGGCTTCGACGGTGGCGTGAGGATTGCTGCTGCGGACGACCGATCCGATGTCAGCCACCAATGGAGGTTCACGATCATGAAGGTCACCCACTGGATGTTCCTCGCCGCTCTCGTGGGGACGGGCTGCGCGCACGCGCCGCAGTCGTACGTCTTCAACAACCCGAAAGGCGGTGACGCCGTCATGGTCGTCGCCAAGGCGCTGGTCAAGCAAGGTCACAAGCTGGCCTTCGTCGATCACAAGAACGCGGAGCTGGTGACCTACTGGGAAGACACGAAGTATCGGTTCCGCGAGACCGACGACTACTGGGAAGGAACCAACATCTTCTTGCGCTATCACGTCCAGTTCCAGGAGCACGACAACCAGATCCGCGTCACCGCGGAGGCGCAGCGCTGCGTCCCCTTGCAGGCCGAGATCACGTCGACCGCGGTCATGTCGACCTGCTACCCGATGGATTTCATCTTCGGGACGCAGCAGCGCAAGGTCGAGCAGCTCGGGCAGAACCTCGCCGTCGCGCTTGCGACCGGCAGTTAAGCGTCGTCGTCGCGCTCGGCGTCGCCCAGCCACTTCCGCAGGGTCTTGGGATCGACTCCGAGCTTCTCCGCGGTCCGGCCCCGATGTCCGCCGGTCTGCGCGAGCGCCCAGGAGGCGTAACGCCGTTCCAGCTCGCGCAGCGGGATGATGTCGCCGTGGAAGTCGAACCGCCCGGGCGGCTCGTCGGCGGGCCGAAGCAGATCGCGAAGGTCGTCGACGCCGATCTCCGCCGCCCGCCCCAGCAGGACCAGCTTCTCGACGGTGTGGGCCAGCTCGCGGACGTTGCCCGGCCAGCGGTAGCTCTTCAGCTGCGCCAGCGCGGCTTCCGACAGCCTCGTCACCGGTGAGTGCGGATACTTCCGCCCGGCTTCGGCCAGGAAGTGGCCAAGCAGCTCGGGGATGTCGTCCGGGCGATCGCGAAGAGGCGGCAGCACGATCGAGATGACGTCCAGCCGATAGAGGAGGTCCTCTCGAAACTTCCCCTCGCGAACGGCCCGGGTCAGGTTCCGGTGCGTCGCCGCGATGATGCGGACGTCGACGTCGACCTGCTTCGCGGCGCCGACGGGGCGGACGGTGCCGCTCTCGAGGACGTGCAGCAGCTTGGCCTGCAGCGACGGTGGCATCTCGCCGATCTCGTCGAGGAACAGCGACCCGCCGTCGGCCTCGGCGAACAGCCCCGCCCGATCGGCGGTCGCGCCCGTGAAGGCGCCCTTCACGTAGCCGAACAGCTCGCTCTCCAGCAGCGGCTCGGGCAGCGCCGCGCAGTTGAGCGACACGAACGGCCGCGCCGCCCGCTGGCTGTCCGCGTGCAGGGCGCGCGCGACCAGGCCCTTGCCGCTGCCGGTCTCGCCGAGAACGATCACCGGCGCCGGGGCGTCGGCGACCCGTTCGATGCGCTCGCGCACCGCCCGGATCGCCGCGCTGGTTCCCAGCAGCGTCGACGCGGAGAAGCGCGTCCGCAGCGCGGTCTTCAGCGCCGATGCTTCGCGCTTCAGGCGCGCCTCGTCGAGGGCCCGGCCCAGGAAGATCGCCAGCTCGTCCTGCTTGAACGGCTTCGTCAGGTAGTGATATGCGCCCTGCCGGATCGACTCGACGGCGGTGTCGATGGCGCTGTACGCGGTCATCACGATCACCGGGCGGTTCGGGTCGAGGTTCCGTGACGCCGCGAGGATCTGGAGACCGTCGATATGCGGCATTCGCAGGTCGGTCACCAGCGCATCTAACCGGTCGGCCGTGAGGCGGTCGAGCGCCTCCCGGCCCGAGGAGACAGCGACGGTGTCGTACTCCCGGTCGCTCAGACCCTCGGCTATCGTCCGCGCCATCTCGACGCTGTCGTCGACGACCATGACCCGGGGGAGGCGTTTACCCATGCTCGGCTTCCTTGGCGCGAGGCAAGATGATGGCGGCCCGCGTTCCCCGCGGCTCGGCCTGCGAGAAGACCAGCCGCCCGCGATGGCTGGTCACAATCTCGTGCGCGATCGCGAGGCCCAGCCCCGTTCCGCCCTCGCGCGCCTTGGTGGTGAAGAACGGCTCGAGCGCCCGGCCCACGTCGGCGAGCGAGATCCCCTCGCCCGAGTCCTCGACGGCGATCGTCACCTCGCTTCCGTCGGAGCTCGCGTTCACGGAGACGCCGCCGCCGCTCTTGCAGGCGTCGCAGGCGTTGAGCAGGAGGTTGACGATCGCATGCTCGAGCAGGCGCGGATCGCCGACCACCGACGGCAAATCGGGCTCGGTTCCCCGGTGAAGCGCGACGCCGGCCTTGGTGAAGCGATGCTCGACCAGGCCGACGGCGTTGTCGACGACGTCGTGCGGTTCGATGCGCTGCTCCGCCGGCGCGTCGCCGCGCGCGAGCCCGAGCAGACCCCGGATGACCTCGTTGATGCGACTCGTCTGCGAGAGGATCGCCCGCGTGCCGGCGGCGAGGCGCTCGTCGTGCGCGACCTTGGGCATGAGCTGCTCGGCGCGCGCCGCGATCACGCCGAGCGGCGTCGAGATCTCGTGCGCGACGCCCATCGCCAGCGTTCCCATCACGGCGGCGCGGGTGGCGCGCTGCAAGCGTTCGTCGCTGCGGTGCTGCGCCTCGGCGAGGGCGAGGCCCCGTTCGAGGACCAGCTCCTTCCGCTGCACGCGCAGGGCGATCCCGCCGAAGGCAAGGACCAGCCCGGCCGCCGTGAAGACGCTGAGGACGAGGCGCCGGCGCGCCCACAGCTCTCGATCGCGCTCGCGCTCCGCCGTGGCGACCGCGAGGATGTCCCAGGTTCCGCCCGCGCCGGCGTCGACGTGAGAGAGGCCGGCCAGCGCGGTCCGCGCCGGGAGGCCGAACGCCGCGGCTTCCTCGCGGGGAATGCTGACAACCGAATCGCCGTCGCGGACGGCCTCCATGAGCCGGGGCGACGAGACCTCGCGCCCGTCGGTCGCGCGCAACGTCGCCGCGCCGGGCGGGCGAACCAGGATCGCGAGCGCCTTGGCGCGCTCGATCGTCCGGATCTCCGCGAGCACGTCGTCCGGACCCAGCGCGCGATCGCCGGCGGCCCGGATCCGAAGACCGGCCCCCAGGGCCGTCGCCAGGGTCGCCTGCTCCTGGGCGAAGTCCGCCAGCGCCGCCGTCGATTCGCGCTCTGCGTCCCAGTACGCCAGCCCGGCGACGATCACCACGGTGGCAATCATGGCCGCGCCAAGCGCCGTGCGGCTGCGCATCGCCCGTGTCACGTCGAGCTCGATATCCCAGCGGAGGAAGGTCGCATATTTGGCGCGTGACGCGACGACGAGCATGACGGCCCGCCCGTAGTGAGGCAAGGGTCGGACCACGCCCGTGCCCACGGGTGCGCTCCTGCTTGGGCCGGCGAATCCCGGCGCGTCGGGGGTGCGGCGGGCCAGACGACCGCCCGCTTCGGGAGGCTTTCCCCAATGACCTCGGGAGAATATCCCGAGGGCCGGCCCGCCGCGGTCGCTGGCCGCGCGGCCCGCGCCGATGTCTTCGTCTGGTACGGACCATGCTCCGGCCAGCGGCGTGCTTCCTCGCGCCCGCGCCAAGCCTCGGCTCCCGATCGTCGTGGCGCTGGTCGCGGCCAGCGGTCTCACGGCGCGCGCCGCCCTCTCCGCGGGCGGGTTCCCGCCGCTGTCCGCGTCGGCCAGCGCGGCCGTGCGCGCGATGACCCTCGACGAGGCGCTGGCGCACGCCCGGTCTCACCACCCCGCGGTCAAGAGCGCGCTGGCGCGGGTCGCGGCGGTGGCGGCCGACGCGCGCGTGCCGCGCGCGCAATGGTTGCCGGCGGTCGGCGCGACAGCCCAGGCCTTCGAGGCGACGGCGAACAACACGACCGCGTCGTACGTCGGCGTCCGCGGCGTCGACATCCCGCGGATCGGCGGCACGCGCGTGACGTCGACGGGCGACTGGACGCCGTACCTGTCCACGCTGGCCGCCGTCGGGGCGACGCAGGAGGTCTTCGACTTCGGCCGGATCGCCGCGCAGACGACGTTCCTCGATCTGGCGTCTCAGGCGGAGAGCCACCGCGCGGACGCGGAGCGCCTGCGCGTCAACCTGCTGGTCAAGGAGGCGTACTACGCGGTGCTGGGCGCGCGCGCGATCGAGCGCGCCGCGGACGAAGCCCGCCAGCGGGCCCAGGCGCACCGAGAGATGGCGGCCGCCGAGGTGAAGAGCGGACTGCACCCGCCGATCGAGCTGACGCGTGCGGACGCCGAGCTGGCCCGGTTCGAGGTGGGGACATTGCGCGCCCGGGGATCGCTCCGCAGCGCGCAAGCCGTCTTCGCGGCGGCGGTCGGCGTCGACGAGGCGCTGCTCGACGCCGGCGGTGAAGCGGGTCCGGTCCGACCGCTGCCGCCGCTGACCCAGATGGCGGAGCTGGCCGCGACGCGCGATCCGGTGCTGCGCGAAGCGCGCGCGCGCGTGGACGCCGCGGACGCGCTCACCCGCGCGATCTCGGCCGAGACCCGTCCGGACCTCGCGCTCAGCGCGACGTTCTCGGAGCGGGGGGGAGCGGCGCCGCCGTCGACGGGGCCGCTGGCCGACGGTCTTCCCACGACGCCCAACTGGGACGCGGGCCTGGTGTTGCGCTGGCCGCTCTTCGACGCGGTGGTCGCCGCCCGCGCTCGCGCCGCGGCGGCGCGCGCGGAGGGGGCGCGGGCCGATCTCGCGCTGGCGCTGCAGCAGCAGGTCGCCGGTCTGCAGCAGGCCACCGTCGCGCTGGAGATCGCGCTGGCCGCGCTGTCCAGCCTGCAGCGCGCGGTCGACGCCAGCCACGCGAACTACGACCAGGCCGACGCACGGTTCAAGGCCGGCCTCGGCACGTCGCTGGAGGTGGCCGACGCGGAAGCGGTCCGCACCGACGCGGAGATCCAGCTGGCGGTGGGCCAGTTCGAAGCGCATCGCTCGCGCGCGATCGTCGCGCGCCTGATCGGAGAGGATCCGTGACCGAATCTCACGAGCCCGTTCGCCACCTGCGGTTGATCGTGATCGGAGGAACGGCGCTGGCCGTCGCGTCGGCCCTCTTCCTGGCGTCGCGCGCCGACTCGCACACGAACCGCGCCGCGCTCGCCGACAGCCCGAAGGGCGTCACGGTCGTCGAGGCGCGCGCGTCGCGCTACCGCCCGTCGCGCCGGTACGTCGGAACGATCCAGCCCTGGATCGAAGCCCGCGTCGGACCCCAGATGGTGTCCGGGTACGTCGACACGGTGCTGGTGCGCCCGGGAGACGCTGTCAAGCGCGGTCAGGTGATCGCGACGCTGGACTGCCGGAACGCGTCCGCCGCGTCGAAGGCGGTCTCGATGCAGGCGCGCGCGATCCAGACCGAG
>Ga0070684_100000527_pt1 | contig 26242 bp, 23 predicted proteins | sample KBSC723LmetaG_FD_65653 | JGI IMG/M metagenome (GOLD analysis project Ga0070684, IMG submission 65653) | Corn rhizosphere microbial communities from Kellogg Biological Station, Michigan, USA - KBS C7.2-3L metaG | ecosystem: Host-associated > Plants > Roots > Rhizosphere ...
CCTCGACGAGCAGGACGGTCTTTCCATTTGTCGCCATGAATGGCCTCACCGCTTGCACGTGAGCTTGATCGCGTCGAGGAGACCGCGGGAGAGTGGCGGCGCTCCGGCGCCCGGCACGACTATCCAGTCCTCAGTACCGGGGAACCAGCCGACTGAAGAGCAAAAGTAACGTATATCACCAACTGGACCCCTTCGACGCAAATTCCAAACCACTCAACGACCTCCACCATATCTTCCCATGTCCTACGCTGGACCCGCTACTCGCAATCGTGGTTCCGCCCGGAGGCCCGGCGCCCCGGCGACGGCACCTACCAGTAGCATGGCCGCGACCCCGGTCAGCGGCGTCGCCGACGAGGGGGACTACCACGAGACCGACTGGCAGCAGGTCGCCATCTTCGGCGCGGGCCTCGCGCTCGGCCTGGCCCTGGGTGCGGGAACGGCCCTCCTGACCGCTCCGCAGAGCGGCGAGGAGACGCGGGCCGCCCTCCGTGGACGGGCGAAGCGGCTCGGCCGGACCACGAGCCGCCGCAGCCGCGACGCGTGGGCGGAGCTGAGGGACGAGCTTCAGTCGGCGAAGCTCGCCCTGCGCCGGCGCCGCGCCAAGAAGGCGGCGCAGCGTACCCTGCAGCGCGAGCTGGAGCGCGAAGCGACGGCGTGATCGCGGCTCAGCGGAGGCCGCGCAGCTCGGCCTCCGCTTCGGCCTGATAGTGCTTGTCGTTGTACTCCGTGCGCGGCCCCTTGATCACGAGCTCGTACTGCTCGGTGGCCTTCGCCTTGTCACCACGCGCGACGTACACGCGCGCGAGATCGAGGCGGTGGACCAGCCGGGTCGGGTCGGCGGCGACGGCCTCCTCCATGTAGCGCTGCGCATCGTTCCAGTTCGCCGAGTCGAACACCTTCCCGCCCAGGAAGGTCTTCGCCATGAAGCGCGTCATGCCGCTCAGCTTCATGACGTTGTAATTCCACATCCCCATGACGTGCAGCGCGCCCGCATGCTTCGGATCGAACTTCAGCGCCTCGAGCGCGTGCGTCCGCACGTCGCCGGCGTACTTGACCTGATCGCGCTTGCCGAGCGAGAGCGCGCGGCGCCCCAGCGCGCGCGAGAGATTGAAGTGCCCCTCCGCGTCGTTGGGGTTCGCCTCGACGGCGCGCCGCGCGTATTGTTCCGCGAGGGTGTAGTTCGCGTCGCGCTCCGCGGGCGGCGCGAACTCGCCGACATCGACGGCCTCGCGCGACGCCTTCCAGAGCGCCTCGTACGACTTCGGATCGAGCTTGATGGCTTCTTCGTAATGACGCAGCGCGCTCGGGGCGTTCATCGCCGCGTGTTCGCGGTCGCCCAGCGCGATGTGGTCGGCAGCCGTCTGCGCCGCGATGGAGGCCGGATGAGCCGCGGTCGCGAACACGATGGCCGGCACGATCAGACGTCGCAGCAGCGTGGGAGAGACGAGCATGCGGGAGACTCCGGGATGCAGGTGAGCCGGCCAACAGTCGGCGGTAGATCGTCGTCGCGGGATCGGCTGCGGTCGCCGACGGGCGGTGATGCTATGACTACCCCACAGTTCGGTCAATGCTCGCGCTTCGCCTGATCGAGCGGAAGCGGGACGGGGGGCGGATCGACGCGGGGGAGTTCCGCGCGCTCGCCAACGCCTATGCCACCGGCCACGTGCCCGACTATCAGATGGCCGCGTTCCTGATGGCGTGCTTCCTCAAGGGGCTCGACGGCGACGAGACGTTTGCGCTCACCGAGGCGATGCTGCGGAGCGGCGAGACGCTCGACCTCTCGCACCTCGGGAAGCCGCGAATCGACAAGCACTCGACGGGCGGCGTCGGCGACAAGGTGTCCATCGTCCTCGCGCCGCTCATCTCGTCGCTCGGCGTGGTGGTGCCGATGATGTCGGGGCGCGGGCTCGGACACACGGGCGGCACCCTCGACAAGCTGGAGTCGATCCCCGGCTTCGAGACGGCGCTCCCCCTCGCGCGGGCACAGTCGCAGCTCGAGCAGCTCGGCTGCGCGCTCATCGCCCAGACGGACGAGATCGCGCCCGCCGACCGGAAGATGTACGCGCTGCGCGACGCCACCGGCACGGTCGAGTCGATCCCGCTCATCGCCGCGAGCATCATGAGCAAGAAGCTCGCGGAAGGACTCTCCGGGCTGGTGCTCGACGTGAAGCGCGGATCGGGGGCGTTCCTTCCCGACCTCGAGCGCGAGCTGGAGCTGGCGAGCACGATGATCGACATCGGGGCCGAACATGGATGCCCGGTCGTCGCGCTGCTCACGGCGATGGATCGGCCGCTCGGCCGCGCGTGCGGCAACGCACTCGAGATCGAGGAGTCGATCGCCGCGCTGCGCGGCGAGGGGCCCTCCGACCTCATGTCGGTGACCTACGCGCTCGGTGCGGAGATGCTCGTGCTCGGCGGCGTGGCGGAGGACCACGATGCCGCGCGGCGCATGATGGAGATCGCGATCGGGACGGGGCGCGCGGCGGAGCACTTCCAGAAGATCATCGAAGCGCAGGGTGGGAATCCTGCCGTGGTAGACGATCCGGCGTTGCTCCCGCAGGCCGCCGAGGTCGAGCTGTTCGCGGCGACGCGGCGCGGTTTCATCGCGCGGGTCGAGCCGCGGGCGGTCGGGCGCGGCGTGTCGGCGCTCGGCGGCGGACGGACGGCGATGGAGGACAAGCTCGACCTATCGGTCGGCTTCGTCATCACGGCGCGCCCGGGCGACTGGGTGGAGCAGGGCGAGCCGCTCGCGACGATCTTCGCGCGCGACCGATCGGGTGTCGAGGCCGGTCGCAATGCATTGCGCGCCGCGATCGCGATCGCCGACGAGGCCGATCCGCCGCTGCCGCTCGTGTCGCACCGCGTGACGAGCGCTGGCGTGGAGCTGCTCGTCGGGACCTGACCTTGCGAGTGGTCGGTGACGCCGGCTACGATGCGCCCGTCGCCGATCGACACGTCAACGAGAGGATCGAATGCCACCACGGATTGCCAAGCTCGCGGGACTCGGGGCCTTCGGTGCATGCGCCGGCATCGCCGCGCTGTACCTGCTCGTCCTCTTCGGCACGCGGCCGACGGCGACCTCGGGGATGGACGGCACGCTGCGCTTCATCACGTGGCTGAGCGTGGGCGGCGTCTTCCTCGCGCTGCTGGGCGTCCACGTGCTGCTCGGACGGCGGCTCCTCGCGCTGGGACGCGGCAAGGCAACCGAGGTGTGAGGTCGGGGCGGCCGCGCCTACTTCGGCCGCCCGAACACCTGCACGCTGTAGACGCGCCCACTCTTCGACCGCGCCATCCCGACTCCGGTCTCGGTGTACTTCGCCGAGAGGATGTTCGCGCGATGCGGAGGACTCGTCATCCAGCTCGCCATCAGCGCCGCGCCACTCGTGTAGCCTTCGGCCACGTTCTCGCCGCTCGAGCGATACGCGTAGCCGACCAGCTTGAGCCGCGAAGCGAGGGTGGGATAGCGAGCGCCCGGGACTTCGTGGGCGAGCTTCTCCGCCGACGCCATCTGCTCCGCCTGCAGCTCGGCCGCCCGCGAGAGCTCGGCGCTGCGCCGCAGCGGCGTGAGGTTGGCGCGCGTGCGCTCGCGGTTGGTGAGGATGAAGAGCGTGTCGACGATCGTCGCGATCGACCGCGCCGGCGGCGCAGGCCGCCGCGGCTTCGGGGGCGCGGGAGCGGGCGCTTCGACGACCGGTGCGGGCGCGGGCGGAGGCGGTGGAGGCGTGCGCGAGCACGCGAGCGCGACCATGAGGACCGCGGCCAGTCGCGCACGGACAGTACCGACAATTTGCGGGACGTGCATCAGTCCACGCGATAATAGTGGCGGATGCAGCTCTCGACGGCGCGCTCGGCGAGCATCACGTCGTCACCGTCGATCGTCTGCTCGATCACGCGCTTGGCGTCGATCAGCATCCGCTCGGGTGCGACGCCCTTCTGTCTCAATGCGCGACAATAGTGCGCCGCCGCCGCCTCCACTTCGCCGAGGAATTCACGCGAGCGGTGCGACCGGAGGAGCGCCTGTCTGAAGCTCTCCTCCACGTCTCCCGGCTGACCACCGGGCACGGCCTCCCCCGGCGCGGGTCGAGAATCCACGAGCGCGATACTCCTTCCTGGGTCCGTCGAGACCGTTAGCACGACTCGTTCCATCGCATCAGGTCGTGACCTACTGGCGGCAGCCGCCGCGCGGGTCCGGCTTCGGCTTGTCCACGACGAGCCGCTGATCGCGATTGGCGATCGCTTCGGCGACATCGTGCACGAACGCGGCGACGCGCGCCATGTGGCCGTAGTCGATGTACTGCGGCTCGTCCGTCACCTGATGGTAGTCGGTGTGATAGCCCAGCGAGAAGTAGGTGATGGGGATCCCGTAGCGGGCGTACATGTAGTGGTCGGACCGGCAGTACCGGTTGAGCGGATGGCCGTTGGCGTCGTACGACAGATCGAAGTCCATGCGCGGCGTCCGATGGGCGTTCACGGTGTCGATCAGATCGCCGAGCTGGGTGGACAGCCGGCGCATGCCGATGAGCTGGATGTTGTTCGGCCCGCGTCCCATCGCGTCGGTCGGCTTGCCGCGGCCGACCATGTCCATGTTGAGCTGCGCCACGATCGAATCGCGCGGCACGGTGGGATGGTCGGTGAACCACTGCGATCCCCACAACCCCTTCTCCTCGCCGGTGTGGGACACGAAGAGGAGCGAGCGGCGCGGCGCCTTGGGCGCCGTGGCGAATGCTTCGGCGATCTCGAGGAGCGAGACGGTGCCCGAGCCGTCGTCATCCGCGCCGTTGTTGACGGAGTCGGGGCGTGCACCGCCGTGGGCGCGGGTCAGGCTGTCGCGCAGGGCGGCGATGCGCACCGCCTCCTCCGGCGTGGGCATGCGCACCGTATCCTGCGCACCCTGGCGCCGCACAACCATGTTGTTGGCGAGCACGGAGTCGTGGTCGAGCACCCGGGGGGAGAGGCCGATGTGGTCGTTGTGCGCGCCGACCGCAACGTACTGGCCGCGGACCGTCGGATCGCTGCCCGGCAGGATGCCGATGACGTTGCGCGACGGGTGGGGCGCTGGCGCGTCGACGAACTCGACGTTGCCGGCGATGGTGCGACCTTCCTGGCCCACGGTGAGGCCATCGAGCGAGGCGACGCCGAGCATCCGTTGGGCCGCCTCGGGGGTGACGAGGAGGGAGAGGGGCGTCGGTGTGGGGAGGGTGTTCTCCGCCTTGATGTGCACCTGCGCGCCATGCAGCCGGCCGGCGATGTTGCGTGGAACCACGTCGAGCGCGGCGACGGCGAATCCGGCGGCGTCGGCGTACTGCGTGAGCGGGCCGAAGGCGGGGAACCGCCAGTCGCGGCGGCCGGTCGTCGCCGACACGGGGACGGTGAACACGATCACCTTGCCCGCCGCCTGCGCCGGCGCGACGAGATTGCCGCTGCCGAGCAGGCCGCCGTAGATCACCCGCGCACCCTCGAGCGACCGGGTCCCGGTGCCGACCGGAAGCCTGCCCCCACCATTCACCGTGTGGAAGGGGAGGAAGTCGCGCGCATAGGCGAGCGTCGCGTCGTCCACGCGGAGCGTGCGCGTCGTGTCGAAGGTGGCGATGAGGATCGGCACCGTCTGGAAGAACGTGCCGTTCTCCCCTCCGGGGCGGAGGCCCATGCGCGCCATCTCACGGGCGACGTAATCCGTCCCCATGACGTTGCCGCGCGTCGTCGCTTCGCGGCCGAGCATGGAGTCGTCGGCGACGACGTAGAGGCGCGACATCAGGTCCGCCGGCGTGATCGCTCCGGTCGTGGGCATCGCGCGGTGCGTGCGCGGCAGCTCGCCGCCGGGCGTGGCGGCGGTGGCGACCGTGCCGGCCGACGCGCAGCCGGTGAGCGTCGCGGCGAGGAGCAGATGACGAAGTCTGAGCATGGACGATTGGGCGTGGATGCTGGGATGGAGAAGTATCACACCAAACACGGCCGCGAGACCACCCGGGCTCTGCCATCACGCCGTCCATTGTGTTCCATTTCGCGCATGAAACGACTCCTACTCGCCGCCACGATCCTGCTCGCCGCTCCCGCGGGCGCCTTCGCTCAGGACAATCCCACGGGCGATCCGGTCGTCCAGCGTATCTACGAAGAAGGCATGCGTCGCTCGCAGGCGGCGACGCTCGCGCAGGTGCTCATGGACTCGATCGGTCCGCGGCTCACCGGGTCGCCGGCGAACCGCGCGGCGAACGACTGGCTGCTTCGCACGTACGCGGGGTGGGGGATCGCGGCGAAGAACGAGCAGTACGGCACGTGGCGCGACTGGACGCGTGGTCCGAGTGGGTTGAAGCTGGTCTCCCCGCGCGCTCGCGACCTCGAGGCGACGATGCTCGCCTGGAGCGCGCCGACGCCGGCCGGCGGCATCACGGCGGACGTCATCACCCTCCCGCGCGCATCCGAGTTCACCGACAGCGCGGGGTTCGCGCGCTGGCTGCCGAACGTGAAGGGAAAGCTCGTGCTGGCCGGCATGGCGCAGCCGAGCTGCCGCCCCGACTCCGACATCCGCTTCTGGTCCGATTCGGCGACGTACCGCCATGCCGTCGCCCTGCGCGACAGCGTGACGGCGGAGTGGAGCGCGCGCGTCACCGCGGCGCACGTGAGCGCCCGCGCCCTGCCGGCGCTGCTCGAGCGCGCCGGGGCAGCGGGCGTACTGTCGAACGCCTGGTCGCGCGGCTGGGGGGTGGACAAGATCCAGGCGGCGCGCGCGACCTCGATCCCGTCGTTCGACGTGGCCTGCGAGGACTACGCGCTGCTCGCCCGTCTCGCCGACCGCGGACAGCACCCGCGAGTGCACGCGACGGCCGAGGCGAAGCTCGCGCCGCGCGAGTCGCCGGTGTTCAACACGATCGCGCGGATCCAGGGAAGCGAGAAGCCGAACGAGTACGTGATGCTCTCGGCGCATCTCGACTCATGGGATGCCGGGAGCGGGGCGACGGACAACGGCACCGGCACGATCACGATGCTCGAGGCGATGCGCATCCTGAAGGCGGCGTACCCGAACCCGAAGCGCACGATCCTGGTCGGACACTGGAGCGGCGAGGAGGTGGGTGAGATCGGCTCCGGGGTGTTTGCGGCGGATCACCCGGAGATCATCACCGGGCTGCAGGCGTTGTTCAATCAGGACAACGGCACGGGCGAGATCGACTCGGTGCAGACGAACGGCTTCGTCGACGCGGCGCCGGCGCTGGCGCGCTGGATGGCACGCATGCCGGCGGACCTCACGAGCAACGTCGTGCTGATGATGCCGGGCGTAGCGCACAACGAGAGCACGGACAGCGACGTCTTCGACTGCCGGAACGCGCCCGGGTTCTTCCTCACGTCGTCGGACTGGTCGTATGGCGACTACACCTGGCACACGAACCGGGACACGTACGACAAGATCAACTTCGACAACGTGAAGCGGAACGCGACGCTCGTCGCGATGTTCGCCTATCAGGCGTCGGAGGATCCGTCGTTCGTCTCGCGCACGCGACGCATGCCGCCGACCGATCCGCGCACCGACCAGCCGATGCGGGTGCCGGTCTGCCGGGAGCCGGCACGGAGCTGGGCCGCGGCACAGGCTCGCTGAGCGTCCGACTTCAACGCGCCAAGGGGTCAGACACCTTCGGTGTCCGACCCCAGCTTCGGCGGCAGTCAGGGCGGCGTTGCGCGCGGAAGTGAAAGGGTGAAGGTGGAGCCGGCGCCGGGCCGGCTCTCGACCGTGAGCTCGCCGCCCATGCCGCGCGCGAGCTCGCGGCTGATCGCGAGACCGAGCCCCGTGCCTTCCATCGGCCGGTTGAGGCGCCGGTCGACCTGCACGAACGGCTCGAAGATCTTCTCCTGCTGATCGGCGGCGATGCCGACGCCGGTGTCCTCGACGCGCAGCAGCACGGTGTGCGCGTCGCTCTCGCACTCGATGGCGATCGCGCCGCCCTCCTCGGTGAACTTGATCGCGTTGGAGAGGAGGTTGAGGAGGATCTGCCGCAGCTTCTCGATGTCGGCGTGGACGGCGAGATCCGGCGTGCAGCCGCGCGTCTCGAAGCGCATCCGCTTCGCCTGGAGCAGCGCCCCCGTCGTCTCGGAGACGAACTTCAGCACGCTCTCGAGCGACACGGCGACGATGTCGAATCGCACGTGATGCGTGTCGAGCTTCACCAGGTTCAGCACGTTGTTGATGAGGCTCAGCAGATGGTGCTGGCTGCGCTGGATCCGCGCGAGCACGTCGCGCTGCGCATCGGTGACCGGGCCATGGATCCCGAGCTCGAGCAACTCCGCGTAACCGCCGATCGCATTCAACGGCGTGCGCAGCTCGTGGCTCATCGTGGCGAGGAACTGCGTCTTCACTTCGTTGGCCGCGTCGGCTTCGCTGCGCGCCGTCCGCTCCGCCTCGAGCAGGCGCGCCCGCTCGAGGGCGAGTGAGCACTGCCGCGCGAGGATCAGTGAGAAGGCGCGCTCGTCTTCCGAGAACCGGCGCTCCTTCTCGAAGGCGAGGCCGAGCGCCCCGATCGGGTGGCCGCCGATGGCGAGGGGGACGACGACGTTCGCCGAGTGGCCGACGTCGGCCGCAAGGCGGGCCAGCGCGGGGAAGTGCGCGTGCCAGTCGGCGGCACTCTCGAGGAAGAGCGGCTCACCGGTGCGGGCGACGTACGACAAGGGCGTCGGCGCCGTGATGGCGAACCGTTGCCACTCGACGGCAACGTTCCTGGGCATGCCGTTGGCGCCGAGCAGGTCGATGAACTTTCCGTCCGGAGAGCGGAGGGCGACCACGCAGCCGTCGGCACTCATCGCGGCGGCGCCGTGCTCGACCACCGCGGCGATCACCTCGCGCGTCGTCATCGCGCCGACGAGCGCGTCGGCGAGTGCATACGACTGCTCCCGGCGTCGCGCCTGGGCGCGCTCTCGCTCGGCGGCACGCACGCGGCCGGTGACGTCGCGAACCACGGCGCCCACGCCATAGAGCCGCTCTCCCCTCGCGCGGACGGGAAACACGCTCGCGACCCAGTATCGCAGATCGTCCCGTCCCACCTGCTGGCCGGAGAACTCGTAGTCGTGGATCGCCTCGCCACGCTCGGCGACCCGCCGCAACGCCGGCTCGATCACCGGCCACAGGGCAGGCGGGGAGAGCTCCCGCGCCGTCTTGCCCGTGCATTCCTCGACCGTGCAGCCGATGGCACGGGCGAGCGCCTCGTTGATGCGCACGATGCAGAGATTCCCGTCGAGGAATGCGATGCCGACGGGAGCGCTGGCGAGCAATGCTTCGAGGAGGACGAGCGAGTCCTCGTCCTTGGCGGTGATCGGTGTCTGTGTGGAACGAATCATCTATGAAGCTCGACATCGCGCCCCGGCGAACGACCAGGGCGCGATGCTCGGTCCGCGAAAATGCCGCGGGAGACTAGTGGAGCCGGGCCATGACCTCATCGAGGAGACTACGCGGCACACTCGTGAAGCGCAGCCGGTCGGCAGTCGGGGTCACGATCGCGCGGTGGACGGCACCGGCGCGGTCGCGGTAGTAGACGTAGCGCGAGTCGCCGGCGTCCGCGGTGCGCACGACGTGATAGCCGTGCCGGCCGAGGACGTCGCTCAGGACGGAAGCGCCCTGACCCGCGTCGTACAGCTTCTTGTACTGACCGGGGGGCATCCCGCCGGGCTTCTTGGCGAGACCGGGCGGGATCGAGCGGCGGCCCTGATCGTACCGGCGGTCGTAGTCGCTCCGATCCTGATAGCGCGAGTCGTGCTCGTGATCCCGATCGTAGTCGTGGCTCCGGACCTGGGCGTGCTCGTGCTTCTCGTGCCCCTTGCCGTGCCCCTTGCCCTGCGCCTGCGCCGTGCCGGCCGAGGCGAGAAAGAGCGTTGCCACGGCGACGCCAGCCATCCGACGGATATGAAGTCGCATCTCTGAATCTCCGGAGGAAAGGAAGTCCGCAGCGCGAAGCGTCCGCGGCCGCGCGATTCGCGCCTCTGCAATGCATCTTCGGCGCCGTGTCGGGCTGATACCCGTGCCGACCCCGAGCGTTTCGACTGGCACGGTCCACGCGGCGCAGGAGCCGTCTTTGGCCGCACGACTCTATCACCGGAGCAGCGATGGCGAACGCAAAGCGAGGGGACACGGTCCGGGTGCACTACACCGGCACGCTCGAGAATGGCGAGCAGTTCGACAGCTCGCGCGGAACGGATCCACTGACGTTCACCCTGGGCGAAGGGGCGGTGATCCAGGGGTTCGACGATGCCGTGGATGGGATGGCGGTCGGTGAATCGAAGCGGGTGACGATCCCAGCGGCGGAGGCCTATGGAGACCGGCGCGACGAGCTGACGTTGCGCGTGCCGAGGAGCGAGCTGCCGACGGACCTCGAGCTCGAGGTGGGGAGCCGGCTCCGGATGGAGCAGGGGGCGGACTCGGTGATCGTCACCGTGCGCGACATGGACGAGAATTCCGTGATGCTCGACGCCAATCATCCACTGGCGGGGGAACCATTGACCTTCGACCTCGAGCTGGTCGAGATCGTCTGACGAACGCGAGCTGAAGGACAGCCGGGGCGCGGGGGAGGCAGGTCTCCTTGCGCCCCGCGCCGGGTGGGCGTATTATCTGACCAGTTTAACAATACAGTTAAACACATGCCCACACGCCGCAGCACGCCGCCGGCACCGCTCGACGCGGATAGCGAGACGCGGATCCTCGACGCCGCACACGTCGTCTTCACGCGGCGCGGGACCGCGGGCGCCCGCATGGCGGAGATCGCCCGCGAGGCGGGGGTCAACCACGCGCTGGTGCACTACTACTTCCGCACCAAGCAGCGCCTCGCCGAAGCGGTGTTCCGCCGCGCGGCCGGCCAGCTCTTCCCGGCCATGCTCGCCGTGTTCGCGTCGGAGCTGCCGATCGAGGAGAAGGTACGGCGCGTCGTCTCGGCGCAGGTCGACATGCTGCTCGAGAACCGCTACCTGCCCGGCTATGTGCTCGCGGAGCTGAACCACTATCCGGAGCGTGCCGAGCTGCTGTTCAGCAGCATGGCCGGCGCAGCCCCCGACGTGGTACGCCCGCGGCTGTTCGGCAAGCTCGCCGAGCAGCTCGACGGCGCGGCGCGCGAGGGCACGATGCGGCCGATCACTCCGCAGGCGTTCGTGCTCAACCTCGTCTCGCTGGTCGTCTATCCTTTCGCCGCGCGCCCCTTCGTGATGGCGATCATGGGGCTCGACGACGCGCGGTTCACGGCGATGATGCAGGAGCGCAAGACCGAGCTCCCGGCGTTCTTCCTCGCGGCGCTCCGGCCATGAGTCGCCACGCCGCGCTCGGCCTCCTGCTCGTCGCGCTCGCCGCAACAGTGAGCGCGCGGGCCGAGGCCCAGGTGCCGACGGTGGATTCGCTCCGGCTCGACGTCCTGTACGCGGCGGCGCAGCAGCACGATCCGCGGACACGCGAGCTGGCGCTCCGGGAATCGCAGGCGGCGCTACACCTTCGCACGATCGCCAACGAGCGACTGCCCAGCGTGAGCGGCACGGCGGAGGAGCAGTATCAGTCGGTGGTCACCGAGTTCCCGGGCGGCCTCGGCCGACCCGGACAGTCGCTGCTGCACGACACCTTCGACGCGAACGTGCAGCTGACGCAGACGTTGTTCGATCCATCCCGCGGGGCGCGGGCCGAGGTCGAGCGGGCGCAGCTCGCGCGGAACCGGGCGGACGTGCTGACCGCGCTCTACTCGACGCGCCAGCAGGTGAACACGGCGTTCTTCCAGGTGGCGAACCTGTCGGCGCGCCACGAGGCGATGCTGGCGACGATCACCGATCTCGAGGCGCAGGCGCAGGTGGCCGCCGCCCGCGTGCGGAACGGCGCCGCGCTCACCAGTGAGCTCTCGACGGTGCGCGCCGAGCTGCTGCGCCGGCGGCAGGACGACGAGCAGATCCTCGCGGACCGGGTGGCAGCGATGCGTGTGTTGTCCGACCTCACCGGCGTCACCATCCGTAGCGACGCACAGGTCTCCCTCCCGACGCTGGAACGACTCGTCGCCGAGTCGCGCGCGATGGACACCGTGCGATCGCGGCCGGAGTTCGCGCGCTTCGCCCGGTCGCGCGAGCTGCTCGCCCGGCAGTCCGAGGTGCTCGAGACGCAGCTCAAGCCGCGCGTCTCGGCGTTCCTGCGCGGTGGCGCGGGGCGGCCGGGGCTCAACATCCTCAACACGACGCTCCAGCAGTACTGGATCGGCGGGGTGCAGCTGCAGTGGACGCCGCTGGACTGGGGCCACGCGGCGCGCGACCGCGAGTCCCTCGCGCTCGAGCGGGAGGTCGTCGACGCCGAGGCGCAGTCGTTCGCCGATGCGCTGCGGCGCGAGACGACGAGCGACCTCGCGACGATCGACCGGCTGCAGCGGACGCTCGCCACCGACGACGAGATCGTCGCGCTGCGCGAGCAGATCGTGCGCGAGACGACGGCGCGCTTCCGCGAAGGGGAAGTCACGGCGGCGCAGTACGTCGACCGACAGACGGATCTGCTCACCGCGCGGATCACGCGGGCACAGCACCGCGTCGAGCTGGCCCAGGCGCGCGCGAACTACCTCACCACTCTCGGCGTGCAGGTGCACTGATGCCTACTCATCGGGTCGGCGGGCGGATATGCGCCGCGGTAGCGGCGCTACTCATAGTGGCGTGTCATCGCGGCGAGGAGCCGGACGCGTACGGCAACTTCGAGGCGACGGAGACGGTCGTGTCGGCGCAGACGTCCGGCGCGCTGCTCTGGTTCACTCCGATGGAGGGACAGCAGGTGGCGCCCGGCACCCTGCTCGGCGTGATCGACACCGCGCAGCTCGCGCTCGAGCGTGCGCAGGCACGCGCGCAGAGCTCGGCGGGCCGATCGCGCGTGTCGGAGTCGGGACGTCAGGTCGACGTGCTGGCGGTGCAGCGCGAGTTCGCGAAGCGCACGTACGAGCGCACGCGCCGACTGGCCGCCGAGCACGCGGCCACCGCGCAACAGCTCGATCAGACCGAAGGAGAGTATCGCGCGCTGGGCGAGCAGATCGCGGCGGCGCGCGTGCAGCAGCAGAGCGCCGCCGGCGACGCGCGAGCGAGCGACGCGCGCGTCGCGCAGCTCACCGAGCAGATCTCGCGGAGCCGAGTGACGGCGCCGCTGCCGGGCACCGTGCTGGCGACGTATGCGCGGAAGGGGGAGTTCGTGCAGCCCGGTCAGCCGCTGTTCCGGATCGCGAACCTCGACAGCATGACGCTGCGTGCCTACGTGACCGAGCCGCAGCTCACGCAGCTCAGGATCGGGCAGCGCGTGCAGGTGTCCGTCGATCGGGCCGGGAGCGACCGGCTCGTGCTGCCCGGCACGGTGACGTGGATCGCGAGCAAGGCGGAGTTCACCCCGACGCCCGTGCAGACGCGCGACGAGCGGGCCGATCTCGTGTACGCGGTGAAGATCTGGGTCGTCAATCGCGGTGGCGCGCTCAAGATCGGCATGCCGGCCGACGTCGTCTTCCCGTCGCTGGCGCGGTCGTGACGGCGCGCGGCGATGGAGCGGCGATCGAGGCGCTGGGGCTGAGCCGGCGCTTCGACGACGTGCAGGCGCTCGACGACGTGTCGTTCGAGGTGCGGTCCGGTGAGCTGTTCGGCTTCATCGGTCCCGACGGGGCGGGGAAGACGACGCTGTTCCGGATTCTCGCCACGCTGCAGCGGCCCGATGCCGGTTCGGCGCGCGTGCTCGGCCTGGACGTAGTGAAGGATTTCTGGGCGATCCGCACGAGGATCGGCTACATGCCCGGGCGGTTCTCGCTGTACGCCGACCTCAGCGTGGAGGAGAACCTCCGCTTCTTCGCGTCCGTGTTCGGCACCACGCTCGAGCAGGGCGCCGAGCTGATCGCGCCGATCTACGAGCAGATCGCGCCGTTCAAGGACCGGCGGGCGGGCGCGCTCTCGGGGGGGATGAAGCAGAAGCTCGCCCTGTGCTGCGCGCTGGTGCACACGCCGGAGCTGCTCCTGCTCGACGAGCCGACGACGGGGGTCGATGCCGTCTCGCGGCGCGAGTTCTGGGACCTGCTGGAGAAGCTGCGCGCCGGCGGGCTGACGATCGTCGCGTCGACGCCGTACATGGACGAGGCGTCGCGCTGCGAGCGCGTCGCGCTGATCCAGCGTGGGAAGATCCTCGAGATCGCCGATCCACGCCGGATCGGCGAGCGCTTCGACCGGCCGCTGATCGCGGTGCGCGCGGCCGAGCGGATCCGTCTGCTCGAGGCGCTGCGGGCGCATCCCGGCGCCGGCTCCGTGTTCCCCTTCGGCGACGTCGTGCATTACACCGACGATCGGCCCGGTGGTGACGCGCAGGCGATCGCCGCTTCCGTGCGCGACGATCTCGTGGCGCACGGCATCGAAGACGCCGACGTGGAGGTCGTGCCACCGGGGATCGAGGACGTGTTCATGGCGCTCATGCAGCGGCGAGGGATGGAGGCGGCGTGACCGGGAGCGCGCGCGGGGACCGGAGCATCGAGGTCGACGGGCTCACCCGGCGCTTCGGCACGTTCACCGCCGTGGACGCGATCAGCTTCGACGTCGCGCAGGGCGAGGTATTCGGATTCCTCGGCGCGAACGGCGCGGGGAAGACGACGGCGATCCGCATGCTGATCGGCCTCCTCGCGCCGACGGCGGGGAGCGCGCGCGTCGCCGGCTACGACGTGGCCACGCAGGCGGAGATGGTGAAGCGGAACATCGGCTACATGAGCCAGCGCTTCTCGCTGTACGAGGATCTCACCGTGCGGGAGAACATCACGCTGTACGGCGGGATCTACGGGTTGTCGGACGAGGCGATCGAGAAGCGCACGGCAGAGCTGGTGGACCGTCTCGATCTCCGTGACGACGTCGACACGCGGGTGAAGAGCATCCCGCTCGGCTGGAAGCAGAAGCTGGCGTTCTCGGTTGCGGTACTGCACGACCCGAAGGTGGTGTTCCTCGACGAGCCGACGGGCGGCGTCGACCCGATCACGCGCCGGCAGTTCTGGGAGCTGATCTACACGACCGCGGCGGCCGGGACGACGGTGTTCGTGACGACGCATTACATGGACGAAGCGGAGTACTGCGACCGCGTCTCGATCATGGTGGATGGGCGGATCGTCGCGCTCGGCACGCCGTCGGAGCTGAAGGCGCAGTACGAGGCGCGCACGATCGACGACGTCTTCGTGCGCCTCGCGCGCGCGGGGAACGCGGCATGATCACGCCGCGGAAGCGCATGCGGCGCCCGCCCAGCACGCTGGGCGCCTTCGTGACGAAGGAGCTGCATCACATCCTCCGCGACCGGCAGACGCTGGCGATCCTCCTGCTCATGCCCCTCGTGCAGGTGCTGCTGTTCGGCTACGCGCTGCGCACCGACATCCGCGACCTGCGCGTCGCCGTGGTCGATCCGACCCCGGACGTGGCGACCCAGCGGCTGCGGACCCGGCTCGCCGCCACGGCGCGCTTCCGGCTCGTGACGGTGTCGCCGACGACCAAGGTGCTCCCCGAGCTGTTCCAGCGGCGAACGGCGGACGTCGCGATCGTGCTGCCGACGTCGTTCGCCTCGACACTCGGACGGGGTGATACCGCCCAGGTGCTGCTCGTCACGGATGCGTCGGACCCGAACACCGGGACGACGATGCAGGTCTACGTGCGGAGCGTGCTGGCGGACTTCGAGCGCGAGCTGGAAGGCGCCCGCCCTCGGGCGGGCGCACCCATCATCGGCATCGCGTCGCGCATGCGGTTCAACCCGACGCTCGAGAGCGCCAACCTCTTCGTGCCCGGACTCATCGCGCTGGTGCTCACGCTCGTGTCGGCGCTGATGACGGCGATCTCCCTGTCGCGCGAGAAGGAGCTCGGCACGCTCGAGGTCTTGCTCGTCTCGCCGCTGCGCCCGTGGCAGATCATCGTCGGCAAGGTGGTGCCGTACCTCGTGCTCGGCTTCGCCATCACCTGTCTCGTCCTGACCGCAGCGCGGATCGCCTTCCACGTGCCGCTGCGCGGCAGCGTGACCCTGCTCCTCGCCGAGAGCGTGCTGTTCACGATCGTCTCGCTGTCGCTCGGCGTGCTGGTGGCGGCGCGCACCAGCTCGCAGCGCGCGGCGATGCTCGGCGCGCTCGTGGGGACGATGATGCCGACCGCGCTCCTGTCCGGGATGATCTTCCCGATCACGAGCATGCCGGGCTGGCTGCAGCCGGTGACGCGGATCGTACCGGCACGCTGGTTCATCGTCATCGCGCGCGGGATCATGCTCAAGGGGATCGGCATCGAGTATCTGTGGCGCGAGACCGCGGTGCTGGCCGGCATGGCGCTCCTGCTCCTCGTGGCGGCGACGCGCAGCTTCCACGCGCACCTCGACTGACGTGCGCATCCTCCGCTTCCTCCTGCGCAAGGAGTATCTGCAGATCTTCCGCGACCGGTTCATGGTCGCGCAGATGCTGCTGCTGCCGGTCATCCAGCTCGCCATCCTGGCGAATGCGGCGACGTTCGAGGTGAAGGGCGCGCGGTTGGTCGTCGTGGACGAGGATCGCACGACCAGCTCGCGCGGTCTGATCGACCGGTTCGTGGCGTCGCGACGGTTCCAGCTGGCGCCGGCTCCCGTGTCGACGAGGGGCGCCGACGAGGCGATGCTGCGGCGGCAGGCTGGGGCAATACTCCGTATCCCCATCGCCTTCGAGCGTGATCTGGTCCGAACTCGCGCTGCCCAGGTGCAGCTCGTGCTGAACGCCGAGGACGGGGCGGCGGCGGGGGTGATGCTCGGGTATGCGCAGCGCATCGTCGCCGACTACGCCGATGAGCTCGGGGCGACGTTGCCCGGCGCGTCGCTGGCGATGGCTACGGTGCGGGCAGGCCAGCCGACGCTCGACGTGCGCACGCGCGGCTGGTACAACCCCGAGCTCGATTACCGGTTCTACATGGTGCCCGGGATCCTCGTGCAGCTCGTGACGATGGTCGGCACCTTCCTCACCGCGCTCAACATCGTGCGCGAGAAGGAGCTCGGCACGCTCGAGCAGCTCAACGTCACGCCGATCACGCGCGGGCAGTTCATCGCGGCGAAGCTCATTCCCCTCTGGTCGCTCGGACTGCTCGGGCTCGCGATCGGGTTGGCCGTGGCGCGGTTCGCCTTCCACGTCCCGATCCGCGGGAGCGTGCTGCTCGTCTTCGGCACGGCGTCCGTCTACCTGCTCGCCGCGCTGAGCGTCGGCCTGCTCGTGTCGACGATGGTCGAGACGCAGCAGCAGGCGATGTTCGTCACCTTCTTCATCGTGCTCGTCTACCTGCTGATGAGCGGGCTGTTCACCCCCGTGCGCAGCATGCCGACCTGGGCGCAGTGGATCGCGCAGGCGAATCCGACGATGCACTACATGGAGATCATGCGCGGGATCATGCTGCGCGGGGCGGGGCTCCGGGAGATCGCGCACCACCTCGCCGTGCTGGCGGTGTGCGCCGTCGCGGTGTTCACCCTATCGGTTCGACAGTACGCGAAGCGGGCGGTGTGAGCGTGTGCGCGGCGGCGAGCGTCGCCTGCGCGGACGGGCCCTGCGTGGACGAGCGCTCGTAGCTGCCGTCGGGGCGGAGCACCCAGCCCGTGCCGTCGTCGAGGTAGAGACGGAGGATCCCCTCGAGCTGCGCCTGGTGCGAGGCGGTGCGCACCGGCACGAGCAGCTCGACGCGGCGACGAAGGTTGCGTGGACGAAGGTCCGATGAGCCGATGAACAGCTCCGGGGTACCCGCGTTCTCGAACCGATAGATCCGCGAGTGCTCGAGGAAGCGGCCGACGACGGAGACGACGCGAATGTTCTCCGACATCCCGGGCACACCGGGACGCAGCGTGCAGATCCCGCGAACGACGAGCTCGACGCGCACCCCCGCCTGCGACGCGCGGCAGAGCGCGCGCACCACCTCGGCGTCGGAGAGCCCGTTCACCTTGATGGCGATGCCGGCCGGACGTCCCGCGCGCGCGTTCCGCGTCTCGCGCTCGATGAGATCGAGCACGGAGGGCAGGAGCTGCACCGGTGCGACGAGCGCGCCGTGGGCGAGTCCCTCGGGGGGACGCGACGAGCCGGTGAGCGTGTTGAACAGATCGGCCACGTCGGCCGTGACGTCGTCCGAGGCGGAGAAGAAGCTGAGGTCCGTGTACTGCCGGCCGGAGCGCGTGTTGTAGTTGCCGGTGCCGACGTGCGCGAAGCGGCGCAGGACGCCGTCGTCACGCCGCACGACGAGCGCGATCTTGGCGTGGACCTTGAGGCCGACGAAGCCGTACACGACGTGCGCGCCGGCCGCCTCCAGCGCCCGGGCCCAGCCGACGTTGTGCTCCTCGTCGAAGCGCGCCTTGAGCTCGACGAGCGCGACGACCTTCTTCCCGGCGCGTGCCGCGGCGAGCAGCGCGTCCACGACGGCCGACGGGTCGCCGGCGCGGTAGAGCGTGATCTTGATCGTCGTCACCCGATCGTCAGACGCCGCTTCGCGCAGGAAGCGCACGACCGTCGCCTCGTAGTCGTCGAACGGATGATGGACGAGCAGGTCACGCTCGAGCATGGCGTCCATGATCGGGCGGTCGGCCGGCACGCCGGACCGCGCCGGCAGCTCGGGGTACGAGAGTGCGGGATCGTCGGGGAGCGGGAGCGCGGCGAGGCAGCGGAGGTCGAGCAGACCGTGCATCACCTGCGCCTCGCCGACCACGGCATCATCCGGTGTGCGGGCCGCCGCTTCACGCCGCAGGTTCTCGAGCACGAGCTGGCAGACCGCGTGCGGCATCGCGCGCTCCACCTCGAGCCGGACGGCGGTGTTGTACGGCCGGCGCTCGGTGGCTTCGGCGACCGCGCTGAGCAGATCGTCGGCGCGGCACTCGTCGAGGTCGAGGTCGCCGGCGCGCGTGACGCGGAACAGATACGCGCCATCGATGCGCGCGTTGGGATAGAGCAGGTCGACGTTGCCGCGCAGCACTTCCTCCACCGGGACGACGGCGCGCGTACGGCCCGGCACGGCGACGAAGCGCTCCGTGTCGCTCGGCAGCTCGAGCTCGGCGAGGTGGCCCTCGCCGCCTGCCTGCCGGAAGACGACGGCGAGCGAGAGGCCGAGATGCGGCAGGTGCGGCAGCGGGTGCCCGGGGCTCAGCGTCATCGCGAGCGGGGTGAGCGCGGGGTAGATCTCGTCGCGGCAGCGCGCACGTAACGCCTGGCGTTCGGCGTCGGTGAGATCGGTCCAGCGCAGCAACGTCGTGCCCAGGGCCGCCGCGGCGCGCAGGCAGTCGGCCGCGCAGCGGGATTGCGCCTCCACGAGCGCCGCGATCTCGTGCTCCACCCGATCGAGCCGGTCGCCCGCGGTGAGGCCATCGACGCCGCGCTCGTGCGCCGCTCCCGATCGATCCGCGGCTGCCTGCCGGAGCTCCGGGATCCGCACCATGTGGTACTCGTCCAGATTGCTCGTCACGATCCCGATGAAGCGCAGCCGCTCCCGCAGCGGCGTCTGCGGGTCTTCGGCGATCGCGAGCACCCGGCGCTGGAAGGCGAGGAGGCTCAGCTCGGGGGTGAGCAGCTCCGGCGGCTCCGTCTCGTCGCCGATCGGCGACGACTCGTCCATGCTCGCGAAGCGCTGCCGCATCGGCGCCGGCCGCATCCAGCGCAACAGGAGCTCGGCCTGCTCGCGCGGGTCGCCACCCGGTCCGGTGAGGTCGTGCTCGCGCTCCAGCGCGGCGACGAGCTGCCGGAAGCTCTCGGCCGCGCCGTGCCGATGGTGCACGCAGAGCTGATAGCGCGTGCGGGCGTCGCCGTCGCGGCGCACGGTGACGCGGTCGCAGTGGAGCTCGACGCGCGGCCGGCCCAGCAGGTCGCGCTGCGCGCGGCGCGTCACGCGCTCCACCTCGAGCTCCGTACGCGCCACGAGCGCCGCCGGCTCGACGAGCGCGAGCAGCCGCCGTCGCACGGCGGTGTCCTGCGCGACCGCCTCGGCGGGATCGGCCGAGCGCACGCGCGCGTCGATCGACTCGGAGGGCGTGCCGGGGATGCGCAGCGACAGCCGGTGCGGGGACCGCGCGCCGATGCGCAGGCGACAGACGATCCCGCGCGCGCGAAGCGCGTCGTCGGGCGTGTCGAGGAAGACGTCCCGATGCGTCGAGTGACCCGGCGCCCCAGCGCGAATGCCCAGCGGCAGTGGAGCGCGTGCGAGCGCATCCAGCTCCGCCGCGGAGCGGAGCTCGTACCGCGCGACCGTCATGCGAATGCTCCTCGCGCTGTCGCTCAGCCCCGCCGGATGCAGCGGTCGAAGACGTTCCGCTTCGCATCCTTCGGCGTGCGGACGTCGTTGTAGAAGTCGTCGAAGTAGCGGAGCGTCTCGCGCACCACGCCCTGGTCCATCAGCTTGCCGATGTCGTCGTGGTAGAGCGCGTAGATCGCCTCCTTCTTCTCCTGGAGCACGGCGAGCGCGCCGGGAAACTCGTCCTGCAGCTCGCAGTACCCCATGAACTTCCGCGTCCGCACGTTCGGCACGCCGTAGTCCGGTGGCGGCGTGGCGTAGCTCGTGTTCACGGCGCCCGAGAAGTCGAAGTCGTACGCGACGGGGAGCATCCGACCGTCCGTCGTGGCGAGCAGCTCGGTGTTGTGCAGCCCGTTGAACGAGAAGTCGAGGTTGCCGATGAGGTACTCGAACAGATAGGCGAGGGCGAGCTCCTTCGCCTCGAGGTCGCCCGGGCCGGCGCCCTTGATCTTCACGATCTTCGCGAGGTTGCGGCTCGCGAGCTGATTCGGGTCCTCGACGATGATCGCGTACCGCTCTGCTTCCTTCTTCTGGCTCGCACTGTCGACGTAGGCGAGCTTCACGAGCCGCACGCGATGGCTCACCGGCGTGAGCAGCTGGTAGATCCGGTAGAGCTGGTACTCCTGCAGGATGTACTGCTCGTAGGGATCGGTGTCCCGGCAGTAGCTGACGAGCTTGGGATGCTCGAGATCGTGGAACAGCGTCCCCTTCGTCTCCTTCCCGCTGAAGTTGAGCCGGACCGGCGGGAAGTTGCAGTTGCGCAGACGCCAGATCCCGCGCGTGTGGATCTTGACCGGCATCTGGGCCGGCTTCCCTGCGCTGTCGTAGGTGAGCGACGCCCATCGCCACGGCGCGTCCTCTCCCTTGTCCTTGCGGATCTGCTTGATGTTCGTCGTCAGCGTCATCGCGAGCGGCGCCTCGGACTGGAAGAAGAGCGGCACCGATTTCTCCGCCTTGGGCTCGTTCCCCTTCTTCTCCTTCTTCTCCTTCTTGGCGTCGGCGGGCTTGTCGTCTTGCGCCGACACCCGTGCCGGAACGAGGCCGCAGACGAGGAGGAGGACTAGCGCGAGCAGGGTGGGAGTGGATGCGCGTAGCGGACGCGTCGTCGTCGAGCGCGTCGGACGTCCAGAGTCGGCTGTCATGGTCAGAGCAGTTCGACGGTGAGCACCTGGTCCGAGCCCGAGGCGCGGAGCAGGGCGAGCAGATCATCCGGGGATGCCTTCTTCTTCAGCTGCACGTGGTACTCGGCCGTCTGTACGCCCTCGTTGTCGCCGATGGCGCCAATACGCCAGTTCTTCACGTTCTCGGTCAGTCGAGGATCGACGGCGCGCCGCATCGCGGCGAGGTCGTTCGTGCGGATGCGGACGCGGACCTCCTGCGGCGCTTCGTCGCCGGCATCCGTCTCCTGCGCCTGCGCGCGCTTCCACGCGCGCTGCGCGACGCCCTCGAGCTGCTCGCGGGTCATGTTGCGGAACACCTCGTCGTCGATGCGGGCGACGAAGGTCCCCGTGCGCGCGAGCTGGCGCGCCCGCTTGAGCCGTTGGTCGGCGATCCGGCCATCCAGCTCCACCGGCGCGCTGCCGAAGTCGGTATACCACAGCACGAGCGCGATCGTATTGAAGGCGATCGAGACGACCGCCGCCACGGGAAGGTTGACGGCCGAGGCAAGTCCGACCGCGGTAGCGAGAAAGACGTAGACCGCGTCCTTGCTGTCGTCGAGCGTGTTGCGGAATCGCACGGCCGCGACGATGCCCGCGAGGCTGAACGCGAGGGCGATGCTGTACTTCACGAGCAGCACGATCCCCGCGACGACGGCCGGAAGGACGATCAGCAGCTGGACCACCGACTGCTGGTAGCCGCGCTTGGCGCGCGTGAGCTGATAGACCCACGCGACCGGCAGCGAGAGGAGCACCGCGGCGAGCATCGCGACGGCCACGGTGATCGCGAGGGTGGTCTCGTCCAGCGGGATGACGTCGCGTGCCGCGCGCACCGCCGCCGAATGTCCCCCGAACAGCGTGTCCAGCGACGCGGGCAACTCGTGGGTCGCGTGGGGTATGTACCGCCAGGCGAGCGTGGTCGCCGTGATCAGGACGGCGTAGTACACGACGGCTCGGAGCACGACCCGCGCTCCGGGCCCCATCCGGTGGTTGCTCGAAGCCGAGGACGATCCGTTGCCACTCATTGGCCTAGTATCGCGCTCATCGGCGCTCGGCGCCATGCCGCGGGGAGGCGCCTTGCCGCGCCGGTGGAAGGCGAGGCAGTATTGGCCGATGCGATTCGCCGCCGCCGTCCTCGCCAGCGTCCTTGGCCTCGCCGTCCCCGCGCGAGCGACCGCGCAGTCTGCCCCCGCCCGGAAGCCGACGCTCGTCGTCCTCGTGACGATCGATCAGTTCCGCGCCGACTACCTGGACCGCTTCGGCCCCCAGATGACCGGCGGGATCGCCCGGATGATGCGTGACGGGGCGCGGTTCACCGATGCCCACCACGACCACGCCATCACCGAGACCGCCCCGGGCCACGCCACCCTCCTGTCGGGTCGCTTCCCGCGTTCGACCGGGATCATGATGAACAGCATCGGCGTGAGCGATCAGACCAAGCCGCTGCTCGCCGGGGCGTACGGGATGGGGGCGTCGCCGAAGCGATTCAAGGGCACCACGCTCGCCGACTGGCTGCGCGCCGCCGATCCGCGGTCGCGCGCCCTGTCGGTATCGATGAAGGACCGTGCCGCGATCCTGCCGATCGGCACGTCGAAGAGCGACGTCTACTGGTATTCCCCCGACGGACTGTTCTCGACGAGCAGCTACTACCGCGATTCGCTTCCGTCGTGGGTCGGCGCCTTCAATGATCGGCACATGGCGCAGAGCTACGCCGGCAAGCACTGGACGCTCCTCCTGGCGGACAGTGCATACCATGAGGCGGACAGCGTCGCCGTGGAGTCGAGCGGCGCCGGCTACACCTTCCCGCACGACATGCCGGCCGACTGGTCGGAGGCGGCGGACCTCGTGCGCACCACGCCGTTCATGGACGAACTCGCCGTCGCGTTCGCGCTCGACGGCGTCGAGGCGCTCCAGCTGGGGAAGGGTCCGCAGACCGATCTCCTCGCCGTCTCCCTCTCGGCCACCGACGTCATCGGGCACCGGTTCGGTCCCGACTCACGCGAGATCCACGATCAGGTGCTGCGGGTCGACCGCACCGTGGGCGTGCTTCTCGATTCGCTGTTCAAGCTCCGCGATCCGGCGACGGTCACGGTGGTGCTCGCGGCGGATCACGGGGTGGGGACGATCCCCGAGCTGGCGCCGGCGACCGTGCAGCCGCGCCCGCAGCGCGTCGATCTGCGCAAGCTGCTCGGCCCCGTCCGCGCCGGGATGGCGGCGCACAAGCTCGACACCCTCTCGATCGACATCGACCAGAACCTCGTCTTCATCGATCGCGATGCGTTCAAGCGCGCGAAGGTGAACGCCGACTCCCTGCTCGACGATCTGGCGAAGACGCTGCGCAACACGCCGGGCGTGGCGCGCGTCGACCGGTATCCGGCCATCCTCGCCGATTCGCTGAAGGACCCCATCGCCCGGCGGTGGGCGCACCAGTTCCCCGCGACGGCGCCGATCGAGCTGATCGCCACGCTCACCCCCCTCAGCCTCTTCGGCGGGATCGTGGCGACACATGGCTCGCCGTACGACTTCGACTCGCACGTCCCGATGATCTTCTACGGCGACGGCGTCAAGCCGGGCCGGTACACGGAGTTCGTGCGCACGGTGGACCTCGCGCCGACGCTCGCGGCGATCGCGGGCGTCAAGCCGACGGAGAAGATCGACGGCGTGGTGCTGACACAAGCGGTGCGCTAGCCGGCTCGTGCAACCACTCGATCGTTTCGGGCTCCCGAAGGACGCCGTCCTTCGGTGGACGCTCTTCGCTGGCGCGCTGCTCCGGCTCCTGCTGTTCAAGCCGCTCTACCCGATCAACAACGACGATCACATCGGCGTCGTCCGATACTTCCTGCAATACCACGTGCTGCCGGCGGCCGACGTCGTCAGCCAGGGGTATCATCCGCCGCTGTACTATTTGCTCGCCGCGCCGTTCGTCGCACTCGCCGACGCCCGCGGGGCGGAGCTGCTCTCGTTGGGGCTCTCGGTCGCGAACCTGTGGCTCCTCGCGCGACTCGTCGCGACGACGCCGCTCATCGCGAGCGACACCGCCCGTCGCCACGCGCTCGCCCTCGCCGCCTTCCTCCCGCAGTTCGTCGTCTTCGGGCTGTTCGTGTCGAACGACACGCTGTCGTATCTCGTCGGCACGGCATTCCTCCTCGTCGCCTTCGCGTACATCGAGCGGCCGAGCGTCGGCTGGTTGATGGCGCTCGCGGCGGTCCTCGGTGTCGGGCTGCTCACCAAGGGGACGTTCCTCGCCTTCCTCCCGGTCGCGGCGGGGATCGTCGTCGCCGTCGGCTGGCGGCGACGTGTCGGCATCATGCGCGCGCTCGGCCAGGCCGCGCTCTGCGTCGCCGTCGCGTGTGCGCTCGGCTCGTACAAGTTCGTCGAGAACTACCGACGGTTCGGTCGGCCGATCGTCCACAACCTCGACTTCCCGAGCAACGTCAGGGTCACCAAGAAAGGGACCATCACGGGCGTCGTGTCGTTCGTCGACTTCGATGTGCCGCGACTCGTCGCGACTCCCTTCGAGCGCCAGCGGACGGTGCACTCCATCCCGCTGCTGCTCTACGCCACCACCTGGTACCCGTACATCCGCGACTCGAACCTCGGACAGATCAGACGCACCGGATGGAAGTGGGTCGCCAGTCTCCTCTGCCTTGCGGGCATCGTGCCCACCGCGCTCGGGCTGATCGGGCTCGGGCGCGCGCTCCGCGGCATGGGCGGCGTCGGGGAGCTCCGCACGCTTCCCGAGCCGCGTTTCGTCGCGCTCGGCCAGCGGACGACCGCGACGGTGCTGCTCCTCGCCACGCTCGCGATCGTCGTGTGGGCGGGGGTGAAATACGACGTCTGGGCCTGCTTCCAGGGGCGGTTGCTCTTCCCTGTGCTGTTCTCGGGGCTGCTGCTGCTCGCCAACGGATTCGATGCGGTAGTCGCGTGGCGGTCGGGCGCGCGCCGCTGGCTGACCTGCGCCCTCGTCGCTTCGTACGCGTTCTGGGGCGTCTACTACGTCGTCGAAGTCGCGTCCGCGTTGATGGGACGCGCATGAGCGCGCGCCCGCGGTCGCGGATGCCGTGGGCGGACTGGCCACGCGAGCGACTGCTGGACATGCGCATCCGCGACCTCGGTCTCCGGCTCGAGGGCACCTGGCTGGAGGAGCGCGTCGACGCGCTCTACCACGAGCTGGCGCAGCGCGACATCGCGCTCCGTCCCCACTGCTGGCTGAGCGACGAATGGTTCTCGCCGCGCAACGTGCCCGGCATCGCCATCCCGTTCTACCTCGCGCATCCGCGCCTCATCCGGCTCGAGCGCAGCATGGTGCTCGAGGCCGAGGGCTCGACGGTGGTGGAGTGCATGCGCATCCTGCGCCACGAGGCGGGTCACGCGATCCAGCATGGTTACCGCCTGCATCGGCGTGCGGGCTACCAGCGATTGTTCGGCAAGTCGTCGACGAAGTATCCGACGTCGTACCGCCCGAACCCGACGAGCCGCCGCTTCGTCCAGCACCTCCGCGCGTACTACGCGCAGGCGCATCCGGATGAGGACTTCGCCGAGACCTTTGCCGTGTGGCTGCAGCCGCGCGCGCGCTGGCGGAAGCGATACGAAGGGTGGCCCGCGCTGCGGAAGCTGGAGTATGTGGACGCGCTGATGGGGGAGCTGCGCGGCGTGACGCCTCCCGTGCGGACGCGCGAGCGCGTTGCACCGATCTCCCAGCTCGGGTCGACGCTGCGGGAGTACTACGACGAGAAGCGCGCCTTCTACGCCGTCGACTACCCGAGCACGTACGATCATGAGTTGTGCCGGGTCTTCTCGAACGCACCGCGCCACGCGAACCGCGAGCTCGCCTCGCGCTTCATCACGCGCAACGCGAAGGAGAT
>Ga0070684_100000528_pt1 | contig 26196 bp, 33 predicted proteins | sample KBSC723LmetaG_FD_65653 | JGI IMG/M metagenome (GOLD analysis project Ga0070684, IMG submission 65653) | Corn rhizosphere microbial communities from Kellogg Biological Station, Michigan, USA - KBS C7.2-3L metaG | ecosystem: Host-associated > Plants > Roots > Rhizosphere ...
TTGCCGGCGGCAAAGTGCATGTCGGCGAGCCGCTTCGCCCCCACGCGCTCGGCGCGCCCGAGACCGGTTGTTGCGTAGCCGGTCGTCTCTTGCGCACGCTTGTACTCGCCTTCGCGAATGACGCCTTGACCCTCGGCGACGCTGATGAGGTTCAGCTTCGTCTGCTCCGCCTCGTTCAGCCTCGCAAGGATCGCGTCGTACTTCGCCCAGTCCTTCACCGGGTCAATCGTCATCGCTTCGGCACGAAGCTGCTGAATGTCGTTGCCCACGCGCACCAGCTGCTGGCGCGATTGAATCTTCGCGATGGCCTCGTTCTGCTGCTTCTCGTTCGGCATCGCGTAGCTCGTGCCGTTGAAGGTGACGATGTTGCCCGGCTCCTTGCGAGGGGCACCACCGCCACCACCGAGGAGCTGCGGCTTCGTCATGTGCGCGACGGATTCGCCCTGGATCTGCGCGGTCTCCTTCGTCTGGATCCGCTCGGCGAGCTGCGCTCGCTCGTTCAGCAGCTGACCCTGGAGCTGAAGAAACTTCGCTTCGTTGATCTGCTGGGCGTACGGGCCCGCCTTCAGGGCCTCCATGTTCTGGAGGATGTTGTCGTAGTAGGCGAGCTTCGTCGCATCGATCGCCTGGTCGCGGTCCTTGAAGTTCTGCTCGTGGAGGTGAAGCAAATCCGTCTGACGTTTCGCCTGATCGGCCGCACCCTTGCGCGCCTCGCGCTTCGAGTTGATGTCCTCGTTCACGAGGCCGTTGAGCACGCTACCCGCAGCCATCGCACCCATGCCTAGCGCTGCGCCGCGTCCACCCTTCGCAGCTGTGACGAAGCCCACCGCCGACAGCAGCGTGCCGATGACGCGCGCGAAAACAGTGCCGCTGTTCCACAGGTCTTCGGGCTTGCCCTGGGCGGCCTTGTTGAGCTGCTCGATCTGCTGCATGCGGTCCTGCACGACCTCGTTCCGCTCGTTGGCTAGAACCTGGTGCTCGACGCGCGCGCGATCGACAGCGGCAAGCTTCTGCCGCTCCATCGCCTCGATCTGCGGCTGGAGACCGACGACGGCCTCATGCTCGACGTTGGCGGCGCGCTGCTTCAGCCCCTCGGCCTGTCCGTAGGCCTGCTGGATCTCCGGCGCGACCGGGATGCCCTCCTTCACCTCGCGCTTCTCGCTGAACGGCTGCATGCCGCCCGGGATGAGGATGCCTGGCGATCCACCCGCCGGCGGCGACGGAGGGGGCGGAGCGCCTTGCGGTCTCGCTTCGGGCGCAGGCGTAGGAGCGGGCGAAGGCTCGGGCGGAGCGCTCGGCAGGAACTTGGGATCGGCGTAGGAGACCGGAGGTGCCGCCGGCTTCGGCTTCATCACATCCTGTGCGGCCGCAGCGATGGGGTTCAATCGCGCGAGGTCGTTCACGTCCTGCGTGAACCGGCTTGGGCCTGGCTGCGGAGGTACCGGGGCCTCTGGCGCAGGCGGCGGCGTAGCGGCGCTCGACTGCGTCTGCTCGATGGAGGCGGGGAGACCTTCGCGCTCGGCCTTCGCACGTCGAGCCGCAGCGACGGCCTCATCGTAATGGGCCTGCGCCTCCTCGGATTGCGCCTTGGAGGCGTCACGACGCCATGCCTCCATGTCCCGCGCTGCTGCCTCATTGCCGCCGCTCATGCTGTCCTCCGTCGACGGCCGCGGAGCTTCTCGAGCTCGGCCGCCATCTCATCCTGCTGGTGCTGAAGCTCGGCGACACCAGCTGCCGTCACGTTCAGCTTGTCGAACTCGCTGACGCGTTTGAATCCGCCGTTGGGGTCGTTGCGTACCGCAGTGGCCGTGATGGGGTTCTCCTCCATCGTCTGCGCCATTTGCCCGTGGTGAATCTGGTTCGGGTCTTCGCCGATGCCGTCCTTGTACGTGTACGTCGAGCCCACGAGCTTGCGGTTTGCGTCCTGCTGGAGACGTCGAGCCTGTACGCTGTCGTCGTCGCTGGGCGTCGGGTCGTTCATGTCCTCCTGGTCCTCGCTCATGCCCGAACCGCGCACCGGCGGCGGCATGGGGCCGCGTGGGTTGTAGTTCTCCTCGGCGTGCTCACCCCACTTACGCAGCGACTCGTTGCGTAGCTTCGAGGTCTCGCTAGTTCGGTTGATGAGTGGTGAGCTCGCCCTCTTCGCGCCCTCGTCGCTCGTTCGCTCGACCGTGGTCGACGCTGCGGGACGCTCTGCCTCGGGGTTGTGCTTCGTGAGCGTTCCGGTCATGGGCCCAGGGTTGGCCGACGGCTTCGCCTCTTTCTGCGAGGCCATCGGCAGGCCACGGACGACGGCGCCGTTGCTCATCGTCTCGGTCTTCTGGTTCGCGCTGACATCGGTGATGAGCGCGCGCGGCGGGGTGGCGGACTCGACGGTGCGCGGTTCGCGCTGCATCGGCTTCTCCTCGGCACGCGCCCCCGTCAGCGAGTCGCGCAAACTGGAGCCCGCGTTCTTGATGCGTTCGAGGAGGCTCGGCTTCTTGGCGTCCTCGTCGGAGAGCGAGACGGCCTTCGAGTAGGGGTCCATCGGCGCATCGACGCGATCCATCGGTGCCTGCCCGTCGATGTAGTCGTTCGGGTTGGTGCCCTCCTTCGGCTGCATCATCGTTCGCGGCTTGCCGTACTGGAGCCAGTCCTCGGTGCCGGGCGCGTAGGTGTTGCCAGGCGAAGCGCCATAGTGCTTGTTGGGATCGTCGGAGTAGCCAGAGCCGAGGTCGTAGCCGCGCGGAGCTTCTGCGTGCTCTTTCGCGAGTTGCGCCCGCTCGTCCTCGGCCCGTTCCGCAGGTCGATCGGCATCGCGCTGGAGCCGCGCCTCGATGCCCTTGTGCAGATTCTCGCGGTTCGACTCTTCGTCGATGGCGCGCTTGAACATGTCGCCGCGATAGGGCTCATGCCCATACCGGATGCGGTTGACGTCCCCCTCGTCGACCCCCTGGTATTTGCCAGGAGTGAAGCGCTCGCCCTTCCACGAACCAGCCTTGTCGGGATCGGTGGCGTACTGCGATTCGTTCGAGAAAGTGGGGTGATTCGGCTTCTTGAACCGGTCGGTCATGTGACCGCCAGCATCGCGACCTTCGCCATACGCGAAGGCGCCGCGATAGTCGTAGTCGTCACCAGAATCGTCGCCATAGAGCGCCCTGCGATGCTCCTGATACGAGCGCTCGGCACCTGAGGTCAGCTCGGTGTTGTAGCCGTTCGATGCATCGCCATCCGACACGCGACGCACGCTTGGTCCGTACCGTAGTGAGTCTCGGTTGGCGTTTGTCTGCGCCATGAGCTCGCGCCCCTTCGCAGCGAGGCCGGGTAGCGCCGCCTTCTGCTTCACGCGAGCATCCGACGGCAGCATGTCCTCTGCGCCCTTGACGATCTTGCGGGTGCGCTCGGTGTTCTGAATCTGGTTCGATTGCGTGTTGTTCGCAGCCGCGTTGTTGAGGTCGGCCTCGCGATTGGAGAGGTCCATCGCGGCCTTCTCGGTGCCGAGACCAAGCCGCTCCATCCCCATCTGGCCGTTCTGGTTGCGCGCGTTCTGCTCGAGCTGCTGCTGCGCCTGCGCCTCGGCCTGACGCTGATCGAGCTGCTGCTGCGTGTAGTCGCCCTTTCGCATCGTGCCGGTGTTTTGGCCATACGAGAGGAGTGCGCGGTTCGTCTCCCCCGAGCGCCCGAGACCGGCAGTGTTCGCGCCCTGAAGCTGGAGGCCCACGGCTCCTGTCGCCGCTGCACTCTGGAGTCCCGTCGCCGGCCCGCGCTGTCCAGCACCTGCGCCGAGCTGCGCCTCTAGCGACTGGTCGCCCACGGTGTTGGCCTCGATGGCTGCGCGCGACGGTGCCCCACCGACGGCGGCGGTGCGCATCATGTTGCCGGCCTCGATCTGCGTATTGCGCGCGCCGAGGTTGTTCTGTCGGTCCTGGTCCGCAGCGCCGAAGTTCAGCTGCACCGCTTGGCGGCGCGCCATGTCGTCGCCGATTTGCCTCTGGCGATCACGCTCGACGTCGGCCGGGTTGGATGCGGCGATGTCCGGCTGTCCCGTGTAGGGATCGGGATGGTAGACGTTGGTGCCGCCCGTGCCGCTGAGCGTGCCAGACCCGAAGGGCTGGTACGTCGTCGTCGGGACGTAGGGCGCAGGGTTGCCAGGGTTGTCGGGGCTCGCCTGCTCCGGATCCCAGTTCGCTCGGTTGAAGTTCTTTCCACTGCCGCCCATCACTTCCTCCCGAGGTAGTCGACGATGTTCTTTGCGCGCCGATCGCTCATCGGATTCGGGTAGCCCGAGGCTCCGCCTCCGCCGCCGCCGCCCATCGCGCTCATGCCGCCGCTGCCGCCTGTCTCCATTTCCTTCTTCAAGAACTGGCCCTCGTCGTTTGCGATGGCGAGGCTCTCGTCAGCCTGCCGCTGGTCGAGTGCGGATTGCTTCGACGCCTGCCCCTGCGCCTGCTCACGCTGCGTCATCGCCTGACCGGCGCCGGCGATGTTCACGTCGCTGGACATGCCCTCATAGCCGAGCTGGCCGGCCTGGTTCAGGTCGCGTTGCTTGCCTGTGATGTTGCCCTGGTTGATGACCTGGTTCGCGTTGTTGTACTGCGACGCGACATCACCCGAGCGCTGCTGCGCGGCGAGACCCGCAAGCGTGTTGCGCCCCTGCTCCATCTCGTCAGCGCGCAGCGCGGCGATCTGGTTCTGGCCCTTCTGGTTGTAGGCCGCCGAGCCCTCTTGGACTTGCCGCATCGCCGCCGCCTGCGCGAGCGGGCCGCCACGACGGGAGAGCGCGCCGGCCACCTGCGTCTGCCCGCCCTGTGCGAGCGTCTTCTGCGCGAGGGCCTGTGCGGGCGTCACGCCGCCGTTGGCCTGCGTACGAGCGAGCGCGATCGCGTCGTCCTCGCGGGCGCGGTCTGCTCCACCGTTCGCATTGTCGGCGTTCGCGTTGCCGTACTGAATCGTGGGCGCCTGCGCATTCGCCGCGGTGTTCGCGAGGGCGCGGAGTCGGTTGACGTCTGCACCCTGGCCGCTGAGCGTGGCGTCGTAGCGGAGCGTGCCGTCGGGGTTCTTGACGATGGTACCCATGTACCCACCCCAACCCTGGCCGACCTGCGCACCGTTGACCGGATCGCTCGTGACGCGGCCGACTGTTGTGTTGGGGCCGATCTGCGGCGGGTGCCCGAAGTCGGTGCCCTGGTTCGAGACCGCCGCGCCGCCAGCAGCGTTCACGGGCGTGTCACCTGCGCTCGGATCGTAGCCGGCAGGCATGTCGGAGCGCGGGACCCATCGCTTTTGGATCGGGTCCCACGTCTGCCCGTTATCGCCCGTACCGGTCGGCTGCTGCTGACCGCCGGATGGGACGCCTTCCTGGTAGGGCTGCGAAAAGTTCTGCGTGTCGGCGATGCCCATGGTCAACCCTTCTTCGTTGCAGCGGTCGGGCTGCCCTGCTTGATGCCGACCTCGATGCCCATCGTCTGGAAGCTCGGCCCTCGGCCGTTGCCGAGCACGCTGCCGGCGGCGAGCGGCATAGAGCTCCGGATGCGGAACCGGATGGAGCCGCACTTACGGCGCGTGCCGATCGAAATCTGGAGGTCTTCGAGATCCGAAACCTCGGTGACGCCGGAGCGAGCAGGGAAGAGCCGGCTCTGCACGTAGCCCTGCTCGCTGTCGAAGCCTACGTCGACGGTCAGCGCATGGTCGGTGTGGCTCGTGCCGACGAGGAAGAAATTCCGGACGCTCTGATAGGTGATGGGGCCTCCGCCGGAGATCCACGCCGTCTCGATGGCATCCGGTACGTAGACGCCATCATCGAGGTAGGTTGTCGTGTCTTCCTTGAAGACGCGTCCGTCACTCGCCACGAAGGTCCACACGCCCGCATGCATGCACGCGTCGACGATGAGGACGCCGTTGCCGTCTGCATCTTGGAGGTACTTCGCCGTCGACCACTGTTTCTCGACGTAGTTGTAGACGAGGACAATCCCGTGCTCGCCGTCCGAGCATGTGAAGCGGATCTCGCTCGCGTAGGGCACCAGCGTTGCGCTCGTGATCGTAGGGAAGGCATCGAGGTCGTCCTGAACCGAGCGACCGATCCACTGCACTTCGAGTCCGCGCGTGAGAAGGTGGATGCCGAGCGCCGAGCGGTACATGAGACCATCGGGCGTCGAGACGAGGCTTCGCGCTTGCGTGCACCCCGCATCCGTCTGGAGCTTGATGGGCGTCGTGAACTCGGGCTCACCGTTCTGGCCGTTCGGCGCTGGGCCGAGGCCGAGGGTGTAGTTGATCTTCGTCTCCGAGAAGAAAATGGCCTTCTCGTCGAGGCTGCCGCCGCAGGTCTGGTCCTCCTCGAACGCGATCGTGTTGTCGGGATGGAAGCCGGGCGCGACGCCGAGGTCGTCCTGGAACGTCTTCGAGAACCACCACCGCCGCTGGTCGCACGAGAGGACGAAGATCCGGTCAACGTGACCGAACATTGTAAGATTGGCCGGCGCGGTGAAATCGTCGAGAACCCCACCTGTCGTGTAGATGGGGGGCCGCGATGCGAGCGTGATGCTGTTTGGATCGATCGCCGCGTCGGCTCGCGTGTCGACGAACACGAGGCTCGATGCGCTGTAGGTGCATGGCGAAAGGTTGTATGTGGGCTCTTCGGTCAGCCGTTGCGGCACGGTTCCGTTCGCTGTCGTTCGGAAAATGGGCATGCTCGTCGCGAACCGCTCGCTTTGCGCGTGCTTCTTGTTCCCGACGTTGAAGTTGCCGAACCGCAGCGTAACGATGCTCGTCGGACCAGCCACCGACAGCGGAGGGCCGACGACTGTGGGCCCTCGATACAGGAGCCCAGAGGCGCCTCGGTACTCCAGGTGCGACGCGTGAAAATAGTCGCCGACAGTGATGAACCCGCCGGCTCCCGCGGTGCTCTGCTCGAGTAGGGTGGGGGCGTAATCGAAGCCGTAGTCGAAGAGGTCGCCACCGTCGTAGACGGACAGCACGCCACCCGCGATAAACGTCTCGGTGCCATGCTCGAGCGTTCGCCACATATCGGATGGCGCATCGGCTCCCGCGGTCACCGTCACCAGCCTTACGGCGCACCTCCATGTGAACTGGCTATTGGGCACCGTCCCGATGAACGGAATCGCCCCACAAGCCTTCGTCGACGACGATGCGAGAAGCACTGGAAGGCACGCGCGGTTGGTGCAGAAGGCGCCGAGGAACGGATCTACGCAGGCGACACGCGGATGGGTGAGGTCGGTCGTCGCGGACGTTCCGTCGTCGGCGCCTGGCCAGACTTTGAGGAGACTGGTGCTGTTTCCAGTGAAACTTGCTGGAAGCGCCGTCGAGGTTCCGGCACCCGCAGCATTCAGGCCGAAGGCGTAGCATCGCCCGTTCACTACGAATGGATTCGAGACGAGCGTGATGCCCGCGGTAGCGCGTCGCGAGTTGGCGACGATGGCTGCCGCCGATGTGAACATCTGCGACTGCGTCTGCGCGATTGTTGTCGCGCCCGCCGCTGGTTGTCGGGTGTACGCGATGGCATAGGTGGTCGCGTCGAAGCGGCTGACACCAACCCGCGTCGCGGTCACGTTGGATGTGTCGAGGCTCGTCGGCCCCGCCGTTGCGATCATCGTGGTGGGATCGGCAATGAAGGCGGCAATGACGAGGCCGGCGAAGAGCTGGTAGGCGACGCACACCGACTCGCCAGCGGTGGCATCGACGGCAAGGTGGCGCAGTGTTCCCAGCGCGGTAAGCGCCGTCTGCTGAAGCGCTAGCGATGCGTCGTATGTGGTCAGGCTCACGCCGCCCCCGCCGCTCGTTGTCCGATATGCCAGGACGAAGAGCGATGAGCCTCCCACGAGCCGGGCATCCCAGTTCTGCTGGGCTCCGGTGTCGCGATCGGCTTGGAGCGCAGTCTCTGGACCGATGGCCATCGTCGAGAGGTCGATGGTCCACGCGCGGATGGTGGCGTCATTGCCGGACGCAACGATGATCGCTGTGGTCCCGATCACGATCGCGCGCACACCAAAGCTCGTGGTGACGGCGGCATCTTGAAGCATGGTGACGGGCAGAAGGAGTGCGCCTGTTGACGAACTCTCGACGACGACAAACACGCCATTCGCGACAGTGTTGGTAGGGTCTCCAGGAATAAAGGCGGTGACGACGTATTCGCCGCTCAACGCCGTATCGCTGGCCTGAATCCCGGCAATCGGATCGAGTAGTGGCGACGTCATCACGCCCGCGTCGGGCACGTCGGCGATCGCAGTCCATGCTCCGGACGCATTTCGCGACAGCAGTGACGTGCCATCGATACAACACAGCTCGTGCCCGCGCACGAGGAGCCGGAGGGCTCCGGGCACCGCTCCAAGCACCGTCACGCCGAAGCGCTTCTCGATGCGGCCATGCTTCTTCCACACGTAATTCTCGAGACGCGTGAGGATGCCGAAGGGCACAGCGAGCGGATCCGTTCCTTCGGCGAGGCCGTAGGTGAATGGGACCTGCTGGAGCTGGAAGTCGAGCGTCATCAGAAGATGTAGAGATCCAAGGTGATCGTCTGCGCTCCGCCCGTGGAGCAGCGAGCGATGAGATTCAGCGCCGTCGTCGTGTGCGCAGCGTTGTCGCCGACCGTGTAGGGCGCGGCCGCGGTGAGCGAGCGCACACGCGTGATGACGTAGCCAATAGGGACGCGGCCGAGGGTGTGGGCGATGGAGCTGCCAGCGCTCGAGACCGTCTTGTTGAGCAGGAAGAGGCCTCCCGAGGGAGCAATGGACGCAGCGTTGGCTGCGTTGATGGCGTCGATCGAGGCCTCGAAGCTTTCGACGACGCCCTTCGTCTGCTCATGCGCAGCCGCAACCTTCTGCGCCATGAGCTGCGCGCGATCGCGCGATACGTCGCCCGTTTGCTCGCGTCGGTAGGCGACACGCTTCGGGAGGCCCATGGCTTACCACCATCCAAACGGGCCAAAGTCGCCCGCAAGGCCACCCGTCACATCGGTCACACGCTCCGGTCGCCCGGCATCACGTCGCGCTGCGAGCGCGTCGATCTGCTTCAGGATGCGGTCCTTCTGCGCGAGGTAGAAGCTGGGATCCGTCTCCTCCTTCGCGTTGCAGATGGCGACGGCACCGTAGATCGCCGCGACCTCGTACCCGTTGTAGCCGTCCACCTTGTCTGGTGGCGTCTGGCCGAGTCGAAGGCGTCCCGTGTTCGGCGCGTACCGGACCGTCGCCGTGAAGTCCTGCGTCGCCGGCAGGAACTCGATCTGCTTGCCCATCAGCCGATACCGCGGCGACTCCACCGTCGAGAAGAATGGACCCGCAAGTAGGTCCGCCCGCTCCTGCTCCATGAAGGAATCGAGCATCTGTGGACGCCCGCCGATGGTGACGTGGATGCTGAGGAGTTCCCAGAAGTCCGGAGGCAGGTCGTAGGCCTCGGTGCCTGAGCGAACGACGATGTCCTCCACCTGCACCTCGTGGACCTGACCCTCGTTCATGCGAAGGCGTCCACGGAGCTCGGCGAACTCCTGGTTCAGGTACTCGAGGATCTCCTCGTCGGTGACGAAGTCGGAGTTTTCGAGGTTCGCGCGCTTGCGAACGTCGGCGACACAATCCTCTGCCGTCCGCTCGCGAGCCATCGAGTTACTCCTCCGTCGTCATTCCCTTGCACGTCGAAACGAATCGCTTGAGCGCCGCCTCCGCCCCCGCACGCCGCGCTTCGGGGATGCCCGCAGCGTCGGCGAAGGCGGCGAAATCGGCGTCGTAGTCGTCGCCGTCTGCGTCGGCAGCGCCGCCCATCTCGTCCGCGTCGGGCTCCGTGCCCTTCGCGTAGCGAGCGCCGTCCTTGGCCTCGGCGGGATCGGAGGACTTCCCGCCGCCGAGACCGAGGAGAGCGATGAGCGCGCCGCGCTTAGCTGCCACTCGCCGAGTCCTTGAGGACGACGAGGCAGCTCACCGTGCGGCCTGCTGTTTCGGCCGGCGCGTCGGTGTTGTCGAGCGTCGTCACCAGGAAGGTGACCGGTGTTTCGTGCCCCTCACCCTGGTGGGCAGGAAGGCATGGTTGAGCGCTGTCACCGCCCGCAGGGCCCGCCGTCGGGCCCCACAAAACAGCGTCGAGGTACCAGACGGCGCGGTAGCCGTCCTTTAGCGTCACCAGGAACTCCCCGGCGTTGCCGGTCTTGGTGATGCTCTCCACGAACGACGGGCCGCCGTTCGCCACCGAGCCGTCGCCGGCTCCGTCGGGTCCGGTGAGCCCGCCGCATCCGAAGAAGTCGGCAGGATCCGGATCTGTTCCGATGTTCGTCGTCTTGAAGCCGAAGACTCCGAAGACGAGGCCCGCGGACGAGAAGTGCGCGAGCGGGTTCCAGTTGCGGCGGCTCATGCGTCGGTCGCGTCCACGTAGAAGACGGTGATCTTGACCTCGCCCGCGGTCGGGTCGCTGGTCTTCGAGGACGCGTCGGGGTTGACGGTGGCCACGAGCTGCGAGGCGTCGAGGACGAGGTCGCCCACGGTGCCCGCCGAGTAGCCTGCGGTGCCCATCAGGTCGAATGCCGACACAATGGAGGTGGCATCCGTCCCATCGCCCACGGCCAGCGAGAGAGTGGCAAGGCCTCCGCCAGAGAACGGGGTGACGAGGTGGATGATGCAGGCACACGCAGCCGAGGCACCTGCGCCCGCGGGCCCGACGAGGCTCGCGAGCATGGCACCGGCAGGCAGCGCGGCGCCGATGTCGACGACGAGGTCGGTGTTGTCGGTGTCCGGAGACGCCGTCATGTTCACGCCGGCCTTGAGGGTCAGCGAGCGGGTATTCAGGACGCCCGAGAAGGCGCCTGGGAAGAAGCCGTCGATGACGGCCTTCGCGCGGTCGTTGCCGTTCGCGCCGAGGTTCGACTCGAACATCGCGGCGAGCAGTTCTTTGACGATCAGGGTGTCTGCTGCGAGTGTCACGTGAGCCTCCCGCGGACCGAGCCCGCAACCTTCTTCGAGACCATCTGGTAGTAGGCGATGATTCGCCCCTCGTACGCGTCGGCCGAGTCCTCACGGAGGATCTTGTTGCCGTCGCGCGCGTCGATGAACGGGAACTGACCGGGGCCCTTGAGCTCCCACTTGTCGAGGTCGACGCCGAAGCTCACGCCCTGCGTCGCGTTGTAGTCGGAGTACACCTCGACGGTGCCGACGCCCGTGGCGACCTTGACGCCCTCGAAGCCGATGACCGCATCGACCTCGGTGTTGACGACGACGCGGCGCGATCCGAGCGCCAAGATGAGCGCGAGGAAGTCGAGGTCGTTGTCGAAGATGTGCGAGAGCTTGCCGCCGTTGCGGGTCGACACCTGACACATCTTCTGGATCTGCTCCTCTGGGCCGAGCGTCCGCAGGTCGAGCCGCGAGCCGGCGAGGCGCACGGGGTCGACACTGCGATCGAGGCTGAAGAAGTTGTCGCCACCGGTCGGAGCCGACGACGGGATCCAGGCCTCGAAGCCCTTGATGCCCAGGCCGAAGTCGCCGGCGGTGAAGATGAAGTCGCCGGCGGCGACGGTCGGGATGCCGGCCGCGTCGTTCCACGACGCCTGGTCCACCGTGATGGTGCCGAGGTCGCGATCGATCGACTTGATGGTGACCTGACCGACCTTGATGGCGCCGGAGGTTCCGTCTGCGATGGAGGTCTGGAGCGGCTGGTTCTTCTCGAACTTCACCACGTCGTTGATGTTCGCGAGCGTGATGGTCGCCGTCGCGACGTTGGAGCCCGCGCTGATCTGACCGATGGCGCCGCCGCCGTTCAGGTACGGCTCGTAGCCCATGTTCCGCTTCATCGCGTCCATGGCCGAGTCGAGCTCGAACTCGAACGCCTCGACGAAGGCGCCCTTGCTGTTCGCCGTCTGGCGCTGGAGGCGGCCGTCGACGGAGTACAGCGAGTAGTTGTCGGTGATGCTGATCTGGTACTCGACGACCGCCGAGGCGTTCTTGTTCGCCTTCGCCTTCGCGAACGAGTGCGAGCGGCCCGCGGTGTGCGCGATGCGCACCGGCATGTGCCAGCTCTTGCCGTATCCGTCGAAGCTCTTCTTGAGCATCGCGAACGCGGTGTTGTTTTCGTACATGGCCACCAACACGTCGTTGGGGTCCGGGTACATGTGCTTGATGATCGCGTCGTGCGTGATCGGGTTCGCTGCCGCCATGGGTCTCCTGAGGGGAGCCGGGGCAACGATGTCGAACGCAGAGCGCTATTCGCGGGTCGCCGCCTCGGCCTCGAGACGCTCGGCCAACTCCCTCATCGCCTTCGCGCGTTGCTCCTCTCGCGAGGGCTTGCGCGGCGTGGCGGAGGCAGTCGTCGAAGCGTGTTTGTTCGAGATGCCTTTGGGTCCCGGTTGCGAGGGGACAGGAGCTTGCGACGCTGGGGCAGGAGCGGCGTTCTGCCGATTCTGCTTCTCCAGAATCTTGGTAGCACGAACTGTGGCATCCGCTTCAAGACTTTCGCGGATCTCCTCGTTCGTCGGATTCCGCCCATGTGTGTGGTTGAAGGCTTGGAGGATGGTCTCGCCCGAATCGAGGCGGCGATTCAGGAGCTCGGTGACGAGCGAAGGGACCTCGTGAGCCTGGTAGAGCGCGACGAGGTTCGGTGAATTCTCTTCGGTGATCTCCGAGACGAACTCGCGCACGACCTTCTGTCGATGCGTCGCCTCTTCGCGCGCCCGCGCATCCTCGGCGGCCTTCGTGCGGGCGTCCTCGTCAGCCTTGAGGCGCTCCTCGAGCTTCCGAATGCGCTTCTCCTCTTCGGTCTCCGGTTTCGCGAAGCGCTTCGCGACCTCCACCGGATCTTTGCCCTCGTCGAGCAGGTATTTGACCGGATCGGAGAGCGCGCCTTCGAGCTTCGCTAGCTTCTCTTCGATTTCCTTCTCTCGCGCGGCGAGCTTGGCCTCTCGCTCGTGACGTTCGGTCTCAGCGCGACGCGCTTTCGCCTCGCGCTTCGAGATCCCCTCGAGTCGCTTCGCGATCTCGCTCTGTGGATCGGGTGTTTCGACGGCCGAAGCCGCACCCGAAGGCTCCTGGGCTCCTGCCGGGGGGGCAGCGGGAGTCGTGGCAGGCTCGGGCGCAGCTTCCGGCGCCGAAGCGGGCGCGGTCTGCGGGATCGTGGAGAGCGAAACGGTGGGAGCGACAGCGTTCATGCGGCCTGTGGGGGTGCGGGGATGCCGCCGTTGCCCATCGGCGCCGGCGGTGGGGGCGGAGCGCCCGGGGGAAGCATCGGCATCGGGCCATTCATTGGCGGGCCCATCGGCGCCGGCGGCGGCGCGCTCGGATCCTGCTCACCAGGCAGCGGATTCGGCCCTGCGGCCTTCCACGTCTTGCCGGTCATGTAGCGGTAGCAGGCCTTGATGTACTCGCGGAAGCACGCAAGGCGCTCCGGGGGAAGGCTGTCGTGCTTCGCCGCCTCGTACGCGTCGGAGACCATCGAGTAGGCCATGAGGTGATCGCCGATGGCGTCCCGCGTGACCTTCTTACCCTTGCGCATGAGGGCGATGTCGCGGCGTACGTTCTTCTTGCCGGCGAGACGGTCCTGCGCGAAGCGCTCGGTGTCGCCCCACTCGAGCATCTCGTAGATGTCGTCCGTCGTGACCTTCGTGTACTGCGCCAGCTCGAGCGCGTACTCGCGACGCCCCGCCGGCGTGTCAGGCAGCTTCGAGGTCGGGTAGACCTGGACGCGCACCGTATCGAAGTCGAGCTTCGACCACGACACCATCGGCTGCTTTCGACCTTCGGTGAACGTACCCGCGAGCACCTTCTTCTTCGGTCCTGGAAGGCCGCCCACGACGCGCGCGAGCTTGAAGGCATCGGCAGCGGCGGAGTCGTTGGCGTTGCGAAGGAAATTGCCGAACCGCTTCGTCTCGACGTTGAGATACGTACGGAGCGCGACAGCGGAGTCGAGGCCCGCGGGCTTCTGCGACTGCGCGGAGAGCTGCGAGATGCCGGTGATCTCGTAGAGCGTGCGCACGAGATACTGGAGGTGCGCGAACACCTCGCTCGACATCGATTGAGGCGTGTAGACGGACGGTGGGACCGCGCCCGTGTACTTGATGATCGTCGCGATGTCGTTGTTGAGCGACGCGGTGTTGACGTTGCTCGACGACTCCACCATCCAATGCGGCTTGGCGACGAGATGCATGGCCATCTGGATGTCGCGCACGAGGCGGTTGATCTCGCTCTGGATGGTCGCAACGCGCTCGCAAATGCCGATGCCGTAGAGGCCCATCAAAGGAACCTCGAGGCGGAGGAAGTTGTAGGGACTCTCCTTGTCGGTGAAGTCCTCGAAGAGCAGCGTCTTGCCTCGGATGCAGACGATCTTCTTTCCCGCCCGCTTGCCGCGCACGGCGTAGCCCTCGTAGACCTTCACCTGCTCGCTGGACTCGTCGCGATCGAAGTCGGTGTCATCCGAGGTCGTGGCCGTCGAGTCGATGGCGCGCTCGAGGTCGTTGTTCCACTCCGTCTCTGCGCGCCCCTTGCCATCGCGGCGCCACAGGTCGAAGCATTCCTGCTTGTCGTAATACTTGCCTTCGCCGATGTGGACCGGGTTGCCGTGGAGGCACTCGCGATCGTCGAGGATCATCTGGAACGGGAAGATGCGCTCGATGAGCGCTTCGCCATCCACCTCGTGCGCCTTGGTCACGCCGAGGCCGTAGACGCAGGCGTCGATCACCTTTCCCGGGTAGATCGTCGTGTAGTAGCTCATCTCGCCGAACAGGCCGTCGATGTACTGATCGGCGTTCTCGGCTTTCTCGATGAGCTCGTAGTCGCCGTCGATGGTGGTGAACATCGGGCGCGGACGGTTCTCGCAAATCTTCGAGGACAGCGAGTCGATTGCGTTCTGCGTCGCGTTGAGCGCGATGCGCCCTTGGTTCACGATGCTGCGCGTGTACTGATTGACGCCGAAGCCGAGGATCGCCTGGTTAGCGTAGAGCGAGGCGTGGAGACGGTTCTTCTTGTAGCGATCGATGTACGCGGGCTGGTCGCGCACGTGGTCCACCCATCGCGTGAACGCAGCGTGGGCGTCCTCCTCCGTCGACGTCTCCCATCGAAAGCCATAGTTCGACTGCTCCGCGAGCGAGAGCGTGGAGCGTGAGCGCCGCGTGTCCGCGCTCGATGCCTCGATGGTGGTCCGCCGCTTGGTCGCCATCACTCCTCCACTTCGGGAACTCTAACGTATTGACACGAATTCCCATCTATTGGAATCGCAGGGCATGGCTTCGCCGGATCGGGCGGTGTCTCCGCCACCCTCGGCGGATCGCCGATCTCGTAGTTGCACGCGCGTCGCGCGTTGCGGAGCGCCTTCTTCAGGCTCACGGCAGCAGCTCCAGTTCCTTGTCGTCGACGGGACGGCCGAGCATGGTCGCGTAATACTCCCGGCGCGCTGCGAGCGACGGATCGGCGCCTTCCTTCGCGTCCTTCGCCTTCGGCGGGACAGGTGGACCGAGCACGATCTCCGTGCCCGCGTGCATGAGGCGCACGACGCCCTTCTCGCGGCACAGGTCGATCAATTCAGAAAGCTCACTTCGTGCATCTGCTCGGGTTGCTCTTGCTCTTGTTCCCACCACTCGCCTCCCTCCCGTCCCTTCGTGACCTCGCGCACGCGGCGCTCGAACAGCTCGTCAGCCTCGGCCTGGTACGCCTCGACGGTGCCCTTCGCCGGCTTCGCTTTGCGCACCTCCTCGAGAAAGTGACACGTCGCGCGCCACGCGTAGAGCGCAGCGTCTGCAAGGTGGTCCTTGTGCCCATCCGCCGGCATCTCGCGCTCCTCGTCCCACGGCAGCTTCTGCCATTCGTCGACGAGGCCATCGTTGCCCGGCATGACCTTCAGGAGCCCGGCCTTCAGGTCGGAGGCCATCAGCTCGATGTAGCCCCGCTTGTTGTTCTTCTCGGCCGCGACGATCGGCAGCTTGAAGCGACGGCGTGCCTCCTCGACGTAGCCTTTGCCGAAGCCGCCCATGTCGCCGACCATGCGCGCGAAGGGGTACTTCTTGGTGAGCGCGAGCGCGATCTCCGCGGCCTCGGGCGCGAGCAGACCGCGCTTGTCGAAGCTCTCGATGACGTAGACGTGCGGGTCATCCTTCTGCCAGCCGAGCACCACGAAGGCGGTGGAGTCCGAGAAGCCGTAGTCGATGCCGAGCACATACTGCCACCACCGCGGATCCTGCTTCAGCGCGGGACACGTGTTCTTCTTGCGATCGAAGGGGTAGACGAGGCCCTGCGCGGCAGCGACGAAGCTGCACTCGTATTCCTGCTGGAAGGACCAGAGGCGGCCGAGGCGCTCGGCTTCATCCTTCTCGGCTTGCAGAATCTCCCGAGGCACGCGCGGGTTCTGCCACGCGTCGACCTCGTACTTCTCCCAGTCGCTCTCTTCGTCGTGCCAGATGTCTGGGAAGTGATGCTTGCGCATGCCCTTCGGCGTGCCGAGCAGGATGTGCTGTCCCTTCCGAACGAGAAGCATCGGCTTCATCGCTTGATGCACGGCGTCGGCCACCATCGCCGATTCGTCCTCGATGACCATGTCGGCCGTGTACGAACGGACGGTGTCCTCATCGGCGGCGACGATGATGATTCGCGAGCCGTTCGCAAACTCGAGCTCGCGCTTGTTGTCGGCGACCGCCTTGACCTCCATGCCGAGCTGGTCGAGGTGATCATCCACCTTGCGACGAAGCTCGCCAGCCTGTGGGACCGCGGGCGCGACAATGAGAATCAGGCTCTTGGGGCTGAAGATGGCCTTGTGAACGGCCTTCGCGGCGGCCGTGGTGCTCTTGCCCTGCTGGCGCGCGACGTTGACGATGATCTTCTTCGAGCGCGAACGAAGGAGCTTCTGCTGCCACGGATCCGGCTCGAACTTCAGCGCGTCGACGCAGAACGCTACCTCGTCGTGGCCATGGAGGATGCCACGCGAGATCGCGTCCCTGACTTCCGCGGGCGTCCGCGGCGGTTCAGGCGGCGCCGCGCGCGCGAGCTTCGACAGGTTTGGATTGAGGTTCGGCATTCTTCGTGGTCATCGGCTTGATGCGATCGGCGTCCTCGAAGCGGTAGCTCTTCACCATGTCGCGCGGGACGCCGTTCCACCACACCCACGCCGGCGCCAAAGGCAGTCCGTCCTGGTCTTCGAGTGGCGCGCCGGTCGGCCCGACGTTGGTGTTGCGGAAGACTTGCGGATCGCCAAGTACGGCGCCGTCCCACGACGCCTCGATGAGCCACTGGTGAGAGGCGATGACGGTCGACATCGGCATCACGCCGCGATCATTTGGATCGTTGAGGGGCTCTTTGAGGCAGATGCGGACGAGGCGACGGGTGGTCATCGGGCGAGCTCCTTGAAGGGGTTGAAGTGCGGGCGCGGCTCAGGCATCAGCGCATGCGCACGGTCGATGATGGAGGTGAATTCGAGGTGCAACGCAGCGGCGAGCGGCGCGTCCTTGCGGATCTCGTGGCGCGTGTCGAGGTACAGCACGTCATGCTTCACGGGCACGCGGCGGTTCGGTCGGATCGCGATCCAACAGAGCGGCGTCTGCGGCTCGGTCTCGTAGCAGCCCACGAGAAGCTTGGAGGATGGGATGGTGACGCACTCGATGACGTAGTTCACGAGCAGCCAGAAGCACTCGCCATCGAGGAACCGTCCCCACCGCTCGCGAAAGCGCTCCTCGTAGAGGCTCTTCTTCCACGCGGCGAGCACAAGACTCATCTCGCTCTGCGCGAGGGGACGGACAAGCAGGGGGAGGCTCATATCTTGAGCGTCTCGATGTAGACGAGGGTGCCGTCGTTCGGCGGACCCTTCGCGCCGTCGAGGAGCTTCTGGTTGACTCTGGTGTTCGCGTTCTTGGCGAAGTGCCCTTGATACACACGAGGGCCACCCGTCTCCTGCCCGCACTCCTTGCACTTCGGGTAGCGAATCAGGTACGCGCCGCACGCCTCATTCGCAGAGAGCGTCTCGACGGTCCCGTCTGCATGGATGAGAAGCGCTTTAGGCTGGCCCATGGACGTTCCGCTGCGGGGTGTCGTCGGCAAACTCGTCCTTTTCGTAGCGACGAGCCTTGGGATCATCGAGGCTCGTGCCCTCGACGACGGCCTGGATGAAGTCGCCGGGGTAGACGAGGATGTCCTGCCCGTCGTGCTGAAACACGTCATAGACGCGAGCCTGAATGTAGACCACGAGGTCTCCGACCTTGAGATCCTGGAGCCACTCGATGTGTCCCGCGTCGAAGCGAGCGGGCTTGGGGCGCGCGCGGAAGGTAAGGTCTGGCGCCTTCCAGTCCGGATCCCATGAGCCGTTGTCGAGCGTGGTACGGTGCGGGATGGGGGCCGGGGGGAACCACGGGCGATTCTGCGTCCAGCGCCCGCCGAGGCCCACGACCTCGCCAATCTGAAGCACGTTGTGACTCTTGCCGCCGAGGATGAGCAGCGACGCGCGATGCACGTCCGCCGCGACGCGACGGAGGAGCACATTGCCGCCCACCGCACGAAGCGGGATCACTTCTGCACCTCGACACGAGACCAGCATCCGTCCGCGACCGCCACGAGGATGCTGTCCGCGTACAGCCCATCGTGACTTACCCAGAAGATGAGCGTGCCACCGTCGGTGATGGTCATACGATCCGCAGCGACGATGAGATCGCTGTCGCGGTTCGGTAGCTGCACGGTCCAGCGCCTCACTCGTCGAACTGCTTTCCGCCGAGCTTGGGCGCGAAGGGCAGGAGCGGCTTGGCACCAATGGTGTGCTCCGTCGCTTCCTCGATGACGTTGGCGATCGCGTGCGCGATGGTGTCCCCCGTCGCCGTCCACGCGTACTTGGGCCTCCCCCCGTCCTGCCGTGCCCGGAGCGTGGCCTGCCAGTAGAGCGCCGTCGGTCCCTCGACCTGCTGAAGCAGCAGCGTCCCGAGCTCGGAGGCGTGCTTCTCGAGCCGGACCAGGCTGGGAGGGAGAAGCCACGCAAACAGGAAAGCGAGCAGGCGCCTCATCGCTTCGCCTTCTTCGCGGGGATGGTCGTGCGCTTGGTCACCCGCTCGGGGAGCTTCTTCCCCTTCGAGGCCCGATCGAACTCCGCGACCACAGCAGGGTCCATCTCCCCCGCCGCTTCCTTGGCATGAAACGCCCTTCGCTGCGCAGCACTCTTGTACGGCATTCGCCCTCCCTCAAAGCCAGTGCAGATCCACCACCTCGATGCCCGCGCTCGTCATGTCGAAGGTCGTCACCGCAGGGTCCAGCGCCACCAGCGTCGGAGCATTCGCCCGAATCGCCACGCCCGTGTTCCCCGTCGCAGCCGGCGCCGTCTTCGCGTTCGTGCTGGTCGTCGGAGGCGCGATGATCACGCCCATTGCCCCCGAAGGAACCGCGATGCTGTTCGTCCCCGCAGCCAGCGTCACACGCGTCGTCCCCCCTGCCGGAGCACTCGCGTTCTGCATCGGAGAGCCGGGAGGGACATACGTGCATGTCTCCCCATCCCCAGTCACCGTCACTCCGATGGAAGCCGAGGACGTCTTTGCCATGACCCTCGGCTTAGCAGGCCTCGGTCAATCGCGGTAGGTTGCGTGTAGACTGCACGCTTAGGTCGAAAGCGAGACGGGTTCGGAGATGGTGCAGCGCCGCCTGGACCCAGGGGGAGGGTCAGCGGGTACCCCCCCCCTATGCGTCGACCACGATCCCGAGGCGCTGTCGCATCTTGGCCGCGATTGCCCTCGAGCAGGCCTCGCAACCCCGTGTCACTGCGAGCAAGTCCGCTTGCAGCTCCAGATAGGCAGGGTGCCTGGCTACGTCCCGCGCATCGCTGCGGGCTGCTAGGACCAGCCTCGCTTGCAGCTCGTAGAGCCGCGTCATCTCCCGCACCGCTTGCAGCGCCGTGCGTAGCTCCCCCTTCTCTTCGGCTGCCTCGCCGAGTCGCTTCGCTTCCGCAAACAGCGCGTCAAGCTCGCTGCGAGAGGCTGCACCCGCTTGGCTCAGCCGCGTTTCGGTCGCCTCAGCGAGCGCTGCTCCGATGTGCTTGCGATGCCTCTGGACGCTGTCGTCAGACAGGTCGTATTGCTTGGCAACCCTGCGGTTTGATGCGCCTTTGACCATCCACGCGTCAATCTCGACACGCGCGGGATGCACGCACACGCTACACGGTCTCGCCATCGGTGGGTCAACCTTGACACCAACCGCAGCACCGCGGCAAGCAGGTAAGGACAGCGCCTCTTACGCAGGCTGCGCAGGTCAGGAGACCGCGCTACCGCCTGCGATCTGAGAGCACGCGCGAGGCCCCATCCCAGTGCATCCGAGGATGCCTTCCCGTAGCCGATCGCAAGGGCATCTGTCTAGAGCCGCTCGCGCTTTTCTCCCACCATCGCGTACTCGTACTGAGGGTAGCGCTTCTCGAAGGCATCGCGCGCTCGCTTCGCTTGCTCGAAGGTCCGTGGACCGTAGACACGGCGCCAGGAGCGATCCTCGTGCCGCCGAAGGACATACCACCGCTCATCGAGCGCCTTCACGTGGGCTGGACGGACGTCGATGCTTGGGATGGGCGCAGGCTTCATGCTACGGGATTCCCATGGCGGACGAGGGTGCTGGCTTGGGCGCGCAGGTGGCCGCAGCGAGGGCCGAGAGGCAGGTGTCTCGCACCGAGCTCGCCAAACGGCTGCACGTGAAACCCTCGAGCATCTCGATGATCGAAGAGGGCCAGATGGAGCCCAGCGACGACCTCGGCATGCGCCTCAAGGCCTGGATGGCCTCGGACCGCACACCACGCCGAGATACGCCACGCCATGTGCGCGAGGGTGAGACCAAGCGGCGGACCACCATCACGCGCTGATCGCCCGCACCGAGACGCTGACCGCGTACTCCCGCGGCTTCCCTCGCCACTGGTCGTAACGCCACACCACCCGAGGATCTCGGTCGTCCACGCCAAGCGCATCGGCGACCCCGTCCCGAACATGCTTCAACGCACCGCGTAAATTGTCGTCGTCAAGGGCGCGTGGCGCGATGCGCACGAGCAGGGCCTCGACGATGGCGATTGCTGGCGCCTGAGGGCCCCTAGGACGCGTTTTGGGACCCGGCTTGGCCGCTGGGAGCCTGAAGGGCGCAAACGGCGTCCTGGTGGCCATGAGGACCAGCCCTCGCTGGACGGCCGCCGCCTTGGCTTTCTTGGCCCAGTGCCACCGGACGTTCAGCAGGGATTTCGTTTGAAGGGGCAGGACCACGCCCACTGGAACCGGATTTGTCATTCGGAGCCTTCCCCGAATCCTCGGCGACTCGGGCTGATGGGTTTCTTGGTTTGAAGCCTAGCCCGAAGCTCCATCCGGTTCTGGGCCTCTAGTCCTGCGCAGCGAGAGCACAGCGCCTCGCGCGGCCGAGCGATGCCGGCGCATTCGATGCGTTCGTCGTACGCCGAGCCATCCGGTCCGTACTTCTTCAGGAGGGCACCACCGCAGTGATCTTGCCGCAGCATCGAGCGACCCTCGTGCGCCACGCCGAAACCTGCGAGCTGCGCCGCGTATCGCTTTCGAGCGTCATCCGACACGGCGGGCCTCCGCGGCTTGTGCGTCCTCGTTCAGCCACTTCAGGCAGCCGCGAGGGTCGAACGCGAAGTAGAACTTGCTCGTGCCCTGCTTCGTGACGTCGGCCGCGAACTCGTTCGCTTGCCACTCGATGAACCGCAAGAGCTGATCCCCGCGGTAGGCCTTGCCCGCAGGATCCTTGGCATGGCTCTGGATAATCTTCCCTAGGTCCCACCCCGCGTACTTCGTCGCCGGCCAGATGTACGGCGTGCCTTTGCCCTTGGTGATGCCCCGCGCGTAAGCCTCCGCGTACCGTGCCTGGGATCCCTCCTGCTTAGGTTCTCCCTCTGAGAGATCAGAGTTAAAGAGAGAGCAAGAGCTAGAGCTAGGAACATCGGGCGAACGTTCGCCCTCTGTTCGCTGAACACCACCAGCGTGTTCGGTCGATGTTCGGCGAACACGCCGCATGCGCTTCACCGCGTCACGCTTGTTCTTTTCGGCGATCGCCTTCGTGTCGTTGTGCTCGCCGTGCTTCACGATCACGAAGCCGCCATCGACTCGCTCGAGGAGATCCACGGAGCAAAGTGCTTCGGCTTGTGCGAGCCGTTCGTCGGCTGGACGACCCCATGCGGACAGCACGACCTCCTCCGGAACGAACCCATCGAGGTCGGGGAGCTCGGCGCGCGCGTCCATGACGCAGAACGCGTAGAGGCCCATGGCACCTGGCGCGAGCCGCTCCGCCTTGAAGGCGCGGCGGTTGCTTCGGAGTTGCACCCCGAAGCGGGCGTAGATCTCGCGACGCGCCTTCATCGCGGCACCTTCCGACCCGAGGAGGCGATGCGTTCGCGACCAGCACGGAGGCCCTCGGCCTCGATGTGCTCAGGGAAGTCGAAGCCGAGGATCGCTTCTCGCGCCTTCGTGCGCTCAACCTTTGAGACCGCTCGGCGACGACCCTGCTCGATGCGCGACCAGATTTCGGCCGCATCGCCGAGCATCCATGTAATTGCAACGTCGGGCGCATTCGCGAGCTCGGCGAGACGCTCCGCGAGATAGGGTGTCTGCTCGGCGCCAGTCGTCCAGCCGTCTGGGTCGCGCTGGTCCTTTTCACAGTTCGGTGCAGTATCGAGCCAGATCGCGAGCATCGCTCGGCTCTCCAGCGAGAATGAGGCGAAGCAACGGCGCTTCACGGCAGCACCTTCAAGTAGTCGGCACGGAGCACGCGCTGCCGGATGAGGCCGTCGAAGGTGACGACCCAGAGCGAGACATCGTCAGCCCAGTCCCGACCCCACCGCTCCTTCACTTTGCCGACGTATCCGACGGCCATCCCGTCGGTGACCTCGACACGGATCCCTGGTTTTACGGTGTTTCTTGCACTAGATGATTCATTGCGTTGCACTCGTTCTCTCCTATGACTCGCACATGGCGAGATCGGTCAGGGTTCGCCACACGACATTCAGCTTTGCGGGCGCGCTCATGCGCACCTGGAGCGCGACGATGTTCACCATGCGCCGGCGATCGACCGGCTCGGCGTTCGTCCAGGCTTGGGTGAGAGCAGCGATCTCGGCGAGCATCTCGCGCCGCCTCGCGGGCGCCATCGTGGGCTGCTTCGAGACCTGCTCCTCGGCGTCCAGCTTGAGCCGCTCGGTGTCGAGCTTGGCCATCGCCTCGCGGAGCTCGCTGCGCGTCATGCTTTCGTCGGCGAAGGCCTCGAGGTACCGCGCTCGACGCTTCGCGAGGCGAGCCCGCTTCTCATCGAAGTTGATGGCGGCCTTCGCGATCGGCGCTGCCGTCTTCCCGAGCGCCTCCCGCAACTCGGCGAGTCGGGCGAGCATGAGCGGCTCGAAGGCGCTGTCGAGAAGCTCCACGCGGAGATGCTTCGAGGTGCAGTGCCGTGCGCAGCGGTAGTAGCGCGTCCGCTTCGTCGTCGAGTCGTACCAGGCCGAGCCCATGCGACCCCCACAGAGCCCGCACGTCGCAACGTCGCGCAGCAGCCACGGCGTTGTCTCTGATGGAGTACCTCGCGGACGCGGGCCTCCTACACGGCGTCCGACCAGCGCAGCACGAGCGGCCTCGAAGGTCCGTGCGTCGATGATGGGTGGGTGCCTACCGGCGATCCATTCGCCGCGGCTGTTCTCGATCTCGCCGACGTAGACGCGGCCATGGAGGATCCGATGCACCGTTGCGAGCGGGATGCTGGTGCGCTCGACGATGTCCGCTAGCCCGTGGCCACCGATGCACAGCCGGAAGACCTGCTTCACGGCCTCGGCCTCGTCGGGGACAATGAGCAGCACGTTGCGCTCGAGTGAGCGATGGCCCTTCGGCTCGGGGCGGCAGTACCCAAAAGGCAGGCGACCCTCGACGTAGTAGCCCTGGTCACGAAGGAGTTGACGGGTGCCGACCATGCGCTCCTTGATGCGCCGGTGCTCCTCCTTCGCGAAGGCCGCGCGGAACGTGAGCATCAGATCGCCGTCGCGCGTGCTCGGGTCACACTGGTCAGCAACGGCGAAGAAGGAACAACCCTTCTCCCGTAGCTCGCGCACGCTGCGGAGCGTCCACTCGGTGTCGCGGCTCCAGCGATCGAGCTTGTCGCAAACCACGAGATCACCTTCACGCGCATCGCGAAGGAGGGCTTGGATCTGCTCGCGTCGCTCAATCTTCTCGTGGATGGCACTCTCTGCCTCGACGTATGTGTGAGCGACGGTCAGGCCGCGCGCTTTCGCGTACGCCGCGATCGCGTTCTGCTGGTCTTGGAGGCTCGTGCCACGGGCTTGCTCCTCGGAGCTGACGCGGGCGTATGCCAACACTCTGCGCGGTCGGGACATCGTGCGAGCGCTTTCAGCAGGAGCTCAGCGAGCTCGTCGAGGAGAGTCATCGGTTCAGCCACTGCGCAGCGGCGCCAACTGGGTTATCCGTTCGCGCGTTCAGGCGTGTACAATGCACGGAATACCCGTGCATCTTGCACGCTTGCGCTCGCAAGCTAGGTTGCTGGCTCATGACGCCTTCGCCTCGGTCACCTGGAGAACGAAGGGGCGCCGAAGCGGTTCGTCCCAAAGGTTCTGGCCTACGCCCCACACCTCATCGAGCGTGCGTGCGTAGGGTCGGCCTGGCTTCTGATCGCCATGGAGCCAGCGGTTCACGAGCGACGAGTTTGCCTTCGGGTGACCGCGCTCGCGCAGCTCCCGAGCCAGGTCTCCCTGAGACCAGTTGTTGCTCCGCAGGACGGCCCAGAGCTTCGGCACAGCAGCTGAGACAGCATCGCCAAGACGCGACTTTCGCACTTCGGTCATGGGTGACACCCTGATTCCGAACGGAACCAGTGTCAATCGGAAACGTTTTACGAACGATGCGAAGGTATTACCATTCGGAAGTATGGTCGTTGCCAAGCTCCCGAAAGAACCCACGGAGTTGGGTAAGCGCATCCGTCTGGCGCTCGAGGAGGAGGGGCGTTCCCAGAATAGCGCCGCGGAGGCCGCTGGCTTCAAGGGCGGGTACCTGTCGCGTCTGATCTATGGAAGTCGCGGCGGGACGTCGATGAACCCCGAGCACATGAGGCGGCTCGCGAAGGTGCTCCACGTGAACTTCGAGTGGCTCGTTGTCGGCGAGGGCCCGATGCGACGCGAGGGTCGAGGCACGAATGCGGCCGAGGAGGCAATCACGAGCGCGCGCGCCCACGGCTGTCGTGAGGATGCGCTGCAATCGGCATGGGAGAACAACAAGGATGCCTGCCCCCCGTTGACTTTCATCGAGTGGATCGTGGCCATCGACGTGGAGGCTCGCCGGCTCGATCGCGCTGGCGTTCCGAGGCCTGAAAAAGTGCTCGAAAAGCAGGCCGCAACGCGGCGTGTGAAAAATAAGATCAAGAGAAACGCAGAGGCGAACAATGGGGGCAAGCTCGATGACGCAGCACCTGATGTGGCTCTTACTGTCGTGCGGCGTCCTGCTTGAGGCGTGCGACCCTGCCGAGTTCCGGCCGGCTCGCGGCGTTCACGATTATCCCTCTGAGAAGACCTCCTATCGCGTGCGTGAGATCGAGCCGAGTTGCGAGCTCATCGGCCACGTGGTGCATACCGGTAACCTCGACTCGATTGCCGAGACCGTGGCCAACCATGGCGGCACGCACTACCGCATCGTGGACGACTTCGGCGGCGAGTCGCTCGAGATCGGGTGGAACTCGTACAGCGGCGGCGGCAATGCTTCAGCTCGCAAAGTGAAGCATCACGAGTACGCCGCCGAAGCCTACCGCTGTCGCTAATAGGCAGCCGATCGGCATCGCTTTTTCAGATTTGTTGTGCTTCCGATTGACACTGGTTCCGTTCGGAACCATAGTCTCCGCATGACGCAGTCAACGAGCGACGCGGACTGGCTGACTCCTGACGAACCGCCCTCAGTCTCGCAGTCCGTTCGGCTGCCGAGTGGGGGCGTCTACGTGGTCGATGCGGAGGGCGAGACGGCGGTGCGCTTCGGCTCGCTGTCACAGGCAATGCTGGCGGGGCCGCCGATGTCGCCCGAGGCGCAGATCCGCGGGCGAGGTGGCGTGCTCGCCGAGGCTGCGCCGGATCGCGCGGAGTGGATCGCGACGGTCCTCGGCGCCGAGATGATCGAGCGCGAGATTCGAGGTGCAGCATGATCACCGACCACGAGCGCGAGGTCGCGAAGGCGCTCTTCCAGCGCGTAGTCGGTCGGTGCGTGCGCGAGGCCCGCGAGGCTGCGGGGCTCACGCAGGTCCAGCTCGGGCGGATGGTGGGCGTGACGCAGAACTC
>Ga0070684_100000531_pt1 | contig 26141 bp, 19 predicted proteins | sample KBSC723LmetaG_FD_65653 | JGI IMG/M metagenome (GOLD analysis project Ga0070684, IMG submission 65653) | Corn rhizosphere microbial communities from Kellogg Biological Station, Michigan, USA - KBS C7.2-3L metaG | ecosystem: Host-associated > Plants > Roots > Rhizosphere ...
TGTGGGGCACGGCGGTCGACAACCTCGCCTGGTGGCGCATGGTCGATCCCGACGGCAACTGGCTCGAGGTCGCGCGTCTCAATCATAACCGCGGCAAGATTCACGAAGCCGCCGTCGCCAGCTTCGACCTTACGTGGAAGGACGGACGCGACGTGCCGGAGCGCGCGCGCGTGCTGCGCACCGAGCGCGTCGAGATCGAAGGCCGCAAGTTTCGCAAGGCCGGTCTCGGCAAGGACGTGACCGACAAGTTTCTCGGCGGTCTGCCGGGCGTGCAGAAAGAAGGCTGCGACGGCGTGATCACTTCGGCGCGCTGGGTCCTGCACCGGATGCCGAAGCACACGCGCACGGTATGCATGGAGTTTTTCGGTCACGCGCGCCACGCGATCCCGTCGATCGTCGAGATCAAAACCTTCCTCGACGCGCGCTCGCGCGAGGACGGCACGCAGCTCGCCGGATTGGAACACCTGGATGAGCGCTACCTGCGCGCAGTCGGCTACGCCACGAAATCCCGGCGCGGCGCGCTGCCGAAGATGGTGCTGCTCGGCGACATCGTCGGCGACGACGAGGATGCCGTCGCGCGAGCGACGTCCGAAGTCGTGCGCATCGCCAACAGCCGCTCCGGCGAAGGCTTCGTTGCCGTCAATGCGGACGCGCGCAAGAAATTCTGGCTGGATCGCTCGCGCACGGCTGCAATCGCGCGCCACACGAACGCGTTCAAGATCAACGAAGACGTGGTGATTCCGCTCGAGCGCATGGGCGATTACACCGATGCGATCGAGCGCATCAACATCGAGCTGTCGTTCAAGAACAAGCTGCGGCTGCTGGACGAATTGCAGCAGCACCTGGCGGGCGAGCTCCAGCTCGGTGAGCCGATCGGTGAACGCAAGGCGGAGGCGCAGCAGGTGCTGACCGAGACGCGCGCTCGCTGGGCCTATCTCGGCGAGCATCTCGACACGCCGCTCGCCGCAGCATTGCCGCGTCTCGCGCAGCTGGGCTTCGAGCCGGTGCGTGCGGAGCTCGAACGGCGAGCAGAGCGCGAGCCGAACATACGAGTGTTCGACATCCTGCAGGACCGTTCTATTCGGACCTCATGGAAATCCGAGGTGCGCGCGCACCTGCGCCGGCTGTTCGGTGGCGACGCATTCGCACCAGTGCTGCGGGCGATCGAAGAGATTCACCAGCGCGTGCTGCGCGGGCGTGTCTGGATCGCTCTGCACATGCACGCCGGCGACGGCAACGTGCACACCAACATTCCGGTCAACTCGGATGACTACGAGATGCTGCAGGAGGCGAACCGCTCCGTGGTGCGCATCATGCAGATCGCGCGCGATCTCGGCGGCGTGATTTCCGGCGAGCACGGCATCGGCATCACCAAGCTGGAATTCCTGACCGAAGCGGAGACTGCAGACTTTCGCGCGTACAAGCAGCGTGTCGATCCGCAGGGGCGCTTCAATCGCGGCAAGCTGCTGCCGGACGGCGACCTGCGCAACGCCTACACGCCGAGCTTCAACCTGCTCGGGCACGAATCGCTGATCATGCAGCACTCCGACATCAACTCGATCTCGGATGCGATCAAGGATTGTCTGCGCTGTGGCAAGTGCAAGCCGGTTTGCGCGACTCACGTGCCGCGGGCGAATCTGCTGTACTCGCCGCGCAACAAGATTCTCGCCACGTCGCTGCTGATCGAGGCCTTCTTATATGAAGAGCAGACGCGCCGCGGCGTCTCGATCCGCCACTTCGACGAATTCTCCGACGTCGCGGATCACTGCACCGTCTGCCACAAGTGCGAGAAGCCGTGCCCGGTGGACATCGACTTCGGCGACGTGTCGATGGCGATGCGCGATCTGCTGCGGCGGATGGGCAAGAGGCGCTTCAACGCCGGCACCGCGGCTGCAATGGTGTTTCTGAATGCCACGAATCCCGAGACGATCAAACTCGCGCGCAAGGTGATGCTCGAATGGGGCTTCAAGGCGCAGCGGCTCGGCAATCGCGTGCTGCGTGCCTTCGCGAACGCGCAGACCGCGCGGCCGCCGGCGACTACCGGCAAGCCGCAGCTCAAAGAGCAGGTCGTGCATTTCGTGAACAAGAAGATGCCGGGCGGCCTGCCGAAGAAAACCGCGCGAGCGCTGCTGGATATCGAGGATCGCCACTACGTGCCGATCATTCGCGATCCCGCGCGCACCAGCAGCGAGTCCGACGCCGTGTTCTACTTTCCCGGCTGCGGCTCGGAGCGGCTGTTCTCGCAGGTTGGCCTCGCGACCCAAGCGATGCTGTGGAACGTCGGCGTGCAGACTGTCTTGCCGCCCGGTTATTTGTGCTGCGGCTATCCGCAGCGCGGCGCAGGTCAGTTCGACAAGGCCGACAAGATCATCACCGACAATCGCGTGCTGTTTCACCGCGTCGCGAACACGCTCAACTATCTCGACATCCGCACCGTGGTCGTCAGCTGCGGCACGTGCTTCGATCAGCTGCAAGGCTACAAATTCGACGAGATCTTCCCCGGCTGCCGCATCGTCGACATCCACGAGTATCTGATGGAGCGCGGCGTGCAGCTCAGCGGCGTCACCGGCGTGCGCTACATGTATCACGATCCGTGTCACTCGCCGATCAAGGGACAGGATCCGTTACAGGTCGTGAATACGCTGCTCAACGACAAGCTCAACGGCCGGGTCGAGAAAAACGACCGGTGTTGCGGCGAGTCCGGCACGTTCGCGATGACGCGCCCCGACGTTGCGACACAAGTGCGCTTCCGCAAGGAACGAGAGATGAAGGCGGGCGCGGCACGCCTGCGCGCCGACGGCTTCAAAGGCGAGGTGAAGGTGCTCACGTCGTGCCCGTCGTGCATGCAAGGGTTGAAGCGCTACAACGACGATGCGGACCTGGACGCCGACTACATCGTCGTGGAGATCGCGCGGCACGTGCTCGGCCCGCAATGGCTGCCGGAGTACGTGCGTGCTGCAAACAACGGCGGCATCGAACGAGTATTGGTATGAAGAAGAACGAGGTGGGCGTATGAAAGCGAATGGGTTGCTGGTCGCGCTGTTCGCGGTGCTCGCAACGGCGCAGGTCGAGGCGGCCGATGCACCTGCGAGCGTCATCGAGCACTACGGTCTGGAGCAGGCCGAGAAGCCGGTCAGCGAGCGCGCGGGCTGGCACAAGCCGAAGAGCATTCTTGTCGGCAGCTTCATTCCCGGCGTCGCCGAGGCATTGAAGTCAGCAGCGCCGGACGCCGAGTTCATCGTCGCGAATCCGGCCGACATCGCCAAGCAGGCGGCCAAGGCCGACGTCGTGATCGGCTTCTGCACGCCTGAAGTCCTCGCCGCCGGCAAATCGATCCGCTGGATCCAGCTCGTCACCGCCGGTGTGGAAAATTGCGTGTCGATCCCTGCCGTGCGCGAGCGCGACATCCTGGTCACCAACATGCAGCGGATCGGCGGGCCGATCATCGCCGAGCACGTCATGGCCATGGTGCTGGGCTTCACTCGCGGCATCGACGTCTACGTCGCCGCGCAACCGCGCGCTGAATGGCGCCGCAGTACGCCTGCGGGTCGCATGGAAGTGATCGATGGCAAGACCATGCTGGTCGTCGGACTCGGCGGCATCGGCAGCGAAGTCGCGAAGCGCGCACACGCGCTCGGCATGAAGGTCGTCGCGACGCGCGCGAGCGGTCGCACCGGGCCGGACTTCGTGAGCTACGTCGGCTTGCCCGACGAGTTGCCGAAGCTCGCGAGCGAAGCGGACTTCGTGGTCAACACCGCGCCGCTTACGCCGCAGACCACTGGCATCTTCGACGCCGCATTCTTCGCGAAGATGAAGCCGACTGCGTACTTCATCAACGTCGCGCGCGGCAAGAGCGTCGTCACGTCGGCGCTGGTCGAGGCGTTGAACGGCAAGAAGATCGCCGGCGCCGGGCTCGACGTCACCGATCCCGAGCCGCTGCCGCCGGACCATCCGTTGTGGAAGGCGGCAAACGTCATCATCACGCCGCACGTCGCCAACGATTCCGATCTCGGCTACGACGCGCAGATCAAGGTGGTGCAGGAAAATCTGCGCCGCTATGTCGCCGGCGAGCGGATGTTGTCGGTCGTCGATGTAAGTAAAGGGTACTAGCTCCCAGGAACCACCGATGGGCCGCAGGCGTTTTGCGGCCCATGGCGGTGGAGAATTTGCAGCGGGCCAGTCAGCTCGCGATCGGTCGTAATTGCTGGCGCATCGAGTACGCCTCGCGAGCGGGGTTCCTGATCGACGCGGACGCCTATTTCAAAGCGTTCGTCGAGGCCGCGCGCAATGCGCGCCGCTCGATCCTGATCGCCGGCTGGGATTTCCACAGCCGCACGCGCCTGTTGTGCGAGAACGGCCGCGACTGCGAGCTGGAGCTCGGCCGCTTCCTGAACGACCTGGTGCGCCGCCAGCGCGAGCTGCACGTCAATGTCCTGATCTGGGATTACCCCATGATCTTCGGGCTCGACCGCGAGTGGGCGCCGCTGTATAGCCTGTCGTGGAAGCCGCACCGCCGGATCCGCTTTCGCTACGACAACACGCATCCGACCGGCGGCTGCCATCACCAGAAGATCGTAGTCATCGACGACATGGTCGCATTCAGCGGCGGCATCGACCTGACCTCACGTCGCTGGGACACGTGCGAGCACGCTCCGCAAAATCAACACCGCGTGATGGCCGGCGCGCCGTATCCGCCGTTTCACGACATCATGATGGCGGTCGAAGGCCCCGCTGCGCGCGCGCTCGGCGATCTGTTGCGCGACCGCTGGCAACGCGCCACGCACGAGAAGCTCGATCCGCCGTGGACGAAGCGGAGTGTATTCCGCCGCGCTGGTCCGCATCCAGCCGGCGCGATCTGGCCGACCTCGATCGCCGAGCCGTTGCGCGACGTTCCGGTCGGCATCGCGCGCACTGAACCTGCAGTCAACAACGCCGGCGGTGTGCGGGAAATTGAAGCCCAATATCTCGACACGATCGCGGCCGCGCGCGACTCGATCTATATCGAGAATCAATACTTCACCGCCGACAAAGTCGGCGATGCACTCGCTGCGCGACTCGGCGAGCCCGACGGGCCGGAAGTCGTGGTGGTGTTGCGCGAGCTCAGCCATGGCTGGCTCGAAGAAGTGACGATGCAGACGCTGCGCACCAAGCTCATCGCGCGGCTGCGCGCCGTCGACGTGCACGATCGCTTCCGCGTCTATTATCCGTTCATCGAGGGACTGAAGACCGGCACGTGTATCGACGTGCACTCGAAGCTGATGATCGTCGACGACGAGATCGTGCGCATCGGCTCGGCGAATCTCGCGAACCGCTCGATGGGACTCGACACCGAGTGCGACCTCACGATCGAAGCGCTCGGTCGCGACGACGTACGCGCAACGATCTGCAATCTGCGCGCGGAGCTGCTCGCCGAACATCTCGGTTCCGAGCCGGCACGCGTGCGCGAGGCAATCGAGCGCACGCGCTCGGTGCGCGGCGCAATCGAAAGCCTGCAGAGCAACGAGCGCACGCTGAAAACGTTGGCCGATCTGCCCCTGGTCTCTCCGGCCATGCTGAGCGTCGTGAGCGTGGCCGATCCGGAGAAGCCGGTGGCGCTGGCCGATCTCGCGAATCTGCTCAGCTCCGACGACGAGACGGACGAAGGGTCGCGCTCGCCGGCGTGGGGCAACATCGCTGCGCTCGCGGTGCTGTGTCTGGCGCTGACCGCGCTCTGGAAGCTGACGCCGCTGGCTACTTTCCTCGACGGCAATCACGTGACCGGCTGGGCGCGCCGCGCCGGCGACGAGTGGTGGGTGCCGATCCTCACTATCCTGCTCTACACACCCGTCGCCTTCACGTTGTTCCCGCGGCCGCTGCTCACGCTGTTTGCGGTGATCGCGTTCGGCCCGTTCATGGGCTTCGTCTACGCGATGCTCGGCATCGAGCTGTCCGCGTGGGTGAGCTTCGTACTCGGCAAGAAAATGCATCGCAACACCGTGCGCCGTATCGCTGGAACGAAGCTCAACGGCATCCTGCAGGTGCTGCGTCGGCGCGGACTTCTCGCCATGACTGCTTTGCGGCTGGTGCCGATCGCGCCGTTCCTGGTCGAAGGCGTGGTGGCCGGCGCTGCGCGCGTCAAGCTTTCGGATTTCATGATCGGCACCGCGCTGGGCATGCTCCCGGGCACGCTCACGTCCACGGTGTTCGGCGATCAGCTGCAGACCTGGCTGGAAGATCCGAGCCGGATCAACTACTGGGCGATCGCACTCGTGTTGGGACTGCTCGGCATCGCAACCTGGCTGGTGCGGCGCTGGCTCATCGTTTCCGGGCCGTCGGCCGCGCAACGAGGCGCCGGTGGACGCACGAGTTGATAACGATGCGAGCGGCGCCGCTGGCATCGGCCACCGGCACGTCTCGATCGGTTCCTACAACATTCACAGCTGCCGGGGCTGGAGCCCGCGGCGCTGGCCGTCGCGGATCGCCGAGGTGCTGCGCGAGCTCGATTGCGACATCTACGGCCTGCAGGAAGTCGACAACGAAGAAGGCGAGACCGAGGACTCGATGCAGCTCGAGTACCTGTCGCGCGCGCTGGAAATGGCAGCGGTGCCGGGACTGCGCATCGTTCGGCACAGCGGTCAATTCGGCAACGCATTGCTGACGCGCCTGCCGATCGTCAGCGTGCATCGTCACGATCTGAGCTATTCGTGGTTCGAGCCGCGCGGCGCACTCGACGTGCAACTCGATCTCGGGCATCACTGCCTGCGCGTCATCACGACGCATCTCGGCCTGAGCCGCTCGGAGCGACGTTCGCAGTGGCGGCAGCTGTTGCAGGCGGTCGCAACGGCGCCCGCGGAACTGCCGACGGTCGTGCTCGGCGACATGAACGAGTGGTTTCCGTTCTCTGCGACGCTGCGCGATGCGCATCGCATCCTTGGCGAGCCGCTCGCGCCGGTGGCATTTCCTTCGTTCGCGCCGTTCCTGGCGCTGACGCGCATCTGGGTGCGGCCGGTCGGGGCGATGAAGTCGATCGAGGTGCATCGCACGCCGCTGTCGCGACGCGCGTCCGATCATCTGCCGGTGAAGGCAATCATCGACGTGGAGAAATTCAAGCCGGGTTAGTGGCTGGCGAGGATCCGCGCCTTGCTCTGCTCGTACTGCTGCTCGCTGAGTACGCCGAGCTCGCGCAACCGATGGTGCTCGCGCATTTCATCGCGCAACAGCTGCGGTCGTTCCTGCGGTCGCAGCGTCTTGGCGGCGTTGATGCTTCTGATCAACTCGATGAAGAAGCGCTTGCCTGCGCGTGCGCTGCCGATGCCGCCGACCACGCTGAGCAGTGTTGAGCCGCCATGCTGGCTGACGAACTCCAGCGATTCGACCGTACGGCGCAGAAACATCGCGATCGCGCCGCCTGAGGCGACGAGTGTCACCAGCGCACTGAGAAAGATCGGGCTCGACCAGCGCGCGGCATCCGTCCAGGTAGCCCACACGCCGCCCGCACCGAGCAGGATCATGCTCGTGGCCAGCGTGAGCCAGAACCAGGAGATCGAGCGCACGCGCACCGGCTTGGGATTCGCGAAGCGCAGATCGAACTCATACTTGCGCGGTTGCGCGTCCGGACGCACGGTCCGTACGGCCACGAAGTGATCTTCGAAAATCGACACATCCGTCTCGCAGCCGCGCAGCCGGCTTTTCAGCGCGTAGCTGGTGCGCACCTTGCGCAGGCGATGCGCAGTGGGAGCGGCAACGCTGCCGGGCTCGGCTTCGATGTGAATGTGTTCGGCGCGCGCAATGACGATGGCGCGATGGTCGTGAGGTACTTGTTCGGCGCGCGCGGGCACAGGCAGAAGACTCCCTACAGAACGCCTTGGATCCTAGGGCCAGCGGCCCTGCCCGCAGTGAGACGTGCATCACACTCGCCGGTCCCTGCGACAGCGCGGTCCCCGATTTCGGGGACTGCCCGATGCAACTGTTAAGTGCCGTCGATGAAGCGGAGGAATTCCGCGCGGGTGCGCGCGTCTTCGCGGAACGCGCCGAGCATCTTGCTCGTGACCATCGAGACGCCGCGTTTGTGCACGCCGCGCGTGGTCATGCACTGATGAACTGCATCGATGACGACACCGACGCCGCGTGGCCGCAGTACGCTGGCAATGCATTGCGCGATCTGCGCGGTGAGCTTTTCCTGCACCTGAAAGCGGCGGGCGTAACCGTCGACGACGCGTGCGAGCTTGCTGATGCCGACCACTTTGTTGGTCGGCAGGTAGCCGACGTGCGCGCGGCCGATGATCGGCGCCATGTGATGCTCACAGTGCGATTCGAACTCGATGTCACGCAGCACGATCATCTCGTCGTAGCCTTCGACTTCTTCGAACGTGCGCCGCAGGTAGTCGGCGGGATCGTTGAGGTAACCGGAAAACCAGTCCCGATAGGCGCGCACGACGCGCGTCGGCGTGTCGCGCAGGCCCTCGCGCGACGGCTCCTCGCCGGCCCATTGCAGCAGCGTGCGCACAGCTTGTTCGGCTTGTTGCTGACTCACGCGGGGACTGCTTGCCGCCTGCTTCTTGCTTGCGCTCGCTCGCGCCATTGCGGTGTCCTCATCCGGGGCTCGTAGGCTACCATGCGCTTAAAGAACGGCGGGGGAGAACCAAGCAATGCGTCTCGGCTTCATCGTCATCGTCGCGGCGGCGCTCTTTTACGGGAACCAAACGCGCGCGGAAATCGTCAGTGCAGGGCCCTCGGGCTTCAACCTGCGGGAAGTCGCGGAAGTGCCGAATCCGGCACCGGTCGTCTGGGCGATGCTCTCGGACATCGGCAAGTGGTGGGACCCGGAGCACACGTATTCCGGCGACTCCCGCAATCTTACGCTCGAGCCATTCGTGCGCGGCTGCTTCTGCGAGAAGCTCAGCCTGTATGCGGGCATCGAGCACGCGACCGTCATCTATGCGCAGCCGGCCAAGACGCTGCGCCTCTCCGGCGCACTCGGGCCGTTGCAGGAATTCGGCGTCACCGGCGTGATGACCTGGAACATCGAGCCCGCCGGCGGCGGCTCGCGAATCACGTTGACCTACAACGTCGGCGGGTATGCCGACCGGCCGCTCGCCGACTGGGCGCCGATCGTGGACGAAGTCATCGGCGGCCAGCTCAAGCGCCTGGTGCGCTATATCACCCAGGGAAATCCCGAGGCGCCGAAGGCCGAGGCACCCAAGCAGTAGAACCAGGGAACTGATTCGTCCCCGGAAGTCTTACAGGAATGTCGGGCCGCGGCCTGATCCACAGGACCTGCTTCATGCGCATTCGCAGCTTGCTCATCGTCGGCGCGGCGTTAATCGCGGCCGGCTGCCAGACCGTACAGACCACGCAACCGGGCGCTGTCGGCGTCAATCGCAAGCAGCACATGATGGTGTCGGAGCAGGAGATCGAGAAGGGCTCCGAGGTCGCCTACAACGACGAGTTGAACAAGGCGAAGCAGAAGGGCGCACTGAACGCGGACAAAGCCACCTATCAGCGCGTGCAGAACATCGTGCGCCGGCTCATTCCGCAGACCGCGACGTTTCGTCCGGACGCGCCGCAGTGGAAATGGGAAGTGAACGTGCAGACCACCGAGGACGTGAACGCGTACTGCATGCCCGGCGGCAAGATCATGGTGTACACCGGTTTGATCGATAAGCTGCACGCGACCGACGCCGAGCTCGCGGCGGTGATCGGTCATGAAATTGCACACGCGCTGCGCGAGCACTCGCGCGAGCGCATTTCGCAGGCCTACGCGGAGCAGCTCGCACTGGCCGGGATTGCCGTGGCGACGGGAGCGGGCGAGGCGACGATGCAGCTCGCGAGCCAGATATCCGCGGTGACGTTCTCACTGCCGCACAGTCGCGAGCAGGAGGCCGAAGCGGATCGCATCGGGCTGGAGCTCGGTGCCCGCGCCGGTTACGACCCGAACGCAGCGGTTACTCTGTGGCAGAAGATGGGCAAGCTCGCGAGCGGTGGGCCGCCGGAGTTTCTCAGCACGCACCCGTCAGGCGAGTCGCGCATTCGCGATTTGCAGGCGTTGGTGCCGAAGGTGATGCCGCTGTATCAGGCGGCCGCGCGTTAGACGAGCGCGACCCAAAGCGCAGCTGCACCGAGCACGACGGCGATCGCTGCAGCAGCAGTAAGCCAGAGCACGCGACGGTGCAGATCCGTGACGGCGCGTGCGACGCCGGCGAGCTGCTCCGCCATCTGTGCCACGAGCTCGGCTTGTCGCCGCTCGTTTTCCTCCAGGCTAGCCACACGCGCAGCCAGCTCTTCATAGCCCTGCGCTCCCGGCAGCTGTGCTACCGACGGTGCTTGCTTGGTGCGCTTCATCAGCTCGCGCGAGACGTCGAGGATCGACGGCACGAGCTGGACGATCTGTAACCAGGGAACGGCCATGACGGGTATGGTGCCAAAAAATAGCCGGCAAAAGTCACGCCTTTTGACGGCGTCGTCGAAAGGGCCTCGGCCGCTTTCGACCAAAAAAAGCTCCGCGGCATCGCTGCCGCGGAGCTCCTTGACTCCCCACGGTGAAGCGGCGGGCTAGGTCTTGCTGCGCGCCATGAACTCGGCCTTGTTCAGGTAACCGTCGCCGTTGGTATCCAGCGCGGCGAAGTTATCCGACAGTTTGCTGTCGGCCGTGGCTTCCGTCTTGCTGATCTGCGAGTCGGCATTCTTGTCGAGCGCGTCGAACGTCGCCGACGATTTCATGCCGGTGTCATGCGACTTGTCCTTGTTGTCGCCGGCCTGTGCTGCGAACGCCAGCAGCGTGGCTGCGATCAGAGCTAGGAATCTGGTCATGGTGTTCCTCCTTCGCGCGGCGCGAAGCGCCGCGGTCTGGAAAAACGCGGCGCCGCTGCCGGGTGTTCCGTAAAAACGGCCTCCTGCAGCGCCACGTTGCAGAGTCCCGCCCGCTTGACGAAACTTGGCAACTGCTGCAATACCCCTGTGCGATGTTCACCGGCCGAACCAGCGGAAAAAGCGGACCTGCGACCATGACTCTCCCTGCCTCCCTGCTGATCGTCGACGACGACCGCGAGCTCGGTCAGATGCTCACCGAATACCTGACCGGCGAAGGGTTTCAGGTGACGCTGTTGCGCGACGGGGCCGAGGCGCTGGAAAAGTTGACCGAGCAGACGCATCCGTTCGACCTGGTGATTCTCGACGTGATGCTGCCCTCGCTGAGCGGCTTCGAGGTGCTGCGTCGACTGCGCCACAGCCTATCGGTGCCGGTGATCATGTTGACGGCGCATGGCGCCGACGTCGACCGCATCGTCGGACTCGAGCTCGGCGCTGACGATTACCTGTCGAAGCCTTTCAATCCGCGCGAGCTGGTCGCGCGCGTGCGCGCAGTGCTGCGGCGGTTTTCGCCGCGCGACACCGACATGCCGGCGCATCCGGTCAGTGTCGGTCCGCTGCGGCTCGATCCCGCGACCTTCGAGGTCACGCTGTCGGGCGAGTCGGTGCGACTGACCGGCACCGAGCTACGCCTGCTCGAAGTCTTGATGCGTGCCGTCGGGCAAGTGCAGTCCCGCGAGTCGCTCACCGAGCGAGTGCTCGGCCGGCGCCTCACGCCGTACGATCGCAGCATCGACACGCACGTCAGCAATCTGCGGCGCAAGCTCGGGCTCGGCGAGAACGGTCTGCCCGAGATTCGCAGCATCCGCGGCGCGGGTTACGTCCTGATCGCCAGCAGTGAGGCGCGATCGTCAGCGTGAGAGTGCGCGCATGAGATCACTCTTTCTAAGAATCTTCCTGTCGTTCTGGGCAGCCATGCTGCTCGTGCTGCTCGCGACCGGTGCGGTGGCGTGGTACCGGTTCAACAAGGTCCAGAGCATCACCATCGACATCAAGACGCTCGGCAACGAAGCCTCCGCGCGCCTGCTGGTGGGCGGACTGCCGGCACTGCACGACTGGATCGAAGAGACCGAGGATCGCTATCGCGACCGACGGATCTTCATCGTCGACCAGAGCGGCGAGGACATCCGCAAGCTCGAGTTACCGCCGACCTATCGCAGCTACGTCGAGCGACTGCGCGATGCGGGCTTCCTCGGCAAGGAGCTGATACCGAGCCGGCGCGACGATCCTCTACTGCTGACGCCGCTGTTCACGGATCGAGATGGGCGCGTGTACACGCTGCTGGTGAGCCGGCAGATCTGGAGAAATCTGCTGTTCGCGCCCGATGTGAACATCCTGCTGCTCGCGACCGCACTGTTGTTCAGCGTGGCGGTGTGCTGGCCATTGGCGCGTTACCTCAGCAAACCCGTCGAGCGTCTGCAATCGAGCGCTCGTTCGCTCGCAGCGGGCAACATGGAGGCGCGCGTCGGACAGGAATTCTCGCAGCGCCGCGACGAGTTGGGCGTGCTGGCTCGCGATTTCGACACGATGGCCGATCACGTGCGCAACCTGATCGCCTCGAAGGAGAACCTGCTGCGTGCGATGTCGCACGAGCTGCGCTCGCCGCTGGCGCGGCTGCGGGTCGCGACGGACCTGGCGCGTCGGCCGAACGCGGACGTGGCGCGGCAGCTCGATCGCATCGAGCTGGAGGCCGAACGGCTCGATACGCTGATCGGGCAGATCCTGCAGCTCTCGCACCTGCGCGCTGTCCCGACGTTGCCGCGTGAGCCGCTGGATCTCACGAGTCTGATGAACGAGATCATCGAAGATGCTCGCCTGGAGGCGGGCGCGGAAGAGAAGTCCGTCGACTGGTCATCGCCCAAGGAGGCGGTGATCGTCGAAGGCGATCACGGACTGCTGCGCAGTGCGATCGAGAACGTACTGCGCAACGCTGTGCGCTTCACCAAGCCGTCGTCCGCCGTAAAAGTACGCGCAGATCGCGCGGGCCCGAAAGTGTCGATCACCATCGACGATCGTGGACCGGGCGTGCCGGAGCCCGACCTGCAGCGCATCTTCGAGCCGTTCTATCGAGTTGCCGAATCGCGCGACCGCGACTCCGGCGGCACGGGTCTCGGCCTGGCGATCACCGCGCGCATCGTGTCGCTGTATGGCGGTAACGTGCAGGCGCGCAATACTCCCGACGGCTTGCGCGTCGAGATCGCACTCCCCGCGCGCTAGTAATGATTGTGGTTGTTTTTCTGCGCGAGCGCATGACTGCGCAGTAACTGCGCTCGCTCGCGAATCGCGCTGATTTCTTCGGGCGCGACCGTGCTGCCGGCACTGCTCTTCGCTAGTTCCACTGCACCCTGCAAATTGAAACGCAGCTCGAGCGAATCCGCGCTCGACAGGCCGTTGCCGGAATAGTGCAGCAGACGTGCTCCGCGAAACTCGTAATCGCCCGTGCGCGAATCGGCACGTTGCTCGCGGATGCGCAGTTGCTCGCCATCAGCGAAGGTTGCGTCGTACTTGGTGGCGATGCCCGCGGCATTGAGCTGACCGCTCAGCGTCATCGCGCCCGCGAACCCGGTCTTCGGCGGCGCGATTACAGGTGCGAGCGGCGTGCTCTGCGGCGGCGCCGGTTCCTTCGAACAAGCACCGAGTGCGAGCAGAATCAAGCCCGTCTGCAGGCTGCGACATGTCCTGAACATAAGCTTCACGCCGTACGATGCGATTGCGAGTTGCACTGAGAAACGCGTAATTCGATCACTGCTGCAGCCGTCGGATCAAGGTGCCGCGTGGTTCGAACGTGAAGCAGCTCACGCGGCGGCCACGACCGTTCCTCTAGTCTGTTCCTCGCCGACTGTTCCACCCGACACGGAGAACTCGATGAGCGCAGGTCATTCCGCTACTACCCAGGTCCGACGCCCGGCGCCGGCCGCTCCTGCGCGCCCGACTCAGGCTGCTGCCCCTGCTCGCAACACGCAGCAATTCGCGTTCGCTGCCGCGAGTGGCGACGACGACGAGATCCGCTTGCACCTCGGCGACATCCAGCTCCCGCCTCCGGACACCGAGATGCGCGTCGAGGGCTTCAAGCCCACGTTGCTCAGCCGCCTGCTCGATCTGGTGATGCCGCTGCGCTGAACGTGTAGGCTGCGGAGCCGTGCTCCGCGCGCTCACGACCCTCTTACTATTACTGCTAGCGGCGCCTTCGGGCGCCGCTCCTGCATTTGCCGATGTGAATGCAGACGTGCGCGCCGTCTTTCAATTGCTGCAGGATCGCTTGCGGCTCATGCAGGAAGTTGCCGCCTCGAAGCACGCACGCAATGCGCCCGTTGTCGACGCGGAGCGCGAACAGCAGGTTCTTGAAACGACTGTGCGGCAGGCGGGCGATCTCGGCATCGATGGGGCGTCGGCGCGACAACTGTTCTCGCTGCAGATCCGACTCGCGGTTCGCGTGCAGGAATCCTTCATTGCCGACTGGCGTTCGGGCGCGCCCGCTCCGGCGCAGGTGCGCGATCTCGCGGCCGACCTGCGTCCGCAGCTCGACCGCATCGGTGCTGACTTGCTCCACGCAATCTATCTGGCCTTGCCCGAGTTTCAGCGCAAGGACTTTGCCGCTCGCTATGGCGCTCAGGCGCAGCTCGTGGACGCACCTGGCGTCACCGACGCAGATCGACGCGAACTGACGAACGCGCTCGGCTTGCTGCGACCGGCCGCGCTGTCGCCGCTAGACCGTATCCGCGCCAGCCACGTACTGCGAGTCGGTATGACAGGCGACTACGCTCCGTTCGACGTGGAGGAGGGCGGTTCGCTGCGCGGCGCGGATGTCGAGCTCGCGCTGGCGCTGGCTGAGAAGTTGCAAGTTCAACCGCAGTTCGTGCGGACCAGCTGGCCCAGCTTGATGCAGGACTACGCAGCCGGCCGCTTCGACCTCGCCGTTGGCGGCATCACGGTGACTCCCGCTCGCGAAGCTCAGGCCGTGTTCTCGATTCCGTATCACAGCGGCGGCAAGACACCGATCGTTCGTTGCGGCAGGCAGGCGAGCTTCGACACGCTGGCGGAGATCGATCGGCCCGACGTACGCGTCATCGTCAATCCCGGCGGTACCAACGAGCAGTTCGCGCGTGAGCATCTGGGCGCTACCCAACGCCTGGTCCATCCCGACAATCGCACGATCTTCGCCGAGATTGCCGCCGGTCGCGCCGACGTGATGGTGACCGATGACGTCGAAGTCGAGCTGCAGGTGCGTCGCGATGCGCGACTGTGCCGTGCTACGCAAGAGACGTTCACCGTCGCCCGCAAGGCAATCCTGTTACAGCGAGACCCTGCGCTCGCAGCTGCGGTGAACGCGTGGCTGCAGAGTGCGCTCGCTGCAGGATGGCCGGCCGCCTGGCTCGACGCAGCCATGCATTAAGTAAGCGGTTTGGCTTACCGGCGCACGGGTGTAATTCGCCGGCGGCGTTGATCGCAGCGCCTGCGCTTTCTGTATGCTTGCGCGAATTTGGTCGTACGAGCTGGAGGTCAACTCAGATGGGCTGGATAGTGTTCGGCGTCTTGATCGCCATCGCGTTCTTCTTCGTTTCTATCTACAACCGGCTGGTCGGCGGGCGCAACGCCTACAAGAACGCCTTCGCACAGATCGATGTGCAGCTCACGCGTCGCCACGACTTGATCCCGAACCTGGTGGAAACCGCCAAGGGTTACATCAAGCACGAGCGCGAGACTCTCGAAGCCGTCATCGCCGCGCGTAACAGCGCCGTGAGCGGTTTGAAGCGCGCCGCTGCAAACCCGGGCGACCCCGCGTCCGTGCAGCAGCTCGCTGGCGCCGAGGCGCAGCTCAACGGCGCGCTCAGCCGGTTGTTCGCGGTCGCCGAGGCCTATCCGGACCTCAAGGCGAACCAGAACATGATGCAGCTCTCCGAAGAGCTGACGTCCACCGAGAACAAGGTCGCGTTCGCGCGCCAGGCGTTCAACGACGCGGTCATGAACTACAACAACCAGCGCGAGATGTTCCCCAACAGCATCGTCGCAGGCATGTTCATGTTCACGCCGGCGCAGCTGCTGGAAATCGAGTCGCCGGAGAAGCGCGCCGTTCCGCAGGTCAAATTCACCTAAATGAATTTCTTCAAGCGTCAGGACGAGGCGCGCCGTGCCTCGCGGCGCCTCGTCGTGCTATTCAGCCTTGCGGTGGTGGTCGTCGTCGCGTCGGTCGATCTGGTTGTCTTTTTCTTGATGCGGCAGGGCGAAGCGCACGCGCACGGCTACATGCCGCCGCTCGGCGAATGGCTGGCCATGCATCCGCGCATGGTGATCGGCACCACTCTCGTCGTGCTGGCAATCATCGTGCTCGCGAGCGTCTACAAGACGATGCTCCTGGGCGGCGGCGGCGGAGTCGTCGCCCGGTCGCTCGGCGGCGTGCGCATCTCCGCGGACACGACTGATCCGTTGCAGCGCCGGCTTCTCAACGTCGTGGAGGAGATGGCAATCGCCGCGGGTGTGCCGATGCCCGAGGTCTACCTGCTGGAGCAGGAGAGCGGCATCAACGCGTTCGCGGCGGGTCACAATGCATCGAACGCTGCGATCGGCGTGACCCGCGGCACGTTGACGGCGCTGAACCGCGCCGAGCTGCAAGGTGTCGTCGCACACGAGTTCAGTCACGTCCTCAACGGCGACATGCGCCTCAACGTGCGGCTCATGGGCTTGCTGTTCGGGCTGCTAGTGATCGCTTTGATCGGTCGCACGGTGTTGCGAGGCGCGACGCGCGTGCGCGGCGATCGCAAGGGCGGCGTGATGATCGTCGTGCTGATCGCGCTCGCGGTGCTGATCATCGGTTACGTCGGTCTGTTCTTCGGTCGGCTCATCCAGGCCGCGGTGTCGCGCTCGCGTGAATCGCTCGCCGATGCGTCGGCGGTGCAGTTCACGCGCGATCCGAGCGGCCTGCGCGGCGCGCTCGTCAAGATCGGCGCGAACAGCGCCGGCTCGCGGGTCGGGAATGCAGAAGTCGAAGAAGTCGCGCACATGCTGTTCGCGCCCGGCATCAGCCGCTTCTTCGCGACGCATCCGCCGTTGCTCGAGCGACTCAAGGCAATCGATCCGCGCTTCGACCCGAAGGAAATCGATAGCGCCCGCGCACGCATGGCGGCGGCCGGCGCCGCAGCCGAAATGCAAGCGGCCACGGCGAAAGCGGCGGACTCGGAGGCGATGTCGATCATCGATCTGCCGGCCGCAGCTCCCGCGATGATCGCGCAGCTCGTGGGCAATCCGAGCACGGCGCACATGCAGCTCGCGCGAGAAATTCGCGAATCGCTGCCCGAGCCAGTCGTCGCGGCCGGTCGACATCCGCAGTCGGCACGCGCGCTGCTGCTCGCGCTCGCGCTCGATTCGAATCCCGAGATCCGTGCACGGCAGAAGCAGGTGATTGGGGTACGGCTGTCGGCGGAAGTCGCTGCGATGACTGCGGCACTCGAACCGCAGGTCGATGCGCTCGAGCCGGAGCAGCGCATTCCAGCCTTGCTGCGCGGCTTCCCGACGCTGCGACAGCTCACGCACGAAGAGCGAGTGCAGTTGATTGCATGCCTCAACGGCATGTTGCCGCGGGACGCGGAGGTCTCGCTGCACAGTTACGTTCTGCGCAAGCTTGCGCAGATGCACTTGCGCGACGATCTGAATCCTCGTGCGCGTCCCTCGCGCCTGACGTTGCAAGCCGTGCAGCAGGACGCGCAGGTTCTGTTTTCCGTTCTCGCGCAACACGGTCACGACGACGAGACGAGTGCGCGCCGCGCGTACGAAGCTGGCATGCATCACTTGTTTCCGCGCGCCAGGCCTGGCTACGGTCTCTCCGGACACTGGCCGCCGGCGCTCGATGTTGCGCTCAGCCGGCTCGATCAGCTCGCGCCGATCGGCAAGGAGCAGCTGGTCGAAGCGATGGTCGCGACGGTGACCCACGACCAGCAGCTGACGATGGGCGAGGCGGAACTGCTGCGCGCGGTGTGCGCGAGCCTGCATTGCCCGTTGCCGCCGCTGGTCGCGAGCTGACGCTTACAGCGACTTCAGATACTCGGCAAGATCCGTCTTCTCCGCCGCACTCAGCCCGAGCGCGAACTGACGATCGTAGTGATCGATCACATCGCGCAGCGACGCAAAGCGTCCATCGTGATAGAAGCCGCCCTTCGCGTGCGTCCACAAGCCTTTGAGCGGCGCCGTGCGATAGCGCTCGTCGGGTGCGCGCTGCGCCTGGAATGCGTCGATGCCGATCTCCTCAGGCGTGTGCATGTTCCAGCCCGGCTCCGTGTAGAGCGGCGGGACGTGGCAACGGGCGCAATCAGCTTTGCCCGCGAACAGCTCTTTGCCACGCTGCGCAGCCGCTGCATTGAAGCTGCTCGACGGTGCTCGCGGCGCCGGCAAACTCAATTGAAAGACGTGCAGTGCCGCCAGTTTGCCAGTGATCAGGTCGGGATCCTTGCGCACATCGGCGAAGCCCGCAGCAGCGGCGATCGGAAACTTGGTTGCATCGTTGAGCCGCGGATCGTAGAACGTGCCGCTGCCCTGCATTTCCAGGTTCGCCACGAACGCGTTCCAGTGCGTGACCGAGCCCCAGCCGGTCCAGGTGTGCATGTTGACGCCGGCTAGGCCGAACGCCGGAGGAATCAGCGTCGAGGCCGACTTGCCATCAGGGCGGAACGCCTTGCCGTCGAGCAACAGCTCTGCGTCGAACCGACCCGGACCCCAGCTGCGCAGCACTGAGCGTACGGCTGCTGCGTCGATGCCCGGCTGCGCCAGTCGCAGCAGATCCACGAACGGTTGCACGCTCGGCGAGAACGCGATGATTGCGCCGACGTTCAGATCGCGCGCAGCCCAACCGTCGAGCCGGTTGCCGATGCCGGGCGCGAACGAGTTGTCGACTGTCGAGTGGCACAGCGCGCAGGTTATGCCGACGGATTCGAGCCGTCGATTGCGCTCGTCGAAGAAGCCGCGCACGCCGACGACCGCATCGAGCTTCAGCAAGGCGAGAGTCGTGGCGGGATCGTTCAGATCGACGCGTCCGTGGCGCAGCTCGTTGCGCAGCGAATGGGGCAGCGCATTGACGTCGACCTTGAGGCCGAGCTCGAGCGCCGCCTTCGGGCTCAGCCCCGCACCGACACCGCCGTTCGCCTGGCCGGCGATCGCACGATGCAGGCCGAGCGTGTCGCCCCAGAAAGCCTGGTCGCCGAACGTGTCGAAACGGAAGATCTTGCGACCGCGCAGGATTTCCACGAAGCCGTTCGCGAGGTTGCGCTGCTCGGCCGGAGGCAGGGATTGCAGGTCCTGCGACATCCGCGCGACGTCGGATTGTTGATCGTCAGAGGCGGACGCAACTCCGCACGCAAGAAGGACTAGGAAGACGCACGCACGCAACCGGCTCATGGCAAATCTCCTTCCCATGTAAAAACAAGACACGAAGTGACACTTTTCTGGTATTCAATGCGACCCCCACGTCTGATCGACGTACCTCGTGTCTTCCCCGTTCCCGTCTCCTTGAAATGTCCCATTCCATCGTCATCCGCGGCGCACGCCAGAACAATCTCAAGAACCTCGATCTCGAGCTGCCGACGAACGAGCTGATCGTCGTCACCGGCGTGTCGGGCTCGGGCAAGTCCTCGCTCGTGTTCGACACGATTTATGCGGAAGGGCAGCGCCGTTACGTCGAGACGTTCTCGCCGTACGCGCGGCAGTTTCTCGATCGCATGGACCGCCCGCAGGTCGAGCGCATCGAAGGCATTCCGCCGGCGATCGCCATCGACCAGACCAATCCGGTGCGGACTTCGCGCTCGACGGTCGGCACGATGACGGAGCTCAACGATCACCTGAAGCTGCTGTTCTCGCGTGCCGCTCAGCTGTACTGCCGCGATTGCGGCGCGCCGGTGCGACGCGACTCGGCGCAGAGCATCTACGGCGAGATCGATGCGCGTCTGACGGCCGGCGAACTGCGCGACAGCCGCATCGTCGTGACTTTCCCGGTGCCGGTGCCGCACAACTTCAGCGAGACCGAAGTGCTCGGGCTGCTGGAGAAGCAGGGCTACACGCGCGTGTTCGCGCGCAGCGAACCGAAAGCTCCGGCAACTCCCGAGCCGCCTGCGCGCAAGGGAAAACGTGGCGCTGCGCGCGTGCCAGCGAACGGCAACGGCGCGGTCGTGCTCGAGATGATTCAGGACCGCGTGCGTTTCGCCACGGTCGAGCGCGATCGTGTGATCGAGGCGTTGGAGTCGGCATTGCGCATCGGCCGTGGGCGCGTTGCGCTCCACGTGCTCGACGATGCGCAACGGGTGGTGCGCGTCTGGCGATTCTCTTCGGACCTGCACTGCGCCGATTGCGACATTCATTACCGCGAGCCGACGCCCAGCCTGTTCTCCTTCAACTCGCCGCTCGGCGCCTGCGAGAGTTGCCGCGGCTTCGGCCGCATCATCGGTATCGACTTCGGACTCATCGTCCCCGACGAAGCGAAGTCGCTGCGCGGCGGCGCCGTGCGGCCGTGGCAAACCGAGTCGTACCGCGAGTGTCAGGACGATCTGGTGCGCTTCGCGCGCAAGCGCGGCGTGCCGCTCGATACGCCGTGGCGCGAGCTCGGTGCCGAGCATCGCAAGTGGGTGCTGGAAGGCGAGGGCAGCTGGGAAGACAAGCTCTGGTACGGCGTGCGGCGCTTCTTCGCCTGGCTCGAGACCAAGGCTTACAAGATGCACATCCGCGTGCTGCTGTCGAAGTATCGCGCGTATACCCCGTGTACCGCCTGCGGCGGAGCGCGTTTGAAAACCGACGCACTGCTGTGGCGACTGGGAACGCAACAGGATGCAGCGATCGTTCTCACCGACGCGGCGCGCTTCGCGCCCAGCGGCACGCGCTGGAATGCGCAGACGATGGCGAAGCTGGCTGGCGTCGGCATTCGCGAGCTGATGCTGTTGCCGATCGAACGCTGTGCCGCATTCTTCGAACGGCTCGTGCTGCCCGCGCCGCTCGATGAAGCGAGCGATCTCGTGCTGCGCGAGATTCGCAGCCGCCTGAAGTTCCTGCTCGACGTCGGTCTCGGCTATCTCACGCTCGATCGGCAGTCGCGCACGCTGTCCGGCGGCGAAGTGCAGCGGATCAATCTGACGACGGCGCTCGGCACGTCGCTGGTCAACACCCTGTTCGTGCTCGACGAGCCGTCGATCGGCCTGCATCCGCGCGACATGGGGCGCGTGATCGACGTCATGAAGCGCTTGAAGGAGTCGGGCAATTCGCTGCTCGTGGTCGAGCACGACCCGCAGGTGATGCAGGCGGCGGATCGCATTCTCGACGTCGGGCCGGGGCCGGGAGAGAAGGGCGGGCAGATCGTGTTCTTCGATCGGCCCGCGCAGTTGCCGGGCGCGCAGCGCTCGCTGACTGCGGATTACCTGACGGGCAGGAAACAAGTAAACGGACACGTTCCCATCCGGAACTGGGAGGGCGCGAGTCCCTCGCTGTACGTCCGCGGCGCGCGCCAACACAATCTAAAAGGTATCGACGTCGCGCTGCCGCTGAACCGGCTCGTCTGCATCACCGGCGTATCGGGCTCCGGCAAATCGACGCTGGTGCAGGACGTTCTCTATCCTGCATTGCTCAAGCGTTTCGGCAAGCCGACCGAAGTGCCCGGCGCGCACGACCGCATCGAAGGCGCCGACGCGCTCGGTGCCGTCGTGATGGTCGACCAGACGCAGATCGGCCGCACGACGCGCTCGAATCCCGCGAGCTACGTGGGCGCATTCGATGCGATCCGCAAGCTGTACGCAGCGGAGCCGCTGGCGAAAGAGCGCGGTTACACGCTCGGCACTTTCAGCTTCAACTGCGGCAACGGTCGTTGCCCGAGTTGCGGCGGCAACGGCTTCGAGCACGTCGAGATGCAGTTCCTGTCGGATGTGTACCTGCGCTGTGGCGAGTGCAACGGCCGGCGTTATCGCGCGGAGATCCTCGAAGTCACGCTGAATCGCGACGCGTCGCACGGCCGCAGTATCGCCGACGTGCTCGACATGACTGTCTCCGAAGCAGTCGGGTTCTTCGCCGGCGAGCGCGAGGTGCTCGCCCGACTGCGGCCGCTGGTCGAGGTCGGGCTCGACTATTTGAAACTCGGCCAGCCGGTGCCGACGTTGTCCGGCGGCGAGGCGCAGCGGCTGAAGCTCGCGGGTCATCTTGCTAAGGCGGACGAGCGTCCCAACGGCTCCGCCGGCGCGCGCGGCACCTTATTCTTATTCGACGAGCCGACGACGGGCTTGCACTTCGACGACATCGCAAAACTGTTGCGCGCGTTCCGCCGACTGATCGACGCCGGTCATTCGCTGCTGGTGATCGAGCACAACCTCGACGTCATCGCGGCCGCGGATTGGCTGATCGACCTCGGGCCCGAGGGTGGCGATGCGGGCGGCGAGATCGTTTGCGAAGGCACGCCACATGAAGTGATGAAGCATGCGAAGTCGCACACGGGCAAGGCGTTGCGGGAAGCGGATAACGGTTGGCGGATAGCGGATGGGCAGAAGTCCGCTGCTTCACAATCCGCTATCCGCCAGCCGCCAGCCGCGTCGTCCATCTCCATTCACGGTGCGCGTGAGCACAACTTGCAGAACATCGACGTCGAAGTTCCGCGCAACCGTTTCACTGTGGTCACCGGCGTGTCGGGCTCGGGAAAATCCACGCTTGCGTTCGACATTGTCTTCGGCGAAGGCCAGCGCCGTTATCTCGAATCGCTCAACGCCTATGCGCGCCAGTTCGTGCAGCCGGCGTCGCGTCCCGACGTCGATGCGATCTTCGGCATTCCGCCGACGGTCGCGATCGAGCAGCGCACGAGCCGCGGCGGACGCAAGAGCACCGTCGCGACGTTGACGGAGATCTATCACTTCCTGCGCCTGCTCTACGTGAAGCTCGGCACGCAGTACTGCCCGGACTGCGATGTGCCCATCGAGCCGCAGAGCTTCGAGTCGATTGCGGCGCGCGTGCTGAAGGACTACCGCGGCAAGAAAATCGCGGTGCTCGCGCCGCTGGTCGTCGCGCGCAAGGGTTACTACACCGACCTGGCGGCATGGGCGGCGAAGAAAGGCTTCGCCCATCTGCGCGTCGACGGCGTTCTGCAGCCGACTGACAAATGGCCGCGACTGTCGCGCTTCCACGAGCACTCGATCGAGTTGCCGGTTGCGACGCTTGCCGTGTCGCCGCGCGCCGAGCGCGACGTGCGCGCGGCGCTGACTACAGCGCTCGATTTCGGTAAAGGCGTCGTGCACGTTGCGATCGAAGGACGAGCGTCCGCCATTTTCTCGACGCGACGCGCGTGCCCATCGTGTGCGCGCAGCTTCGCCGAGCTCGATCCGCGCTTGTTCTCCTTCAACTCCAAGCACGGCTGGTGCGAGGAATGCTTCGGCACGGGTCTGAAGTTGCGCGGCTTCGACGAGGAGCAGACCGGCGAGGAATGGTGGTGGAGCGAAGGCGCGGATGCTGGACATGCCTGCCCTGCTTGCGATGGCGAGCGCCTCAATCCGATCGCGCGCAATGTGCGGTTCCGCAAGCTGTCGATCGCAGCGTTGACCGCGCAATCCGTCGCCAGCATGCGCGAGATGTTCGGCGCACTGAAGTTGCTGGGCCGCGAAAGCGCGATCGCGCGCGACGTGCTCGCCGAGATCAATTCGCGTCTGGCATTTCTCGAGGAGGTCGGGCTCGGCTACCTGGCGCTCGATCGCTCGGCGCCGACGCTATCGGGCGGCGAAGCGCAGCGGATCAGGCTTGCCGCGCAGCTCGGCTCCAATCTGCAGGGCGTCTGCTACATCCTCGATGAGCCGACCATCGGTCTGCATCCGCGCGACAACGGCATCCTGCTCGACACGCTCGGGCGGCTCGCCGCGAAGGGCAATTCGCTGCTGGTCGTCGAGCACGACGAAGACACGATCCGGCGTGCCGATCACGTCATCGATCTCGGTCCAGGCGCGGGCACGCGCGGCGGGCACGTCGTTGCCGCAGGAACTGCCGCCGAGTTGCAACGCTCGCCGCAATCGATCACTGGTCGCTTGCTCGCAGAGCCGCTGCGTCATCCGCTTGCGCAACGCCGTGCAGTGAACAGCCGCTCGCCGGCGCTCACGATCGAAGCTGCGTCGATGCACAACCTGCGCAAGCAGACGTGCCGCGTGCCGCTCGGCCGGCTCGTGCTCGTGACCGGCGTTTCGGGATCCGGCAAGTCGACGCTGGCGCGCGATGTCCTGCACGACAATCTGCGCGCGGCACTCGGCCGGCGGCGCGGTGCGAAGCTCACGTGGCAAGGCTGCCGCGGGATTCGCGGCTGGGAACAGGTCGGTCGCGTGCTGGAAGTCGATCAGACGCCGATCGGCAAGACGCCGCGCTCGTGCCCGGCGACGTACGTCGGCTTCTGGGATGCTATCCGGCGCGTGTTTGCCGAGACGACGGAGGCACGCATGCGCGGCTACACCGCCTCGCGCTTCTCGTTCAACACCGCGGGCGGCCGTTGCGAAGGCTGCGAAGGACAAGGTCTGCGGCGCATCGAGATGAGCTTCCTGCCGGACGTGCGCGTGATCTGCGATACCTGCGGCGGCAAGCGCTTCAATCACGACACGCTCACCGTCGAGTACAGGGGCAAGAGCATCGGCGATGTGTTGATGATGAGCGTCGACGACGCCGTCGACTTCTTCGCGGCGCATCCGCGCATCGATCACGCGTTGCGCCTGCTGCAGGATGTGGGGCTCGGCTACCTCACGCTCGGGCAACAGAGCCCGACGCTCTCCGGCGGCGAAGCACAGCGCATCAAGCTGGTGACCGAGCTCTCGAAGATGAGCTACGCCGGCGCGCGCATCAACGGCAGCGCGCCGGGCACGCTTTACGTGCTCGACGAGCCGACGGTCGGTCTGCACATGGCCGACGTCGAGAAGCTGATTCGCGTGTTGCATCGGCTGGTCGATGCCGGCAACACCGTGGTCGTGATCGAGCACGATCTCGATGTGATCGCGGAAGCGGACTGGATCATCGATCTCGGGCCCGAAGGCGGCGACGAAGGCGGACGGCTGGTCGTGCAGGGCGCGCCGGACGACGTCGCGCGTGCCGCGCGCAGCTCACACACGGCGCGCGTGTTGCGTACCTTCCTGCGCGATCGCGGTCAGCCCGCCAAGGCGCGTTCGAACGCCGGCGTGTGACTGCGCAGCCAGCGCTCGAACGGGCGGATCTCCGGGTACAGCTCGCGCGACTTCGCGAGGTCGAGTCGCCGGTTCGGCACGTACTGCCGGTTGAACTCGAACATGTCCGCCAGATCGCTCGCGCCTGGGAAGCCCAGCGCCGCGAACGCATCGTGCGCAACGTAGCGATAGGCGAACGGTCGGCGCAGCACGCGATGCATGATCTCGGCGTAGTCGTCGCAACGCTGATCGTCGCCGACCACGCCGATGACTTTGTCGCGATACCAGAAGGACTCCGCGAAGATCGCTGCGACCACCCCGCCGACATCTTCAGCGGCGACCGCCGCGAGCGGCGTGCTGCCTTGGGGAAAGCCGAACACATAGGTCCCGTCGCTGGTACGGCGCGGCGGGAAATAGCTGAGGAAGTTCTCGTAGTAGAAGGCAATGTGCACGTACGTGGCGGGCAACCCCTCGCTGCGCCCGTACTCTTCGATGCGCCCTTTTGTGTCGAAGTGCGTCACGCCGAGCCGGCCGCCGGACAGCAGTTTCACGTGCGGCAGAGTGCTTATCACCGCGTGCTGTATACCGCTGGCCTTGAGCGCGTCGATCAAATTCCGACCGTGCTCGAACTCGCGCTCGAAGTGTTCCCAGTAGTTAGTGACGCCGAACGCGCCGTCGCAGTCGCGGAGTGCGGAACGTAGCGCCGGCGGATCGCTCAGATCGCCCTGGACCACTTCGGCGCCGAGCGCGGCGAGCTCCTGTGCCGCCGCAGACTCCGGGTGGCGGGTCAGGCAGCGAACCTTATAGGAGCCGGCACGCAGCAGATGGCGTGCCACCGAGCCGCCTTGGGCGCCGGTAGCGCCCACGACCAGGATGCGCAGGAACGTAGACATGCTCGTCGCCTCCTCCCCACTCAGGTCTCCTTGTGTAATCAGAGGCTTCCATGAGAAACACGTGGTGCGCGCTGGCTTGCGGGCAGCGCGCGGTCCAATGCTTTACGACTGCGACATGTGCGGCGCTAGTAGTGATTTGCGCAGCACTGCGCGAAAACCCGGCGCCGCCGCGTGGGCACGTACGGTTTGGCGAGTCCCAGCACGATTGGACAACGCAGATCGATCCGCTCTTGCCGCGGGCAGTGGCTACGCGGCTCCCGTTACTCTCGAATTG